>Ga0316217_10002960_pt1 | contig 19918 bp, 14 predicted proteins | sample 1anoAmetaG_FD_203633 | JGI IMG/M metagenome (GOLD analysis project Ga0316217, IMG submission 203633) | Freshwater microbial communities from Trout Bog Lake, Wisconsin, USA - 1anoA | ecosystem: Environmental > Aquatic > Freshwater > Lake > Hypolimnion/Profundal zone | place: USA: Wisconsin...
GACATGTGGGATGACGCGCCGGCCCTGCGTGCCCCCCCGGTGCTGGGCGGCGGACGATTTGGTGGTAATAACCGGTCTAGCCTCGCCCGCACTCCCCCACCATGACGACCGCGAAACCACCACGTAGAGGGGTCCCGCAGCCCCTTCACGGGGGGCCGCAGCGCTTCGGGCCCTACCTGCTCGAGGCCCGCCTCGCCGCGGGCGGGTCGTCCGAGGTCTTCCTCGCGCGGGCCGCCGTCGGGGCCCTCGGGGCGGGGGCGGCCGGGGGGCCGGCGGATCGGCTCGTGGTCAAGCGGCTCCTCCCGCACCTCGTCGCCGAGGCCGAGGGGCGGACGCTGTTCGAGCGGGAGGCCGCGCTGCACGCCGCGGTGAGCCACCCGAACGTGGTCTCGGTCTACGAGAGCGGCGTGACGGAGCAGGGCGAGCCGTACCTGGCGATGGAGTACGTCGAAGGGTGCGACGCCTTCCGCCTCGCCCACCGGGCCGCGCAGGGGCGCGCCGGGCTCCCCGTGGGGCTAGGCGTGTTCATCACCCGCGAGGTGCTCGATGGCCTCGCGGCGGTGCACGACGCGCGGGACGCCGCCGGGGCGCCCCTCGGCATCGTCCACCGCGACGTGACGCCGTCGAACCTCTACCTCTCGGTCACCGGCCAGGTGAAGCTCGGCGACTTCGGCCTCGCGCGGTCCCGCGCGCGCCCCCCGGTGCGGCCGCCGACGGACGAGGCGCAGGCCACCGACGCTTCGCTGATGGGGAAGTTCTCGTACCTCGCCCCCGAGCAGGTCGCCGGCGAGCCGGCCGACCACCGCGCCGACCTCTTCAGCGTGGCGACCATCCTGGCCGAGCTGATCATCGGCGGCCCCCTCTTCCCCGGGACGGGGCAGCTGCAGGTCCTCCTCGCCATCCGCGACTGCAAGCTGCAGCCGCTCCGCGACGCCCGGGCTCGCCTCCCCGCCGGGCTCCTCCCGGTGCTCGAGCGGGCGCTCGCGCGCGATCCGGCGGACCGGTTCCCCGACGCGGCCGCCTTCTCGCTCGCGCTCGCCCCGTTCGTCGACGACGCCGCCGCCCAGCGCCGCGATCTCGCCGCGCGCGTGGCCGCCGTCCGGGCGACCCCGTCGGAGCCCTCCCTCGTCGCCGTGGCCCCGAAGCCGGTCGCCCCGCCCCGCCCCGCCGCCCCGGCCGCGGCGAGGAAGTGGGACTCCCCCACCCTGCGCACCGACGAGCTCGTCCACCTCGAGGTCGACGCCGAGCCCGAGGAGGACGACGACGCCCACCTCCGGACCACCGGCGTCTACCCGCTGGCCGAGTCGTTCGTGCTGCACGCGAGCGGCGAGCGCACCGGCCCGTGGAACTTCGCGCACCTCGTCGAGGCCGTCGCCGCCGGCGTCGTGGGCCGCGGCGACCGCGTCGACTTCATCGGCCGTGGGCTCCTCGCCATCGAGAAGATCCCGGAGCTCGTCTGGCTCCTCCCCGCCGCCCCCGCGACCGCCGCGAGCCCGGCCGGCGCGGAGGGGGCCGGGGGGAGCGACCGCGTCTACGCGGTCGACCTCGCGAAGGAGAGCATCCTCGCGGTCCTGGCGCACGTGCTCGTCACCCGGCAGTCGGGCCTGCTCGCCCTCGAGCGCCCGGCGCGCGACGCCGAGGCGCGGCAGCGGCGCGAGGCGTTCTTCCTTCGCGGGCGGCTCCACCACGTCGCCTCGAGCAAGGCGAGCGAGCTGCTCGGCGAGTTCCTCGTCCGGCGCGGCAAGCTCGCGCGCGAGGAGCTCGACCTCGCCCTCGCCGTCCTCCCCCGCTACGGCGGCCGGATGGGGGACACGCTCATCGGCCTCGGGCTCGTCGACGGCGTCGACATCTTCCGCGCCCTGCGCGAGCAGGGGCGCGACCGCCTGACCGCGCTCTTCTCGTGGCGCGAGGGGTCGGCGAGGTTCGACCCGGAGGCGGAGGTCCCCGCGGTCGACTTCCCGCTCGACCTCGACGTCGCGACCCTGATGCTCGAGGGGCTCGAGGCGAGCCAGCCGGGCGACGCGCCGCTGGCGTTCCTCGAGAGCCGCCTCGACGCGGTCATCCTGCCGAGCCCGCACCCCGAGCTCGCCGCGTTCACCTGGCCCCCGGTCGTGACGGCGGTGAAGGCCGCCCTCTCCGGCCCGATGCCGCTGCGCGAGCTCGTCACGACGGTGACCCGCTCGGGGACCGCGTCGGGGGCGGACGTCGCCCGCGCGGTGGAGATCCTGCTCGCCCTCGACCTCGCCGCCTGGGCGTGAGGCGCCGCGCGCCGCCTACTTCGAGGCGCCGGAGACCGCCCCGCCCGCGAACGGCAGGACGGTCTTCAGGTCGTCGTCGGTGAAGCGGAGCTGCAGCCCGACGAAGTAGTCGCGGAGGTCGGACGTGAAGACGTGGTCGACGCCGGCGAGCAGCCAGAGCCGGTGGATGAACTCGTAGCTCACGTAGGCCCGGAAGCGCGGGTTGACCTCCTCGCCGAAGCCGAAGACGTCGTTCACGAGCTCGAAGCGGTCCTTGAGGAGGTGCAGGTCGAGCCCGAGGCCCCCCGTCGACTCCTTGATGCCGAACCGCCCCGTGAACGGCCCGAGCCGCCGCGCGAACTGGAGCGAGAAGCGGAACGCGTTGGTCGTCGTCGTGGTGAGCGTCTGGTAGTGCGCCGGCTGCTGCGGGTTCGTCGTGTCGACGTTCTGCTGCACGAACGACGTGAGCCCGCGCGGGTCGTTGATGAGCTCGATCTCGTAGTACTTGTCCTCGCGCGGCTGGAGGCGGAGCGAGACGTAGCTCTTGATGGTGTTCTGGAGGAAGTTGTAGTCCGTCCGGAGCCCGACGACGGTCTGCAGCCGGGTGATGCCGCCGACGTAGTCGCCGACCCCCTCGACGACGCCCTGGACCTCGTTGATGAGCGTCTCGTCCTTGGTCAGCCGGCCGACCGTCCCCTCCCCGCGGTCGATGCGCGCGGCGACCGAGTTGGTGTGGTTGAGCGCCTCCTGGAGCGTCCGCGTCACCTCCTTCAGGTTCGCGGCGGTCTCGCGGAGGTCGCCCGCGGGCGACTGCCCGTGCTGCACGGCCGTGAGCGCCCGGACGTCCTCCGTGATCTGCCGGACGTTCGAGAGGATCTTCGCCATCTCGGGCGCGCCGTTCGAGGTGATCTGGTCGACGTTGCGCAGCGTGTCCTTCAGGTACTCGCGGTTCTCGCGGATGGTCGAGTTCATCGCCTCGGTGGCGCTGGCGAGGTTCTGCAGGATGGCGGACATGTTGTGCCCGCCCTGCTCCGAGCCGATGGCGTTGGCCAGCTGCTCGGCGACCAGCCGCACGCGGTCGGCGATCTGCTTCACCTCGTCGAGGACGTCGCTCGCCTCCGTGAACTCGATGACGTGGGTGATCTCGTCGCCGTTCTTGAGCTTCTTCCTGTCCTCTGTGCCGGCGGTGAGGACGAGGACGGACTCGCCCATCACGAGCGCGCTCTTCTTGCCGAGGGTCGCGTTGTCGAAGAGGGCGACGTCCTTGTTCATCCGGAGGTCGAAGCGGGCGCGGCTCTTGTCGAGGCTCACGGCGTCGATCGTCCCGACGGGGATGCCGGCGATGGTGACGCGCGAGTGGACGGCCAGCCCCGAGGCGTCCTTCAGGTAGGCGTGGACGACGTAGGCGCCGCCGACGCTCCCCCCCTTGTCGACCGTCTTCAGCACCACCGCCAGCGCGACCGCGCAGAGGACCAAGAACAGGCCAACCTTGGCGGCGTGCGTGACCTTCGGCATCGACCCGCCGCAACCTACCAGTCAATCGCAGCGAGGCGAAGCGTCATGGCCGACCCGGATCCGCCCGGGCAGCGGGCCGAGGGCGCCGTCCGCGTGGTAGCCTCGCGGGCGCCCCGAGGAGGGTCCAAGCGTGCGTCTGCGAGCGTCGAGGTTGGCCTGGTCCGTCGTGGTTCCCCTCCTGTCGGGCGCGGCCGCGCTCGCCTGCTCGTCGAGCAGCGCCCCGGCCACAGTCCCCGCGGCCGACGGAGGCCGCGACAGCGGGCCCGCAAGGGACGCCCGCGCGCCGGTGGACAGCCGCGCCGCCGACGCCCGCGCCGACCGCGGCGGCGACGCCCCCGCAGATGCCCCCGGCGACGCGCGAGCCGACGCCGGCTGCCCCCTCTCGCCCACCTGCCACGCCTGCCTCGCCACCGATCCGGCGAACTGCGGCGCGTGCGGCAACTCCTGCGGCGCCGGCGGCGTCTGCGAGGAGGGGGCGTGCTCGCGCGTCCTCGCGACCGGCCAGGGGTCGGCCCCCGGGGCAGTGCAGGACCTCATCGTGGACACGGGCCGCGTCTACTGGATCCCCGGCGCCGGAGCGGCGTCGGGCGGGACCGTGCTCGCCGTCCCGAAGGCGGGCGGCGCGGTCGCCACGCTCGCCACCGGCATCTCGCAGCCCGAGGGGCTCGCCCAGGACGACGCCAACCTCTACTTCGTCTCGCACGACGTCGGCGTCGAGCGGGTCGCCAAGACGGGCGGCTCGAAGGCGCTGCTGCTAGAGGACGGCACGCTCGACGGCGGCGTCTTCCCCGAGTTCTGGCTCGTGGTCGCCAGCCCGAACCTCTATTACGTCGGCGGTCAGGGCACCGGCCTCTACGGCCTGCCGCTCGAGGGGGGCGGCACGCCGACGCCGGTGGCCGGCGCGAGCGGGCTGCTCGGCGCGCCTGGGACGGGCTACTTCGCGGCCGCGGTCGACGACACCGGCATCTACTACGACACGACCTCGCAGATCGTCACCGTGGACCGCGCGACCGGGCTGCAGGTGGCGACGGTCCCGGGGAGCTCGCCGACGGCGGGGTTCCGCTTCGGGCCGACGCTCGCCGTCGACGCGACGTCCCTCTACTTCATCTCGAACACCCCCGCCGACGGCGGGACCGCCTCGTCCGTCATGAGCGCGCCGAAGAACGGCGGCGCCGCGAAGGTCATCGCGTCCGGCCCGGTGGCGTTCGACGACGGCCCCGTGGCGGTCGACGGCACCTCGGTCTACTGGTCGCACCTCGCCGACGCCGCGGCCGGGGTCGGCGCCGTCGTCGCCGCCCCGCTGGCCGGCGGCAGCGTCGTGACGGTCGCCACGGGCTGCACCGCGCACTGCGCCTTCGCGGTCGACGCGACCTCCATCTACTGGGCCGCGGCCGACGGGACGATCCGCGCCGCCCCCAGGGCACCGTAGGGCGCTACGGCGTCGCCTCGTCGAAGACCGTCTCGTCCACGCCAGCGTCGACGCCGGCATCGGGCGCGGCGGCGTCCGGCTCCGCGGGCGTGCTCCCAGGGGGGGACGGCTCGAGCGCGATGGCGTCGAGCGCGCGGTCGAGCTCCACCCGCATCGCGTCGAACTCGTCGCGCTGCGACGGAGGCACGACCCGGACGCCGTCGAGCTTCATCGCCAGCGGGTCGATGAAGATCCCGTTTCGCTTGATGGCGAAGTGGAGGTGCGGCCCCGTGGCCCGCCCCGTCTGCCCCACGTAGCCGATGAGCTGCCGCGTCTCGACGTGCTCGCCGACATGGACGCCCGGGGCGAACTTCGACATGTGGCAGTACGAGCTGATGATGCCGGCGCTGTGCTCGATCTGGACCATGTTGCCGCAGGGGCCGCTGTCGCCCGCGGACTTCACGGTCCCCGACGCCGCCGCGTAGATGGGCGTCCCGGTCGGAGCCGCGAAATCGACGCCGTTGTGCGGCATGACGACGTGCAGCGTCGGGTGCATGCGCCGCGGGTTGAAGCGCGACGCGATGCGGGCGGACGGGACCGGGACGCGCCAGCCGCCGTGGTAGGGCTGCTGCCCCTTGGCGTCGTAGTAGGTCCCGGCGCGGATCGACGCCCCCGCCAGCGCCTTTTCCCGGTCGAGCGCCGGGAACCGGTAGACCCGGAGCGGCGTCGCCCCGCGCGTCGCCGGCGTGTACTCGAGCGCGTCGAGCGCGGCGTAGCGGAGGAACGCCCCCTCGAGGTGCTGCTCCGTCGCGAGGACGCGGAGGCGCGCGCCCGCGTGGATGTCCGAGAGCTCGGCGTGGCCGTCGAGCGCGTCGTCGATGCGGGGGAGGAGCTCCTCTTCGAGCCCGGCGTGGGTCAGCGAGGCGCGGAGGTCGTGCGTCACCAGGACGGCGGTCGCCACCGGGTGCAGCTCGAGCCGCAGCTCGAGGCGCTTGGCGGTCAGGACGCCCCCCTCGTCCTTCGCCTGGAAGACCTCCACGGGGCTCGTGACGTACTCGAACGCGACGACGTGACCGGAGGCCTTCTCCTTCGCGAGGTGGAAGGCGTCGGTCGGGGCCGTGTGGTTCATGTTGTGGACGCGGCCGATCGCGCGGAGGACGCGGTACGACTCCGCTCGCCCCAGCCCGGCCGCCGCCAGCGCGGTCAGGAACGGGCGGCGCCCCACGGTCCCGTCCGAGAGGACGAGCGCCGGATCCCCCGCGAGCTGCGCCACCCGGAAGACGGGGGGAGGCGGCGGAGGGGGAGGCGGGACGTCCGGCGCGGCGTCCTTCGCAGGGGCGGCGTCGGCGGCTGTGGCGTCGAGGCGCCCCGCGTCCAGGCTCCCCCCGGCGTCACCGGGCGCCGGCAGGGGGGCTGCCGCGTCCACCGACGCCACCGGGAGCCCCCGAGGCCCGTCGTCCAGCCCGCCGCGGACCGCCGTGACGAGGATGAACCCGAGCGCGCCGAGGCCGAGCCCCATCCGGAGATGCTGGTGGACCGGCGACACTCAGCCTGCCTTTACCGGAGCGCGCCAGGCACCGCAACGGGCCCAGCCCGCCAGGCCTCGGCCGCGGACGCCCCCCCGTCGTGGCTCCGCGGCGCTCGCCCGCCTGGTGCCTTTCCCCTGATCTCGGTGATACGCTCGCGCCCCATGGACGAACACCTCAGGCAGGTCCTCGTGCAGGGCCGCGAGCTCTACGCGAAGCAGGAGTACGATCAGGCCGAGCCGCTGCTCGAGGAGGTGCTGAAGCACAACGACCGCTTCGCCGACGTCCACGACATGCTCGGGGTCATCGCCCACAACAACAAGCGCTACGTGGACGCCGAGCGCCACTTCGAGCGCGCGCTCGAGCTGAACCCGGACTACACCGAGGCCGCGCTCAACCTGGCGGTGACCTACAACGACCGCGGCAAGTTCGCCGAGGCACGCGGGGTCTACGCGCGCGTCAAGGAGCGCCCCGCCGGCGACTCGACCGCGCTCGACCCGTTCGCGCGTGGCAAGCTCGCCAACATGCACGCCGACCTCGCCCAGGCGTACACGGACGCTGGCCTCACGCGCGAGGCCATCTCCGAGTACGAGAAGGCGCTCTTCCTCTGCCCCGACTTCGCCGACCTCCGCACCAAGCTCGGGACGCTCCTGCGGCAGCGCGGAGAGCTCGCCCGCGCGCGGGACCACTACGAGGCCGCCATCGCGAGCCGCCCGAGCTACGTCCAGGCGCGCGTCCTGCTCGGCGTCACGCTCTTCGCGATGGGCCAGCTCGACCTGGCGGAGGCGGCGTGGGAGCAGGCGCTCGCGGTCGACCCGGAGCTGCCGAGCGCGAAGATGTACCTGCGCATGGTGAAGGCGCAGCGAGCGCGGCGCTCGGCGCCTCCGACCTCGCACTGAGCCGACTTGGAGCTCGACGCGGCCGGGCGCGGAGCGAAGGAGGGCCTCCGCGACCGGGGGCGGCGCGCGTGGCGGCGGCTCCGGGGGGGTGAGGTCACCCCCGTCCGCGCGGCCGCGAGCGTGGCGGTCGGGCTGGCCATCGGTGTGACGCCGCTCTGGGGGGTCCACCTCCCGCTCGTCCTCGCCGTCTGCCTGCCGCTCTCCCTCGACGCCCCGGTGGCGTACCTCGCGGCCAACATCTCGCTCCCGTTCATCGCCCCCTTCCTGACGATGATCGAGCTCGAGCTCGGCTCGTTGGTCCTCACGGGTCAGGCGCTGCCGGCGAGCCTCGCGCTCGTCCGGGCTCGCGGCGCGGGGCTCTTCCTGAAGGAGGTCGCGGTGGGGACGCTCATCTTCTCGCCATGCATCGCCCTCGTCGGCGCGGCGTGCACGTTCCTCCTCGTCCGCGCGGTCCGCGGCCGGGCGACGCCGCCGAGATCGGACGACGAGCTCGCGCTCGACCGCGTGGCGGCGCGCTACGCGTCAGGCGGCAGCCGCGCCGCCTACCACTACGTGCGCGGCAAGCTCGCGGGCGACCCGATCGCCCGGCGGGTGATGGAGCTCGGGGCCGCGGAGGGGCTGGGCGAGGTGCTCGACGCGGGCTGCGGGCGGGGACAGCTCGGCGTGCTGCTGCTGGAGCGGGGACGGGCGACGAGGGTGACCGGGTTCGACTGGGACGCCGGGAAGGTCGAGGCCGCGACGGGCGCCGGCCGCGGGCTCGCGGCGACGTTCCGCACGGGCGACCTCCGGGAGCCGGTCGGCGTGACCGCGGACACGTCGCTGCTCATCGACGTCCTCCACTACCTGACGGACGACGAGCAGGCAGCGGCCCTCCGCCGCGTCGCCAGGGCGACCCGCAGGCTCGTCGTGGTCCGCGAGCTCGACCCCGACCGCGGCTGGAGGAGCGCCGTCACCCGGCTGCAGGAGGCGGTGACGACCGGGGTGGGCTACAACCGGGGGGCCCGCGTGAACGCGCGCCCCGTCCGGGAGCTGGCCGCGGTGCTCGAGGACGAGGGGTTCGACGTCGAGGTGTCCCCCTGCTGGGGGCGAACGCCGTTCGCCAACGTCGCGCTCACCGCGCGGCGCCGTCGTCCTCTGTAGCCACGGCGCCGAGCCCGACGGCGTCCCTCGCGCGCCCGAGCCACTCGCCGCCTCCGCGTTCGAGCCGGCCCGCCACGTCGGCGAGCGCCACGGGGGCCCCGAACACGTCGCCGAAGTGGCGCGCCGCCGAGGCCGCCACGCGCTCGAGCGGCGGAGGCGTGACGCCCAGCGCCTCGAGCGACGTGACCGCGCGATCGTGAATGCCGCAGGCGACGATGCTCTGGAACCCACGGAGGTCGGTCGACACGTTGAGGGCGAAGCCGTGCATCGTCACCCAGCGCGACAGCCTGACGCCGATCGCCCCCACCTTGCCGATGCGGCGGGGGCCGAGGGTCTCCGCGGTCACGCCCTCGGGCCAGGCGGCTGGAGCGTCGAGGTCGACCCACACCCCGATGAGCTTCGAGTCCCCCTCGATCATCCCGGCCGCGACACCGTGCTCGGCCGCGACGAGCGTCATCACGCGCCCGAGGTCTCGGACGTAGCGCCGCACGTCGCACCGGTCGGGGTTGAGATCGACGATCGGGTACGCCACGAGCTGGCCGGGGGCGTGGTACGTCACGTCGCCGCCGCGCGCCGTCTCCTCGTAGGCGATGCCGAGGCGCGCGCGAGCGGACGCGTCGACGAGGACGTGCTCGGCCTTCGCGCCGCGACCGAGGGTGATGACCGGGTCGTGCTCGAGGAGGAGGAGGGTGTCGCCCACGAGCCCCCGCTGACGGGCGAGGACGAGCGCCTCCTGCAGCGCGTGGACGGTCGCGTACGGGGCGCGACCGAGCCAGAGTGCGTTGACGGGGCCCACGACGCGCCGCCGCTAGGACGTCCGGTAGTTCGGCGCTTCTTCGGTGATGATGACGTCGTGGACGTGGCTCTCGCGGAGCCCCTGCGACGTGATGCGGATGAACTTCGCCTGGGTCCGGAGCTCCTGGATGGTCTTGCACCCCGTGTAGCCCATGCCGCTCCGGAGGCCGCCGATCAGCTGGTGGACGATCGACGCCAGCGAGCCGCGATGCGGGACGCGCCCCTCGATCCCCTCCGGAACGAGCTTCTCGTCGGCCGTGCCCCCCTGTCCGTAGCGATCCTTCGACCCCTTCTTCATGGCGCCGAGCGAGCCCATGCCGCGGTACTGCTTGTAGCTCCGCCCCTGGTAGAGGATGAGCTCCCCGGGCGACTCGTCGGTCCCCGCGAAGAGCGAGCCGATCATGATGCAGCTCGCCCCCGCGGCGATGGCCTTGGTGAGATCGCCGGAGAACTTCACGCCGCCGTCGGCGATGATGGGGACCCCCCGCGACTCGGCGACCTTCACGCAGTCGCTCACCGCCGTGATCTGCGGCACGCCGATCCCGGCGACGACGCGCGTCGTGCAGATGCTCCCCGGCCCGATGCCGACCTTCACGGCGTCGGCCCCCGCCTCGATGAGCGCGAGCGTCGCCTCCGCGGTCGCCACGTTGCCGCCGATGACCTCGACCTCCGGATGCTCGCGCTTCGTGTCGCGGACGGCGTCGAGCACCCCCTGCGAGTGACCGTGGGCCGTGTCGACGACGATGACGTCGACCCCCGCCGCCACGAGCGCCTGGGCCCGCTCCCGGCGGTCGGGCCCCGGGCCGATGGCCGCGCCGACGCGCAGGCGCCCCTTCGCGTCCTTCACCGCGAGCGGGTTCCGGTCGGTCTGAAGCATGTCCCGGATGGTGATGAGCCCGACAAGCCGCCCGTCCTCGACCACGAGGAGCTTCTCGATGCGGTGCTGGTGCAGCAGCTGCTTCGCGGTGGCCGGCGAGACGCCCGGCGGGACGGTGACGAGCTTCTTCGTCATGAGCGCCGACACCGGCTGGTCGAGGTTCTGCTCGAAGCGGATGTCGCGCGCGGTCAGGATGCCGACGGGGCGGTCCCCCTCGACGACGGGGAGGCCCGAGATGCCGTGCTCGCGCATGATGGCGAGGGCGCCGCGGAGGGGCTCGTCGGGGCCGATCGTGACAGGCGCGAAGACCATCCCGCTCTCGGCGCGCTTCACGCGGAGGACCTCACGAGCCTGGTCCTCGGGCGAGAGGTTCTTGTGGATGATGCCGAGCCCCCCCTCGCGCGCCATGCAGATCGCCGCGCGCGCCTCGGTCACCGAGTCCATGGCCGCGCTCACGAGCGGGATGTTCAGCTCGATCTTGCGCGTGAGGCGCGTGCGGGTCTCGACGTCCTTCGGCAGCACGTCGCTGTAGGCGGGGAGCAAGAGGACGTCGTCGAACGTCAGGGACTCACGCAGCGGTTCGTCGAGCACGGGCACCTCCGGGGGACGCGCAGTCTACCGGATCTGGCAGGGAAGTGACGGGTCGCGCCCGTCGGCCGTGCGAGGCGCCAGATCCGGTGGTTCGCGGACCGACGGCCGCGCCCCGGTCGACGCTCGACTACTCGGGGATCTTGGTCCCCTTCGCGACCTGCTCCTCGCGGTAGTCGTCGAGCCCGCTGCAGAAGGCGTCGGCGACCTCGGGGTCGAACTGCGTCGAGGCGCAGCGCTCGATCTCGTTCACGGCGACCTCGTGCGGCAGGGCGCGACGGTAGGCCCGGTCGCTCGTCATGGCGTCATAGGTGTCGGCGACGGCGATGATGCGGGCGATGAGGGGGACGTCGTTCCCCTTCAGGCCGAGCGGGTAGCCCCGGCCGTCCCAGCGCTCGTGGTGCAGGTGCACGCCGGGGATGAGGGGGTGGAGGAACTTGATCGGGTCGAGGATGTCCTTCCCGTAGCCCGGGTGCGCCTTGAAGATCTCGTACTCGTCGGCCGTCAGCTTCCCGGGCTTGTTCAGGTTCATCACGCAGCCGAGCTTGCCGATGTCGTGCATCAGCGCGCTCTGCCGGACGATCTCGACGACGTCGGCGGGGAGGCGGAGGCGGATGGCGAGGTAGGTGGCGTAGACCGCGACCCGGTCCGAGTGACCGGAGGTGTAGCGGTCCATCTTGTCGATCGCCTTCGCCAGCCCGCGGATCGTCTGCTGGAAGGTGGCGCGGAGGTCCTCGTAGAGGCGAGCGTTCTCGATGGCGGCAGCCGCGCGGGAGCCGACGATCGAGAGGAGCTTCCGCTGCCCCTCGTCGAAGCGCTTGTTCTTGGAGAACGAGGCGACGCAGATCCAGCCGACGACGCGCCCCTTCATGCGGAGCGGGACGGCGACGACGGACTGCAGCGGCGCGTCCGGGCGCGTCGAGAAGAACCGCTCCCCCTTCGCCCCGTGCTCGAGGAGGGTCGAGTCGGCGGCGAAGTGCTCGATGAACGCCGCCGGGTTGAACTCGCCGAAGCCGACGCGCCCGCGGTCCTCGCCGTCCGGCTTCGGCTGGACGAGGCGCTGGCGCTCGAAGAACCCCCCCTCGCCGTCGTCGAGCCAGGTCGAGACCATGTCCCCGTCGATCTCGTGGAGCCCAGCGTCACCGACCGTCGCGAGGACCTCGTCGAGCGAGAGGCTGGCGGTGATGGCCTCGCTCACCTTGTAGAGAGAGAGCGCCTCGCGGAGGCGGAGGTTCTCGGCGGAGAGGCGCTGCTTCTCGAGCCCGCGCTGGACGACGTGGATCACCTCGTCGACCTTGAACGGCTTCAGGATGTAGTCGTAGGCGCCCCGCTTCATCGCGTCGATGGCCGTCTCGACGGTGCCGAACCCGGTCATGATGACCGTCAGGGCGTTGGGCGCGGCCTCGCCGATGGCCGCGAGCAGCTCGAGGCCCCCCATGCGCGGCATCTTGAGGTCGCTGATGACCATGTCATAGCGGGCGTGCGTCAGCTCGTTCAGCGCGGCGGCGCCGTCCTCGGCGGTGCGCACGACATAGCCTTCCATCCCCAGGAAGTCGGCGAGGATGTCGCGGATGAACTTCTCATCGTCGACGATGAGGACGCGCGGACGTTCATCATGTACCGGGATCATGTCCAGTCGGCTCGGGGCAGGGACGCAGGCAGGGGGGTGCGGGGGGGCGACAGGCGGATAACCGCGAGACGTTAGCAGATTCCTGTTCCCAGGAAACCGCCGTCACCGTCAGCGCCGCCCGGGGCCCGGCTCGATGAACGGAGGGGGGGCGCGACGCGTCGCGGGGGGGGGCTCGCCGAGCTGCTCGCAGACCTCCGCGACGAGCCGGTCGAGCTCGCAGGTCAGGTGGCGAATGGCGGCGAGCGACCCCTCGAGCGCCCCCGCCGCCTCGACGAGCGACCCCTCGAGCGTGAGGTTGCGCTCCTGCAGGCTCCGCTGCAGGTGGTCAATCTGGAAGGTCAGGTCCGCCTCGGCGACCTCGGAGCTCCCCCCCTCCTCGGAGAGCGCGGCGGACTCCCAGAGCGCGGCGTCGGAGCGGCGCTCGGCCGGCGGGCCGTCCTGCATCGACGCCAGGCGCCTCGCCACCGCCTCGCGGTGGGCGCGCGCCCGCGACCGGTCGACCACCAGCTCGTCGATGGCGCGGCCGATGCTGGCGCGGAACTCGCGCCCCTCGGCCTCGAGCGCGTCGACGAGCTCTTGCTGCGCCGCGACCGCGCGGGACACGCGCTCGAGGCTCGCCAGCTTCGCCCTCGCGAGCAGGCCGAGCTCCGCGGCGCGCTCGACCTGCCCGGAGGGCCAGTTCCGGCGCTGCGCGACGGCGATCGCCGTCTCGACCTCGGCCAGCGCCTCGTGCCAGCGCACCGTCCCCAGCGCGGCCGCCGCGCTGAGGTCGCTGGTCTGCCGAGCGTAGAGGGCCGAGGGGGCGGCGGGGAGCGACGCCTCGATCATCGTCTGCGCGTCCTCGCGGACGCCGCGCTGCGAGGCGAACGAGATGCGTGTGGCGGACGGCGTGAGGGAGAGCTGCGGGGGGGCGCCGTCGGTCTCCGAGCGGAGGAGGTAGACGAGCGCGTCCTGGACAGCGAAGGCGTCCGCCGGCCGGTCGCCGGGGTCGCGCGCGAGCAGCTGCAGCACCAGCTCCTCGAGGTCGCGGAAGTAGAGCGGGACACGCTGGCTCGGCGGGACGGGCAACGAGTGGAGCGGAGCTGCGAGCAGGGCTCCGCCTCGCGCGTCGTACGGCAGGACGCCCGTCGTCATCTCGTAGAGGATGACGCCGAGCGAGTAGAGGTCGGAGCGCGGGTCGCTGGTCGACCCCGACAGGTACTCGGGCGCGATGTAGCCCGGCGTGCCGAACAGGTGCTCGCCCACGGTCAGCGCAGGCTCGTCCAGGATCTTGGCGATGCCGAAGTCGGTCAGCTTCACGCGGTCGTGCACCACCTCGACCGCCGATGGGTACGCGGCGACGCTGGCTGTGTTGGGAGGCTGCTTGTCGAGCAGGACGTTCTCGGGCTTGAGGTCGCGGTGGACCACCCCCATCTGGTGCGCTCGCCCGAGCGCCCCGGCCATCTGTAGCGCCACGCGGACGGCGCGCTGCCAGGGGAACGGGCCAGCGTTGAGCTCCTCGTGGAGGGTGGGGCCGTCGACGTACTCCATGACGAGGTAGGCGACGCCGTCGGCCTCGCCGAGGTCGGAGATCTCGACGATGTTGGGGTGGTTGATGCGATTGACGGCGCGCGCCTCGCGCAGGAACCGCTCCCGGTGCACCGGGTGCCGTGAGAGGTCCTGGCGCAGGACCTTGAGCGCGCTCAGCCGCTCGATCATGACGTGGTGCGCCAGGTACACGGTCGACATGCCGCCCGAGCCGAGTCGCTTGACGAGCCGGTAACGCGACGCGATCGTCCTGCCGAGGTACGGGTCGTGCGTCCGCGTCAGCTCGGTGCCGTCGTCCGGGCAGTACGTGAGCGCGTTCGCGTAGAACGCCGAGCAGAGCGGACAGAACTTCACCGGTCGCGAGCGTACCAGAGCGCGGGGCCGGGGCGGAGGACCGTACACGCGCCGGATGCGCGCCGCCGGGCTACCCCTCGAGCGTCTCCTCGACGACCGCCCCGCTCTCGGGGACGCGCCCGGTCAGGGTGAGCGACGCGACACCGAAGAGCCACCGGAGGCGGGCATGAACGTTCGAGAGGCTCGCCGCCGTCGCGCCGACCGTCGCGGTCGCGGTCGCCGTGCACACGCCGCCGACCCGGGCGGAGCGGACCACGATCGTCCGGTCGGGGAGGGCACGCAGCCGGACGCGCGCGACGCGCTCTCCATCCGCCCCCACCGGGGCCAGCACCTGCTGGCTGGCCAGCCCGTACGCCGGCTGCTCGCGCGACAGGAGCGGCTCGGTCTCGGACGGCCCGCGCTCCAGCATGCGCCAGTAGGCGTAGACCGGCGCGTCCCCGGCGAGCCGACAGTCCGCGTCCACGCGGACCGCGTAGACCACCTGGTTGCGGTTCTCGCTCTTCGAGATCACGAACAGCGGCACGCCTCGAGGGGCGCTGGCGGCTGCCGGCGACGGCGCGAGGGCCAGGAGGGCGGCGGCGATACCAAGAGCTCGCTTCATCATCTCGGAGACCTCCGGTTTCCAGTGGGCGTGGGGTTCGACGGGGCGCAACCTAGCGCCGCCCCCGGGACGTGCATGTAGCCCGGTTGAATGACGTCACCGTGACTGTCCGGCACCGGAGCGGCGCGACTAGACTCGCCGCCGTGAACGCCGCCCCCCTGCCCCTCGAGGCACCCACCTGGCCCGGCCTGTCGACGCTGGCTTGCGGGCTCCTCGTCGCGGTCGCGGTGGCCGGCCTCGTGGTCGCCGAGCGGCGCGGCAGCCGCCCCCTCAAGTGGTGCTGCAAGCCCGTCGCGTCGACGGGGTTCGTGCTCTTGGGCCTCGCGGCGGGCGGCCTCGCGACCCCCTATGGGCGCTGGGTGATGGCCGCGCTTGTCCTCGGATGGCTCGGCGACGCGCTGCTGCTCGGCCGGGGGAAGGCCGCGTTCGTCCTGGGGCTCGGCAGCTTCCTGCTCGGCCACGCCGCGTTCGGAGCCGGGTTCGCCGTCCGAGGCCTCTCGTGGCTTGCGACGACGGTGGCGCTGGTGGTCCTGGCGCTCCCGGGCCGGGCGCTCTGGCGGTGGCTGGAGCCGGGAGTCCCGGCGGCGCTGCGGGCGCCGGTCATGGCGTACCTGGGGGTGATCACGGCCATGGTCGCGCTCGCCACGGGGACAGCGGCGGCGAGGTCCGGCTGGACGATCCCGGTCGCCGCCGTGATGTTCGCCCTCTCGGACGTCTCCGTCGCGCGCGACCGGTTCATGAACGCGGGCTGGACGAACAAGGCCTGGGGACTGCCGCTCTACTACGCCGCGCAGTGCCTCCTCGCGGCCACGGTGACGCCCCCGGGGTGAGCCTCGCGCGTCGAAGCGGGCGTCGAGCTCCGTCCATATGCGGCCTCCCCCCCGCTATGTCGCCTCGTCGGGGGCGCCTCCGACCCCGATCACCGCCAGGTAGGCCCCCCGGACGTCCTCCGTCACGGCGCGGTACCGCGCCAGCAGCGCGTCCGCGGCAGTCCCCCACGGCCCATCGCGCATCCCCATCCTGCGCGCGAGCGGCGACACGCCCGGCGCCCCCTCCTCGATCCATTGAGCGCTCGTCCCGTGCAGCACGCGCAGCCGCTGCTCGAGCCGGCGGAGGAGGTGGTACCCCTCGCGTAGCGACGCCGCGTGGCCCGGCTCGAGATAGCCGCCGGCCTCGAGCGCCTGGAGCGCGAGCTCGGTGTCCGTCGTCCGCACGCGGAGGTCCTCGCCGTGCTTCATCTGCAGCCACTGCGTGGCGAACTCGACGTCCACCATGCCTCCGTACCCGACCTTCAGGTCGTACCGAGCGCGCCCCTCGAGCCGGCGCTCCGCCCCGAGCTCGAGCTCCATGCGGAGGCGAATGTGGTGCATCCGCTCCGCGGACGCCGCCCCGCGCTCGTACGCGGCGCGGTGCGCGAGCGCCATCACCTCCTCGCCCAGCGCGGCGTCCCCCGCCACGAAGCGCGCCTTGATGAGCGCCTGGCGCTCCCAGTCCTGCGCCTGGCGATCCGGGGGGTCGCCGGCCGACTCTCCGAGCCCGTGGTAGCGAGCGAACGCCTCTCGCGACACGACGAGCAGCCCGCTCTGCCCCGAGGGACGAAGTCGCGTGTCCAGGTCATAGCCCGGCCCCTCCCCGTGCGGCGCGCTCAGGAGCCGCAGGACGCGCTGCGCCTGACGGACCGCGCGCTCGAACGCGTCATTCTCTGCGGCATCCGGGGCCTCGGGCTCCCGGTAGGCGAAGATGAGGTCGAGGTCGGACCCGTAGCCGATCTCCCGGCCGCCGAGCTTCCCCATCGCGATGACGGCGAGCCCGCCGCCGCCTCCGCGCTCGGCCAGGACGAACCGCGTCGCGGCCTCGAGGATGGCGTCCGCGAGGGCGCTCAGCGTGAGCGTGCAGTCGCGGGTCGACAGCTCCCCGGCGAGGTCCGCCAGGCCGACCTCCATGAGCACCTGCCCCTTGGCGCGCCGGAGCGCGCCGACGAAGAGATCGGCGTCGAGAGCGTCGGCGGCGGTGAGGGTCGCCAGCTCGATCGTCACGGCCGCCCGGGCGCGGGTGGGGTCGGGGACGCCGCGGTTGAACAGGACGCCGTCGGCCAGCTCGGGGTGGAACGCGACCGCCTCGCCAAGGAACGCGCTCGCGCCGAAGAGGCCAGCCATCCGGCGCGCCGCCCACGGATCGCTCGCCAGCATCCGGGCGTAGACGGACGGGGTCGGCACGTGCGCGAAGAACGTGGAGAGGAGGCGCGCGGCCTGCTCCGGGTCCGCCGCGTCCGCGAGGGCCTTCAGCAGGACGGCGGTGAGGCCGGGGAAGGCGTCCCGGCTCTGAGCGCCGAGCGGGAAGTCGGGCCGCCTCGCCAGCGCGAGAAGGTGCCGCGCGAGGTCGGGCGAAGCGCCCGCGCCCCAGTGGGTCGTGAGCCACGCGAGCGCGGCAGGCTCGTCCCCCTCGTCGAGGCTCGCGAGGAGCGGCTGCATCGACGCGGCCTCCCCGTCGGGCGCGCCCTCTCCGACGTCGTCCCGCGTGAGCAGGGACCGGAGGCGGTCCCGGACCCCCTCGCGGACGCGGAGCACCTCCGCCTCGAGCTCGGGTCCGTCCTCGAACCCGAGCGAGCGCGCGATGGTGTGGAGCAGCTCCCCGTCCTGCGGGAGCGTATGAGTCTGCAGGCCGGTCGCGAACTGCACCCGGTGCTCGAGCCTGCGAAGGGTGAGGTAGGCGTCCGCCATCTGCGTCGCCTCGCGGTCGGTCACGAAGCCGCGTGCCCTGAGCCGTCGGAGCGCCTCGAGGGTGCCGGACGCTCGGAGCGACGGCTCCCGCCCACCCCAGATGAGCTGCAGCGACTGGACAAAGAACTCGGCCTCGCGGATGCCGCCGGTGCCGATCTTGAGGTCGCGATCGGCCCCCCCCTTGGCCTCGTCACGCGCCTGCGAGACGAGCGCCGCCATCTCCCCCGCGATCCGGGGATCGACGCCGCGCCGCCACACGAAGGGGCCGAGCGCGTCGAGGAGCCGCTTGCCGAACGCGAGGTCGCCGGCGGAGGGGCGCGCGCGGGAGAGGGCCGCGCGCTCCCAGGTCCGCCCCCAGGTCTCGTAGTAGCGCTCGGCGGCCGGCAGGGCGTTGACGAGCGGGCCGCGCGACCCCTCCGGGCGGAGCCGCAGGTCGACGCGGAACACGAGGCCGTCCTCCGTCACGTCGTCGAGCGTCGCCGTCATCCGCTGCGCCACCTTGGCGAAGTACTCGTGGAGCGTCACGTCGGTCGGACGGCCGCCCGACACGACGCCCCCTTCGTCGGTCTCGTAGAAGAGCATCAGGTCGACGTCGCTCCCTGGGTTGAGCTCGCGCCCCCCGAGCTTCCCCATCCCGATGACCACGAAAGGACAGCGCGCGCCCCCGGTCATCTCGGGGATGCCCATCCTCGCGTCGGCCCAGCCGAGCGCCTCGGTGAGGGCGACGTGGATGCAGACGTCCGCCAGCTCGGAGAGCTCGCGCGCCGTGACGTCGACGTCGCTGCCGGCGTGCGGCATCAGCTCGCGCGCGGCGACGCGGAGCTTCTCGCGGCGGGCGAAGACGCGCAGGCCGCGCCGGACTGTGTCGGCGTCGGTCGCGTCCCCGACGTACGCCGTCGCCAGGCGCCGGTAGATCCGGGCGTCGCGCGCGGTCTTCGTGCCTGCGCGTGTGACGGCGACGACATCGTCCCAGCGGCTCTCGAGCGGCCGGGCGAACGCGGGGTAGGCGCACGAGATGGCCGTGGCGAAGTCGACCGCCTCGTCGCTCACGCGCTCGGAGGACAGGGCGGCAGCCTCGAGCAGGCTGGCCCGGACGGCCTCCGCCCGCCCGCCTGCGATGGCCTGCGCATACGCCCGCCACGGCCGGACGGCCCCCGGCGGCCTGCGGGCCTCGGCGTCGCTCGTCACGCGCTGCCCCTCACACGCCGCTCCCCCACAGGCGGAAGAGCATGACGACACACCAGTCGAACGCCACGTGCGAGAGGATCGACGGGGCCAGCCTGCGACGCCAGCGCGCGAGGGCGCCCCAGGCGAGCCCCAGCCCGACCGCGGCCACGATGAGCATCGGGTTCAGCCCCGCCTCCGGGTCACGCAGGGCCCAGGCCGTCGGCACCTCGGCGAGCGCGCACGGGATGGCCGCCCAGACCCAGGCGAAGCGCGACCCGACGCGCTCGGCGATGAGGCGCGTCACGAGGCCCCGCCAGACGATCTCCTCCGCGGCGGCCGCGACGACGATGAACGCAGCGACCATCCCCATGTTGGCGCGGAGCCAGCCCGGATCGCCCAGCTGGAGGTAGATCCGGGCGACCCAGCTCTCGCGAGCCGAGCCCACCGGCGCGACGGTCCGGACCACGGCCAGGGTCACTCCGAAGAGGAGCGTGGCGCTCAGGATGCCGTGGGTCGCGTCGCCCCATCCGGGGCGGATGAGCTCGGCGACCTCGCCGTCACGCGCGGCCCTCACGAGAGCGATGACCGCCAGCAGCACGACGGGGACGATCGCGTACAGCCAGAACGACGTGGCGCCGGCGCGATCGAGGTCAAACGCCAGGCGTCGCGTCACGCCCACGACGACGACAATGGCGGCGATCGCCAGCCAGCCGAGCCACGCGAGGCTCCTCCCCGCCTGCGGGACGCTCGCGTCGGCGGCGGCGAGCGCCGCGCGGCCGGACGCTCCTGCGTCCTTCGCGAACGAGGTCCCGGCGTCCTCACGGGCGGCCTCGGTCCCCTCCCTCGCCCCAGCCTGGCGCTCGTCGGTGTCCATCGCGGGCGCGGACTATAGCCTGGACTTCGCGCCAGCGCGTCGTACGTTCCGGCGCGTGAC
>Ga0316217_10002961_pt1 | contig 19913 bp, 18 predicted proteins | sample 1anoAmetaG_FD_203633 | JGI IMG/M metagenome (GOLD analysis project Ga0316217, IMG submission 203633) | Freshwater microbial communities from Trout Bog Lake, Wisconsin, USA - 1anoA | ecosystem: Environmental > Aquatic > Freshwater > Lake > Hypolimnion/Profundal zone | place: USA: Wisconsin...
TCCGCCATCGCAACAATATCCAATATCAAACTTATATTCTCCGTCGAGACTAAACCACGTGCCGCACTGTCAGACTGATCCTCTCAAAAGACTCCGACTTGAATCTGCTCCCCTCGAACACTCTCCCGATCCCATGCCTCCATCTATCTCGAGCCTCATCGCTGAGCACATAGCAGCTGCAGTCCTACAGCTCCAGCAGGTAGCGTCTGCGACTGTCCTCCGCATCCACAAGCCGCAAGTAGTCAACACTGCCCATTGAAATGCCCACGATCACATCCCCGAAAGCCTACCTGTCCTCCACATGGAGGCCCAGCCTGTCATGGGTGAGGTAGCGGTTGACGAGTATTTGGTTGGGAGGGTTGGAGTGGTGGAAGATGTGGTGCTAGTGGATCAGTTTGTCGATTAGGAACTGGAAGGGTTGGATGGAGAAGTGGTCGTGCGAGATGGTGGGCTGCAGCACATGGTCAGCGAAGGTAGTCTGGAAGTACCTGATGCCGTAGTATTGCTGCCTCCGGAGCAGACGGTCGCACCATCTGTGAGAATTGACGATGGTGAGCAGGTGTTGTTTTTGGGCGGGGGTGATGAAGTTGGGGTAATACTTGAGACCTCTGATCAGCGAGCAGTCTTTGAGGAGCATAATAAATACGGCAATAGCTATGTTGAGCAGGCTCACTTGCTGTTTTGTTAATATTGAATTGCAGGTGAACTGGGATGGTTGTTACCAACACCCGGAATAACAAATAATGATCATGTCGCACTCTTTTCAGCCCAATATCCCACCCGCAATACCATACCATATATTAGGAGAGACACGCAGCATCGGCTCTAGATATAGGTTAGCAGCTGGAAATGTTGGGCCGATGGGTTGCTGGTTGGTCCCCTAATCAAACTATTATATTTGACTAATAGCATGAACAACTCCGTTTCAGAACCACTCCTCTGCAGCCAGTCAGCCGTGCGGAGGCCAGCCGACACCTATATACTCCAGTTCTAAGACTACCTCCTCCACTCCAGACTCACCCTCAACTACTTGCGCTACTTCTTTGTAACTCACCCGCGAATTAGGCCGCGCATCTCTGCTGCACCATCGCCCACCAACTTGCTGCCTACCTGCTCGGACGCACGCAGACTGTTCTGGCCGTGCTGGGTAGTTATTTGGGGTATGGGCTGTGGGTGTATGTTCTGGGGTGCCATCAGAGCAACTACCCCTCTTTGGACCCCCATTCGGTTTATAATAAATAGCAGACCTGCCTGCCGAATATCAGGCTACCCGTTTTCACCTTCGAACTCGCTCTCTGCCTCCTTCTAGCAGCCTACCTGGGTCTAGTCCACCTCTCAATTACAGATGGGCACCTTCTGCTAGTGGCTGACCTGGTGTTGCTGGGACTGAGCATCCGATCGATATACCAGGTGCACCTGCAGGAGCGGCTGCTGAGCACAACGTTGAAGGAGATGGAGGTGAGCAGGTTGTACGCGGTTGAGGCGTTCGCGGTGGAGGAGATGAAGGAGCCGTTTGAAATTGAAGATATAGCAGGGGATATGCTTGTTAGAACGTCTTCTTTGGATCGGATTGTGCCGGACTTCATGCATGGTTTTTACAAGCCCAAGAAGATGGCCAGGTACGATGACGAGGACCACATCGACGAAACCCAGCTCCACTCTCATTGAACACCCACTCATTGAATACCAATTCTGATTGATCATTTTTTATTCTCATTGACCACCTTACTTTGATTGTCCACCCTTACTTCTAAAATAGCTATTACTTCTAAGATTTATCGTACAGCATAATCTAACCCTCATTGAACACCCTACTCTCATGACCATGTTGTTTCAAATCACCCATTTGTTATATAAAAAGACAACTATCATTTCATTGGCCGGCCTTGATCGATTTGTAAGGCACAGACAGAGAGCAGGTGTTTGGCTGACCTTTTATGGTCAAGACTGCTTTGAACTGCATCGTGAATATGTTGGTGGGCACATCGTTGGCAAAAAATAGCAGGCATTCGTAGTTTTGGGGCTAGACCTAGCATTGGTGGCAAAAGTATGAGCTGACTGTGTTGTTGTCGGTCAACCCTACTTTAATGAAGCCATTGTCTTTACCATGGAGGTCGTTGAGGGTCAGGCTTGAAGCTTTTAGCCTTATGAACACGTTTTTGTTGCTCTGCTGTATATCCACCAAAGACAGGCAATCCGCCAACGAGGGTTAGCCCGAGTCTAAGGAATCCCCATTGCTCTGTTGGGCGTTGGTGACTCCAGCGTTGGTTTTAGCTTAGGGTTGAGGCTTAGGGATGCAATTTTTAGAGTTATCTAAAGTGTATCCATCGGTGCACTCGCACTTGTTGGTGAGATTAGAAAAAGATTGGTTGGGAGGACATTCTCGGCACTCGACTCCTCCATCAACGTAGGTTATGGGCTTGGTCTGCTTCGGGCAGCTTTGCACACATTTTTACTGAAAGATGTAAACATTTTGTTAAGTTTGGCACTCTGTTACTTTTTGGCAGATCTTAGATGGCATCACTCCAAAAACCAAATATGAAATCTATACAGATCTGAGTATCTACCACTAATTGACTTGAAAGCTAAAAGAGTAGTTTTTGCTGAGCTGTGATTGATAGCTAACCGTGCTGGCCGCACTTTAGTTGGCCTGTAGCGCAGAAAGGCCGTAAATAGCTTGGAAGTGGTAATTAGGGAACAGATAGTGCAAATTTTTGGCGGACCTTCCTCTGAATTAGTGCTCATTGATTGTTCCTCCATAAGAGCCGAACCTAACCAAAGAGGGCGCGTAGGCTACATAGCTGAAAGTCAAAGAGATGATATCTGGAGAATCAAGACCAGTGAATGCAACTACAATGGTAGAATTCTGCACGAATTGCTCAGTAAAAGCAAAGTTCAAGTAATGCCCGGTGCTATTTTCCTGGGATCTGTACCTCAGCCCATTGACAAAGGCCATAACGATGTAGTCTCGTTCTTTGTTCTGCTAGCTGATGGTGATTCCGGTTCGCAGACTGTAGCCTTGAGGTGATTTGGCGAATTGGCTCTACAAGAAAGTCTACACGCCGAGGTACAGGTCGTTTCTGTACGATAGAAGGTAGTTGTAGCTGATTTTGGTCCACTTGTTGGGTTAGTATATGAAGTTTACGACCAAGTTGGCCTCACAGGTCTGCAGCACTAAGAGGTCGAAATACATGACACTCGAGGTGAGCGTGAATGCATCTTTGATGGCGAAACTGTAGCTTATTTGACTATTTCGGTCACTTTTGCGAGGGACTGTTAGATTGTAAGTCTAATAGCTGTAAGACTGCGTGGTTTCGTTTTTGGTGGGTATTTGGAATGTAACGAGGCCTAGATAGAGAAGGAGGTACCTGTGGTCAAATCTGAAATCGTGCTATTGGGTTGGCATTGGGAGGTGAGAGTGAGCAGTGTTGCCAGTAGTAGGTAGGTGACAGGGTTTTTCGCTGAGAACATTATTGTTATTTCTAAAGTTAGTATAAATATTCTATAGCGCACTATATGTCTGCTTCTATTTTCGAAAGCCAGTCTTTATTAATAGCAAATAGATGACGAGCAGAATCAGTGAGAGGAGCATTTTTGAAGTTGCGTGCTTTGGTTGATAGTTGCGAAGTAAAGCTAGACTCAGATTCCGGGTTATTCGCAGGATAGTTTAGTTGTGCTGAGATAAATTAGGAGTTATTGAAGGTTCCCATAAACGCAATTTCACTTTAACATGCCTTGCTTCAGTTGTTGGCTTACTCTGTCTACCCCAGCTGGGACAAATGAAGGGTTGAGCCCAGATTCGCCTTCCTTGGGCATGATTGCACAGTTATGACCGAAGATTTGGGAGATATTCTCTCATCATTTAAATAATAAATAATATTATCTGTAGAAAATGAGCAAACCACTCTTACTTTTCGCCCTCTTCCTCCTCTCCACCCACTGCCTCTACTTCGGCATCACAGCCAAGCCCTTCTGCTTCGATATCTAGGCCGAACCCGGCAAGACCATCAAGTTCTTCTACTAAGTCACTGGTGAAAAGCCGGCTCAGACTCAGGTGAACATTGTCAACGAGGTTAAGAGTCTATCGATTAGTCTGCTGGGGGACAATAACAAGACGGAAGTGAGTGGGGATAGCAGCCTCAACGTCTGCTTCATTTCCACCGACGGGGGCTACAAATCCGTATCTGTTGACTTCTATACCCACGACAAGGCTCACCTGCTTGAACTGGCCAAGAAAAGCGAAATCTACTAACTGCACACCAAACTGATCGATATTGGAGAGGGGCTGAAGGAGATCACCAAGAATGAGCTCTTTGAGGAACAAAGGCAAATAATCCACGCCGAGATAATCACGGGGCACGAGAACAAGGTCAAGAACTTCGCAATAATAAAGCTGGTGGCGATCGTGGTGGTGGCTGCAGGTCAGCTGTATCTGCTGAAGAAGATGCTGGACAAGCAAGGCCAAGGCTACCAACCCGTGTGAATGATAAAAGTTTGATATATTGTTATACCTGTTGTTAGTTGGAGCTTATACAGGCCAGATGTCTCCTTTTTGGGCTGGTAGGTCTTTGGGTTGGATAACTTGTCTTTTCTTGGAGATAGCTTTCGAATGCTTGGATTTTGAGGGTTGGCTGTGGAAGGGCAAGATAAAAATAGGACTATTTGCGAATATTAGTGGCAGGACAATAGTTACCTCTGCCTTCGTGAAGGTGGTATTCTGGTTGTTTTGGCTACTACCTAGCTAGTGCTTGGGCTGTGTAATTTAGCACTAGTTATAACTACCATATTTTGTTACCCAAAACCACACTATTCTCTCATTCCAGCAGTTGCCCAATCTGCCATAAAACAGACTTCCGCAAGCCCATTGGGCCAAAGACGGCGAGGTGTGTCTGGATTGGAGGGTGACTATTTTTAGGGTGGCGGAGTTGAGTGGGAGTGGGCCAAGTTGGCTTTAAATGTGAGTTTGGGTGGTGCTAATTATAAAGAATATTCTTCTATTAAGCATCAGTATGCTTTGGCCCACTTAAACCTAAAATACACAGATGGTTGACTAGAATGATTTGCCGTGTTCCTCCTGCTCCATCTAAGAGGTCCCTCATGCCCTCGCCAGCAAAAACGTTTATGCCTCCAAATAACCATCCCTCCCGGCCGCAGAGTAGAAAAGGGAGAAGTCCATGAAATACATCGCCGATCGGTTTTTCCCGGTCCGCAAGATGCCCTGCTCGGCCAAAGACCTCTTCATCGACAATCTGGAGTGGATGGAAGACGAAGAAAATGATAGATAGGAGGCAAAAAGAACGAGCCGAAGGGGGATGACGGTGAAAGATGTGTACAAAATGGAAGTGCTGGGGGATGGGCACATCTTTAGGGACAAGGACATTGAAACATTTTCAAATTAAAATTTCCTTAAGTATAGGTAAAAAATATATTATCTTAGCTACAAGGACGAAAACAAGAGCGAGAACGACTACAAACACCTTTTTTCCAAGGGACTCCTCAGTTTCCCCGAGGAACACCTGCCTCTCAAAAGGACCAAAGAGAGGAAAATCAACAAAATGCCAGCCAAAGTGCTAGACGCTCCTGCTCTCTACGACGACTTCTACCTCAATCTCGTTGATTGGTCCTCTTCCAACCTTCTGGCAGTCGGCCTCAGCAACAGTGTGTATCTCTGGAATGCGGGAAACTCCAAGGTGGTTAGGCTAGTCGAGCTAAGTGCCAATGATTTGGTGGCCAGTTGTTCCTCAAGTCCCAGTTCCAACGTCTTGGGAGTTGGCACCCATTTGGGAGAAGTCTAGTTGTGGGACTGCATCAGGCACAAGAAGATTTCAACCAGTAAAGGCCACAGCGCGAGGGTCGGGGCGATCGCCTGGAATTCAAATAACGTCTTTGCTAGTGGCTCTCGGGACAAGAACATCCTAATCCGAGACATCCGCGTGAAAGACGACTATGTGAACAAGATGGTTGGACACAAGCAGGAAGTTTGTGGTCTGAAGTGGTCCTTCGACCAGCAGCAACTCGCTTCAGGAGGCAACGACAACAGGTTGAACATCTGGAGTCTTCAGTCGAGTAGCCCAACTTTCAGTTTGCTCAGACATACGGCAGCTGTGAAGGCTCTGGCCTGGTCCCCCCACCAGCATGGACTGCTTGTCTCTGGCGGTGGGACTGCTGACAGGACCATAAGGTTTTGGAACTCCATCACAGGAGAGGAGACCAAGTGTCTGAACGTAGGTTCGCAGGTATGTAACCTGATGTTTGCTAAAACAGTGAATGAGTTGGTAAGCACCCATGGCTACTCCTTGAATGAGATCAACATCTGGAAAATGCCTCAGATGGAAAAGATATAGACTTTGACTGGCCACACCTACAGAGTTCTTTACTTGGCCATGAACCCTGACGGAACCACGATAGTCACGGGGGCTGGTGATGAAACCCTGCGTTTTTGGAATGTGTTTCCCAAGAAATAGAAAGAGAACAAAGATAAATCAAGTCTAAATACCGATTCTATAAGCCTGAGGTGAAATGATCAGTTTTTAATTGGATGCTCTTTAATCACACAAATTAGACTAATAAATTTTGGTTTCCGTTTTTATGTTCGAAATTTTATTCCTTTCTTCATTCCTTCCAATTTGGTCTCTCATTATATTTGTGCCTAGAGACTCTTATTGTCTTTTTAATATTGTTTAGGCGTTTGAATCTGCATTTTGATTAATAAGTATGAGCAAATCAGTTAAATCCTATGCCTCTGGCAGCAGTCGCAAATAAAAAGCTGCCAAAGAAATCCAAAACGCACAAATAAAACAACGCATCAAAGACATTCTCTACTCAGTCAAAGAGTAAAGACAGCACATTTAAAACAGACTCTACCAGAACTAACTATAAATACAACAGCTCAAATAGTAATACTAACTGCTCGTACTTTATGCCTAACTCAGCGATATTAGAGCGATTTCGACAATTTGAATTCAGAGTAGGAAATCATCATTACCTAACTTGCGTAGGGCCTTAAGGAAATGGGCATTGATCCTTTCCAAATACTGGGCAAATGTTCGGCTATCAAACAAACTGAAGATTTCAAGGGCAGAAAATTTACGAAATAGGAAATCATAAAAGTGCAGGAATTACTGCTGGCTCGGCTTCAAAATGAAATATTAGAAAAATGATAGAATATAATTATGGAAGAACACTCACGGCAACTCAGCCTATATATTTGCCAATAAATACTTTAAAATACGATTCTGACTCTAGTAATTCAAGAAGCAGAACACTTGTCGAGTGTTCTGAATGTTTTCAGCTACAAAAAGTCAGAAAATCTATCTACAACCATGATCTCAACGTCCAACTATTTCCATGGCAACCCCCAGAATAGGTTCACTGAAGATATACCTACTGAAGCGCTGGAGAAGAAGCCCTTCAAAGTTAGGGAAACTCGTAAACTATAAAAAAAAAGTAAAAACAGCTTTTCAGGTTTTCGAAAAGGATAATAAAAGATGCTTGGGAACTTAACTCCTGGCTTCTTACCCGGATAGGAACTGAGACTCATCCCATTAAAAGTCTCTGACGAATAAAGTGGTAACGAAGGCGAAGAGGACTAGTTTTAAGAAAAAATGAGATAGGTCAAAGTACATCAGCAATATGTACGCAGTCGATATGCCTAAAATATGAGACAAAGTAACAAAAAAATGCTCACTCACCACAAAATGGATGCTAAAATAGTCCCCAAAGTACCCATTTATGACTACGACGGCTCATTAGTGGCTCCTTTAAAGCCAGATGCTGGACGTTATCCTGTGCACTATTTGGACTTAGAGGTAATTGTGCAGGAAGACTAACACAGATAGTAAAGATTGACCCAATCCAAGGTCAAAAAACCCGTAGCTAAGCCTAAAAACATGGTTAAATTTGACTAATCAGTGAAGAAAGATCAACTAAAGCCAGTCTTTTCCTCATTTCTGAAAGACTTAAGCAACGTGGAGTGGGTAGAGGGTGTTGAGCTGCAATCAAACAAGTAGTAATGCCGAAAGATATTGGGGTATAGCTATAACCAGCTTTCTCAAAAGAAGAAGTTGGACCTATTCAAAAACCATGAAAACCCCATCAAACTTAGACTTTAGTAGCTTTAGAACTATAAACTAATCGTCAAAAGAGGTACATAGTGCTTGATTTCAAGGAAAAGCATGAGCAAAAAATTCTAAAGCACAAAGACCATTCTGACACGAGAAGATACCAGGAATGATTTTGAAGGCAGCAAAACAATCCTTGTTGCGAACAATAAAGCTTTGGAGTATTTGATCAAATAGGATGAGTAGCTGGGGTCAAAGAAAAAGTTGAGCATTTTCGCCAACGCAAAATCTTACCAAAGCAGGGTGCAGTAATCTCCGAACTACTTGAAACTGAATTCAAACATAGTCCCCTCAGCAAAGGAATAGTTCCACCTCTTGAAAAGCAATGTTGGGAAGAAGGGCAAGGTAGTGATCCAATCCAGGGTGGGGAGTCAAAACAAATTTGACCTAGAGTGATATCTTTTTTGTTGTAGTAACTCCAAGGTTTACTGAGTTTATTTCTACTATTTTAGACCATTTAATCGTATCAGGCCGTATAATATTATTGTGCGAATGACCTCCAAGCTGAGTCCATAGCAAATCGAAGAGTTCAAGCAAGCCTTCAGAATGCTGGATATTGACGGAGATGGAAAGATTTAGCCCAACGTTGGTTTTCATTTATGCAGGAACTGAGAAGCATCATGAAGCAATTTGGTTACAGTACCACTGAGGAAGATATCAAGTCGATTATCAAGACCATTGACCTGGATAATAGTGGCACCATTGAGCTAGACGAGTTTCTGAACTTCATTGCAAAGTACTGTTTTAAGGATTCAGCCAATCTGTCTAAGCCAAAGATTAGTCAGCTGATATGCTCAGAATTTTCAAACTCTTCGACAAGGACGGAAACGGGCTGATCACTCAAGAAGAACTGCGGTTGGGGCTGAAGGAGTTGGGAGAGAACATGAGCGAGAAGGATGTGGCCTAGCTGCTGTAGGCTGCGGATTTGGACGGGGACGGCAAGATCAGCTACGACTAGTTCGTCTAGCTGATGAGGATGAAATGATGTGGTTGTCGGATTGTGAAATAGAAAAAGAGTATTTGAAAAGAATAATTTTCGGTGGGCCAAGCATACTTCACATATTTTTCCATGTATTATATAATTAAACATGTGCCAGAATAATTTGGAGAATTGGGCCTCGAAAACGTCCCACCATCCCTTTCTCAGAACCAACCCCACTCCTATCGACTCGCAAAACCAACCGCAACCACATCTTCACTATTAGCGCCATACAATCAAAGTTAGCATCAGCCAGATTGATTCCTACTGCCAATTGCTGCAGGGTAGAATCAACAACAAACATCCCTACGTTTGTAATGTACTCTCCTTCCAACTTCTGCCCCAAAAACAGCTGCAATATTCAAATTCGAAATAAGATAAGGAGGTTGTGGTTTGGACTGATAAAATGATTCCACTGAGAGAACACGATTGGACTAGAGAAAATATAATAAAAATGCTTTAGGGGTTCAAAAGACTTGCCATGATATATGGCCACTTTGCGATCAGTACTCAACAAATTTGTAAAAACTAGAACTCCGAGATAAAGGTTTGGATAAGCCAAATCGCATAAAAATGTAAAGTTGATAGGCAGGTGGCCAATTAAAAAGACATGCTGAAAAACATTGCCATGATAGTTCAAAAAAGTAATAGTTAACTGGCATTTAAAATCAATGCTGGTCGTACTATGCGAGAAGCTATAGAGTCAATCAACTCAACTCACAATTATATTTCTTAGGAGAAGTTTTATAAGACAAGTGATTTTTCGGAATTCAAACGCAATAAGAATATGTATTCAACATGTACAACTACATTCATGCCAAGCAAATCCTTCCAAAACCCTCAATCTAAACCACAATCCTTTAATTACTCTTACTTTCCCCAAAACAATAATAGAACTTACAATTAAAGACCTTTTTTTCTCAGCTACAATTCAACTTTTAATTCAACCACTATGACTAGGCCTCAATCAAGAGTTTACCATCCTGTCCCTCAATAGGGAGTAATTAGAAAATAATAATACCCCATAAATAACCAGGCTTTTGCTGATATTTCAAACGAAAGAAAAAAAGTGCATTTTGTAGCTACTAACTCAAACTAAGAATCAAGTTTAGATTCGAGGCATTTGACCTTTACTCCGAACAATAGATTCCAACCCAAAAACCCTCATGGAGTGCCATTTTCCCACCGGTTCAAAAATGAAAGGGAATAAAGTGATAGAGAAGCTGGTAGCCATATAAATAACTTTGATATAACAATCATCAATAACAACGTCAACAATTTCATCAACAACTTTTTGAAGAACAAAAGTTCCAGTGGCAGTAAGTCTCCAGTCTACAACAAATACTCTTCTCCTTACCCTAACAAGAAGGCTAAATCCCAAGGAAAAGCCAGTCACAATACATCCTTTTGGTTGAATCCAAACAAGGTTTCAAAATAGCGATCCAACAGCCCACTTTTTTTTTAGTAGAAAAAGAAACCAAAAAGCTCACATCAGCAATATACTTTAGACAGTATGGAGGACAGTGCTCCATAATTTACAAGGAACACAACGGAAAGTCTCAAAATGGATCTCTAAGACTATTAGAATGCAAGGAAGATCAAGAAACTATATACCTTTTGCAATCCCAAAGACCACAAATATCAGTTCTAAAGAAAAGAATAATCCTTGCACAGCCCCACAGAAAATCAAAACTACTCTCAAAAGCCCAACTTTTTCAAAAAGATGACACCTTCGACTTCTTACAACCGTAGCAATACAACCCAGTTTTTCCCCTCGAAAGGAACTGTAAACAATAATAAGACTGTAGAAGTTTGGCCGAATGAATCAAGGGAAAAGCGGTTCAACTCATTTGCGGTTGACATTCATCGCTAGTAAGAGCTTTCTCAACAAATCCCCACAACCAAATCTATGGGAATCGACTAAAACACTTCTTCTGCCTCTTCCAAAAAGCTGTAGCTGAAAAAACAGATCAAAATGGAGTTTGGTAATCTGTTCAACATTGCTGAGGCGAATCAATCTCCAAGATGCTCATATTCCTAGAAAATAACTGCCCCTTTATTAGTTTCTTAATCTAAGACTGAGCTATTGAAAGAAAGCATTCTGAAGTAGAAAATAAAGCAAAAAAACTAGGCCTTCGCATAGTTAAAGAAATAGGCCCTAAAAGTGTTAGATTTTTGATCTCACTACTTTGTTTATATTTCTTTCTATCCCTTACTATCACCAATTGCTTACAATCATCAATGATTATTCAAATTAGGCTTTTCTCAGGGATAAGCACAGTGATACTTACGATTGTTAAGTTAATAGTCCTAAAAGATCATTATTTGGCACGGCTTTGCTTTAGAGCATTAGCTATCCAGCCCTGGTAAATTCTACTTAACACAACACCCTCTGCGCATTTATAGGAAGATCCCTACCTAGTATACATTAGAGACACCTTTCCATCCTACTTCAGCCCATCACCCTCAGAAACTGCATTCCCGATATAGAACATCTGCTGGTTGGCCATTTTAGCCACGAAGGTGCCCACCCCCGAAGGGCCAAACCGAAGGATGATGCCGTCTTTCAAAGCTATCCAGCTGTGGGATACAAACAGCAATATTTTCTAGAGAGTGTTCTCTCCAAACTACTCTTCATCTGGCTCGGCCTCGGCTATCTAGATGCGGTTGTCTATCAGAAATTTGACTAGCTTGGGCGGATTGGCAAAGGGACTGCCGGTCATCTCATAGAGGGGTGACTTTTTGCGATGTAGGATGTACCCACTGTCGTGGTAAATAAGCTGCTTTACTGAATCTTTGTAGCTAATCACAATCACATCTTTTTAGAAGTGTATCTACTGAGGGAGGTAGTACCTCTTGACTAGCATGGACAGCTGCTGGCTGGCAGTAGACTGACCCTGCTTTTGCAAGACCTGGACCTTGGAGCTCATCTTCAGTTGTTATTTCACGTTACAGATGAAGTGGTTTGTCCTTGAGGTGCCTTACAATCTTCGGTTTATTGCGTTTATGCCGAGGGTCGTCTCGGCTATTGAGCGCATCGTGTTACCAGTCAAAGTGGGTTTGTCTCGCAAAGTATCTATGCGCGTCATGTAATTTAAGGTTTACTCAGTTTTTATCTCTTGGGTGTTATTTTGTGTTACGAGTGTATTTTTGCTTTTGTTTTTGAAGATCTATTTTATTTGCTTAAACGTTTCGCAGGAATTGGATCTTTTGGCAACCTCCTCTTTCTTCTCCTCCTTCAAGCGGCTGTTCTTCCTTTCGCTCTACTTGGTATCCTTCTCTTTGGAGAAGATGCTTTTGAGCATAGCAAATCCTCCTTTGGATTCAGATTTGGGTCTTGGAATGGATTTGCTTGATTCTGCAGCGAAAAAGGGATGGGCCAGGATTTGATTCAACGATAGTCTTTAGTCATAGTTTATCACGAAGATCTTCTCAATCAGGTCCTTCAGCTACTCGCTTATCTTTATGCCTTTGGGGTAGCTGTATTGGCACAGTTTCACCTTCTCCAGAGTCTACTTCACTGACCTCCCCTCAAAGGGGCATAGTTTGAACTTGAGTCGATACAAAATAACTCCGATTGCCCAAATGTCTGAAGAGAAAGAGTACCCGAATCCGCTGACAGCTTCAGGGGCGATATAATTGGGGGTTCCGCAGGTTTACCTTTTGAGTTCGCCGTGGTGCGAGAGTTGGCAGGCAAAACCGAAATCCCCTAATTTGATGTTGTTGTCTGCGTCGATGTAGAAGTTGCAAAGTTTGAGACTATGTAGTAAGTGAGTTACTCTCGGTGGAGTATACCTTTGGAGTGTATGTAGGTGATTGCCTAGACTATCTGCTGGACGTAGTACTTGATGTCCTTTTCAGTCATTTGGTTCATTTTCTGCAGCCTCTTCTCCAGGTTCTGAGTGGCAACACGGTTACCCCTTCTGAGCAGTACTCCATGAAGATGTACTGGAAGCTGTCGTCCTCGAACCAGTGATCGAGATGGACAACGTTGGGGTGCGAGAGTTGCTGATGTATTCTGATTTCGTAGACTAGCTGTGGGACTACAAAGGTACCTTTTCTTTGACCAGCAGTTCCAGCTTCTTCTTGGGGATGATCTTGACGACGTAGGTGCTATCGGAGTTGTCGGTTTTGACTAGCCAGCACTTGGAGTACGAGCCCTCCCCCACGATTTTTATCTTTCGGTACAGTTTCATCATCTTCTTGCCGTTCACCGTGTAAATCGGCTCCTCAATCCACTCCTTCTCTTGCTACTTCATAACACAAACCAACCAATATAACTCGCTTATTATACAACCAACAACTCACCATTCCTACAATCCCATCATTCCCACCATCCGACAGCTCCCACCATTCCCATCATTCCCAATAGCACAATAGAACCAACAACACAATCAGCACACATTACAACTATCTCTCAACAAAACACCACCACAGCCACCTCTGGAGCATGATATACAACTATCTGTGCACCATGATACATCCCAATCTACGGCTAGCTGCCTATAATCTGTATCAATCGCATTATCGTGCAAAGGATCAAGTTGACAGCTCGTAGGTGTTTATGTCCACCAAATCGTAGAGTACGTTCAGACTAAAGGGCTCAATGATTTGCTGCAATGTGCTGTTGTAATTGTCAGTGCTGAAGCATTCAGCTGCCACTTAGCTTCCACTGAGAAACTGTATCTGTGCTTGTTTGGGATTATCATTTGTGCTCAATGTTATGCTTGCTCCCAAAATGAAGTCCAGGTTCGTTTGGTCGAGGCTGATTATTTTGCAGTTGACTAAATTGTTAGCTGTTCCATTCATTTTCAAGTAGGAGGAACTGCTGCTTCCGAAGAGGGTTGACTGCTTGTCGTCTGCATTAAGGCGAGTGTACCTATTTAGAAGTTGAAGTAGGAGTTGCTGGAGTTGCCCAAGAAAGTACTCCAGGTATCGGTGGGCAGCTGGAAAGGGATGTGCGTAAAGGCACCCACGATCCCGATGTTTACGCCATCGGTAAAGCGAATTAGAGTTAATCTTTCAGTCACTTTTGTAGCGAAGAATACTGCTGACCTGTTGAGGTCCAGCAACCCCGAGCCAGCACTCCAGTCCTTAACTTTGACGGCTGTCTGGAACCAGATATCAGAGTATGAACTAGTGAGCCCTGATATCAAATTCACGAACTAAAGGCGTGTGACGTTGGTGCCTGCGAGCAGGTTGACTAGATCTGCGGCAAAAGTGTAGTTGTTGTTCCTGAGCTCATGGTTCTTCAGATAGAGGAACATGATCAGGTCAACCACCAGTATGATAGCTGTCAGCACGACAATGACAATCACCGCGATTTTCCAGCGGAAGACTTCGGGGTACTTCCTCTGCTAGCTCATGAGTAACTCTTCGCTCTACTCTCCTCTCTCTTTGCTGCTAGTAGCAAGGTCTTTGTTGCTCATAATAACAAAACTATCAAATATCTACAAAACCTACTCATCAAAGGAAAGCATAGAAATCACTATTTTTCTTCATGTTTCCTCTCTTCAGGATAATCTATTACTACCTCCTTTGGCTGTGCCATCGCGTAAAAGCTATTTAATACATATGTCACTTGTAAATGGTGTAAATTCCTGTCAAAACAAGTGCAGTTTGCAACACGACTGAAGCTTTGAAAACTCTTAGTTGGTTGTTCGTGTATTTGGGATGGGTTTTAGGTACAAAAAGCAAACGACCTTGGTTGAAAAGCTAGGTTATTCTCTCCATCTTCTAATAAAATTATAAGCATGTTTGAGTATCTCAGTTTGCTGCTTTTCGAGCAAGATCTAAAAAGTTACTGTTTCTTGATCCAGCTTTCTAAATGGTTCACAAGGGTTGAAATGCCATTTTTTATGAAATCAAGGTACTGTTGCAGGTCAGATGATCTTAAGGCAGCTTTATTATTGACTGTTTTTAAATGGACTCATCAAAAAATAAGTTCATTCGGGTTTTCTAGACGAATAACAAACAGCACATTGAAAACATAGATCCATTAACTCACTCACTTCCTCCCCGACAAATCTAGCTCTCAAATAATGCTATTCAAATCCTTGAAGAAGTCAGAGATGCAGTTGCATGTGTATCGGCTGTAGGCTTCCACTCCTAGTTTTTCGAGTTGATCCGAAAAGTGCTTTTTCTTGACGCTTTTCAGGAGGAAACCAACCCCAAAAAGCACAATAATAACTTGAACGAGCTGTATTTATCGACTAAAATTGAGATTGTACCTAAAGAGCGCATTCAATGGGTCTATGGCTAAATGAAACTTAGGAAATACGATAAAGAAGAAAAGCTGAGTCCTATCTACTTGGGCAATCATTAGCTTTATGAGGAAAGGTATTAAGCTTCTTTGCTGGCAGCAGTTTTGGGCTCACTTATCATTTTTGTAGAGATCGATGGTCCTTCAGCTGCAGAACAGATTTTGGGACTTTTAAAGAAACTGAATGAGAAATTTACAGATCTTTCGGGTAGTTTTCCGAAAGTGTACTTTATTCTTGACCTGAAACAAGAAACATAGGTTGACCTTCAGCAGATGCTAATGGAGAACAAATTGAAGATAACCTACTAATGCATCCTAGTGGGAGATTGGAGTAAAAATTGGGATGAGTAGCTCAGACTGATCAATTGCGGAAAAGGAATCATCCAAACCCTGAAGCCGAAGGTCATTGAAAAGGTTGCCATCAACGGCCGCTTTCTGTCCATTCTGTGGTCGCTGCTTGCCTCACAAGAAGACAAGTCTGCCTACAACTCGTTCAATGAAGCCAACCAACTGCTCATCCGCGAACAGTCCGAACAGGCACTGCATCACTATGTGAGCCGAATCGAAGAAATAACTGAAGGCCAGGGTCTTCTGAGTAGCTAGTTTTTCAAGAATGTGGAGGCCAAAGTGCGAACAGACATCATGCGGCAAGTGACCTAAAGGACAGGAGCTCTAAGTTAGAGGGACGATATCATGAAGACTGAGAGAAGGCTGCTGGAGATGAGAGAATAAATGGAGACTCGCAATCAGAAGGCAGTGGTTGAATGGGGAAAACAGCTGCTAAGATAGTCTTGGTTGGCCATTGATAAAAAGGTGGGCAAGGAAATAAAGAGCATTCCTGTTCTAAAGCAATAGGTCTCAATTTTTGTCGAGTTTTTCAGGAAAAAAAGTGACAGCTATTTATCGATCGAGCTGCTGATCATTCTGTTAGATTTCTTGATTCCCAAGCTTTTGGAATCAGCGCAGAGCATAATGAACATGGCTGTCAATACCCTGAAAGAGCAGCAGCAAGCATCACAAATGCAGTTGGTAAGTTATACTACCGAAATCAAGGATTTGAGAAAAAAAGTGAGCAAATAATAAGGCGAGCTCAGTCGAAAAGTTATGGACCTCAAAGAGAAAAATTTCACTCTTTAGGCAAACCTGAAGAAAGCTGAGAGAGCCCTCGAATAGTCTATGCACTAGATGCAACAAAGTAAAGAATCGTATGAGTAGAAGATCACAAAAATGAGTGAGTAGTTCAAAAACCTGCTGCAAAAGAAGCAAAAAAACATTGAGGAGTTGCTCTAAAAGTCAGACGCGACCCTCAAAAGAATCTCTTTGGTCTAAAATGAGCTGACGAAGTAAAAGCTGCTGCACAAGCAAACTAAGTAATTCTACTAATAGAGCATTGAGAACCTGAAAAAAAGAGAGGTCTAGCTAAGATAGTAGCTGTAGGAATTCAGCCTCTCAGCTTCAAGGGAAATCGATTCGATGAAGTGCACTTCAACAAAAGAACTAGACTCCTTCCAGACAGTTAATGCTGAACTGATGCTCAAGATCTCGGCTTTGGAGCAGCAGCTCATCAACAAGGACGAAGCTTTGGAAAAAGGGAAAGTGGAGTTGCTGAAGCTGAAGGAAGAAAACAGAGACAAAGAGTTCGCTTTTGCTAAGATTGCAGAACTTTAGCTGAAGAACAAAGTGCTGGAAGAATACGAGCAAGAGTGCGCACTCTTGAGAGCCAGAATCAGAAAGGCTGAGGAGTAGACCAAAAAGGCGCAGAGATAGAGGGAACAAAAGATAGAAGAGTGTCGCGAAAAAGAGACAAAGTCACTAATCATCGCCTAGAAATATGAGTACTTGGAAAAATGCTTGGATGAGGAGAAAAGCAAAGGGAAGCAAATGCTCAACCAGCTGTAGGCTGTAACCAAATAGAGATAAGAACTCAACTGCTAGCTGAAGATGAGCAGGAGTAAGGCAAAGAAAGAGCACGGCTGCCAGGTGTAGGACAACTCTGTGAAGTAGAAACTCAAAATAGCACTAGAAATGGTGAAGGAAATCGAAAGCTAGTACTTCAAGCTCAAAGTGGAAAACTAGAGGCATTGCAGAAGAAATGCCTGAATTTTGGCCCAAGCAGCCACCTGATCCCCAGCTGTTCATTTGTGAATTACTTTGCCCCTCTTATCACAGACTCTGTTCTTCATTCAATCCTTCATTCAACCCTTTAGGTTGTGTCCCTCTCTTTAATCAATATTAATAATAACTAACTCATCATGCGCAAGCTCTTGCAATACACTGCAAACAGAAGCTGCTTCTGCACATCCCCAAACTACTTTAAGCTGTTTAACCTTCCCTTCAACTTCACCTAGCAGCAGCTCAAAGCCTCCTACCTCTAGCTGGTCAAAAAGCACCATCCCGATCTCACGCAAGACCCCACCTCACAAGAGATATTCAAGCAAGTCCAGATAGGCTACGAAGTGCTTTCGGACCAGACTAAACGCAAGCAGCACCAAGCCGAACAAAAGGACCCTTTTGACAGCACCACCGACTCGGACACTCAAAGCATAGTCGATGAAATCAGAGACCGTTTTTACAAAAACTTCGAGCGAAAAGACCAAGTAAATGACGAGTTCAACTTCAGCTACAAGCTGTTCAAGCAGCACTACGAGAAGGTAGAAGCCCCCAAAGCCCATTACCAGCGCTACGAAGGCCAAGGCCATTATGAATACTATGCGAAGAAGGACTAGAAAGGGGAGGACTTATGGAAGCAGGTCGCCGCAGGGGTCTCGGCTTTAGCAGTTGTCGTCATTGCTGTTGTTTATACCCATAGTTGACCATTATGATTATAGTCGACTTTGCTTGCAGAAAGTAAAGATATGAGTTGGTTAGCTGCATCCAGTATTTCACTTTGTTTTACGCAGCGCTTTGATGGAGAATGATCCTGCAGAGCAATGCAGAGACTTTATATTGGGCTAGTATTGACCACTTTTGGTAGTAGATTTATTAAGCTATGCGTTAAAAATTCAAGTCCGAATCTTCGGAAACCAAAACCAAGGTTTAAAGACGACCCACCAAACTTGAATCCTTCTTGATCAGAAGTATCTAGGAACAGGTCCAAATCTACAACACTCTCACTGAATAGGCCTCTACTGAATTCCCAGCCTAGAAGCAATTCAGCCAAAACTAGCTTTTGCCAGCCATTTCCCGCAAAGACAAGCTCCTGTTGCCCACGCTTGCTTCAGAGGAGTCTGCCTTCGGGAGGAAACAAAAGAAGATACCATCGATAATGCAGTATCGTTCCCAAAAACTACTAGAAGCCATCAAAACAAAGGAAGAGGAGAAGTAAACTCAGTAGGGCAAAGACAGGTTTGTGTTCTAGGTGGCAAAGTTGAGCCAGTAGAGTCTGCAGAAGCAAGAGAAAAGGGGACGCTATTCCTTGCCCAACATCGCGCAGAAACAGCCCAAAGTAGCAGAGCTTGTCGGAATGAAGGTCAAATAGGGTTCGCTCCAGAAGCACAGGCTTAAACCTTTGGCTGATGTGACTAAACCCAAAAAGAAGGAAGTGTACTTGCGGATAGTTTAGCCGGAAACGCTGACAGGCTGGAACTCACGCGAGCAAGAATTCGAACGAATTAGTTGATCCTTACTGCACTCTGCAAAATGATAAATTCACCGCTATCCCCAGACTACTTGTTGATATAGACTACTTGTTGATATAGCCATCCAAAATAGTCAATAAAGCCGCAGCGCAGTCCGCTCTGCTGGTTTTTTAGAGATCAGAGAGTAAACGAGCAACCAAAATAAACTTATCTACCACTTCGAACTGCCAGAAGCTGCCTCAATAGTTACTATCCTTTTTTGCAATCAAGCTGCAAGCTGAATGGTTTAGGTGATGTTAGCTTTATTTTCTAGCGATTGATAAAAGAAGAAATACGACAACAGATGATTCTGTCTGATATTCAAGCCAATGCGCAGAAGACTGTCGCGATCTATGAGAAGCTGGGAATGCGCAGGGTGGCCAAGGTGGGCAAACACCCCAAACGGGCCACCCAGTTCTACCTCGACCTCACCAATCTGTGGAAAACCAAGAGCGAGGAGCAGGCCATGCAGTACAACGCCATCCGGGACTCTGGATTGTTCTCGGACGAGAGGGCCACCACCTTCCTTAGGTTCAACTATCGCAACTGCGAGAAGGGAACCTACAACTACCCCACTGCCTTTAGAAAACTCAGCAAGAAACCAGGCAGCACCCCCGGCCGCAAGGGCACCATGCAGGTCACTGACCTCTGGTCCGAGGCATCGATGCAGACCGTCATGGGCACACTGGCCTACCCCAGGGACCGCCTCAAGATCTTGAAGGTTTGGGCCAAAAGTGGAGTACCCGACAAACAATCCTAGACTGCTCGCTTCTCGAGATTCAATACTGAGCCCTGATTTATACATCTATCCCCTCAAAAATAATACAGAACCACCCTATCGAATGCCACTGATTACTATTTTTTGACCATTTTTGGCAATTTTATGGTCTTTTGTAATGTAATTTGGTAAGAGGGTACGAGGGACCCAACCGACC
>Ga0316217_10002962_pt1 | contig 19913 bp, 19 predicted proteins | sample 1anoAmetaG_FD_203633 | JGI IMG/M metagenome (GOLD analysis project Ga0316217, IMG submission 203633) | Freshwater microbial communities from Trout Bog Lake, Wisconsin, USA - 1anoA | ecosystem: Environmental > Aquatic > Freshwater > Lake > Hypolimnion/Profundal zone | place: USA: Wisconsin...
CAGCGCGGGGGAACAATACGGGAGAAGGGCTCACGTGAAACTCTTTTTGCGCCTCCACACTCGCACGCGAGTCTACTACAATGCCCGTGCCGAACAGGATTGCCTGCGTCCTTCTTTGCGGCCCCCGGCCGCCGCAGGATGTTCTACTTTGTTCATATGCTAAGAAGTGAATTCAAAATAAGCAAGACAAAAGGTCGTATTATCAATAAATTATTAGCGAGCGTGTAAATGCGGACGTAAATAGAGTGCCGGCACTCATTCGTAACCGTTTGTGCCGTATTTAGTTGCGAACGATTATCCGAAAGTTATGGCACGTTCCGCCGAGGGGTGTTCGTCCACATACCGCGCTATCATGGCGATGTAACTGTCGTTACATAGATCCTGGTGATCCAGCCCCAAGGCTTGGCGTACATTGGCAATTGCTGCGGCGGCGGGGCCTTCGATTTCTACAAACGTGCCCAGGTGCGGGAGTTCATCGAGTTCCACGCGGCAACCGCCGTAGATCCAGGATTCGCGGTGCTTTTCAAAACTGAGCGTGCGTACGAACCCCAGGGCCTGGAGAAACGGCACGGCATCGGCGACTGGCGTGGTAACCAAATCGAAGGCTTCCCGCGGATGGAAGGGACTATCCTGCTTGGGGCCTTTGAAGGTGATGGTGGCTTTGGGCTCCGGCAGTTCGGGCGAGGTTTCAATGCGCACGCGCAGGCCGCAGGCGGCGGCTAGGAGGCTGCGGTCCGAGCGATCGAAGAACATGTTGACTTCGGTGACGGCGTGCAACCGTTGGGCGGACAGCCGCTGGAGCGTCTGGCGGATGGGTTCGAGGGCAGCAACCTTGATCTTGGCTTCGATTTCCAACATGGGTAATACTCCGCAAGGGATAAATCCAAGGCCATTGCATATTAACCTCACGCCCACGGTCCGCAATCCAACAGGATCTACACAAGTTCGGTTTCTAGTCCCGCAACATTATGGAGGCGGGGGATTTTCACGGAATATGTTGCAGCCCTTCAGGCTGCCGAGACCTTTTGTGCTGGTTTTCCGGGGGCGGCGCGGCGTCCCGGTGCCCGGGACACCGCTCTGCCCCCGGCTATTATATTCCAGCCCTTCAGGCTGAAAATACCGCCATGCACTTGGCTTGCACGTTGCCCGGCCGCCTCAACCATCGGTCCCCGGCCGGAACAAGGCGAGGCTGACGGTTTGGCCGTGGATAAAACTGCGGTCTCCGACGGGCCCAAGTTCGCCGGCGCAGAAGAAGCCGGCAATAGGCACCGGGCCCAGGATGGTGCGGGTGACGGTGACATCATGGTGCGGGGTGGCAAACAGCCGCGTGCCGCGCCCGTTGCAGGTAAACAGCAGCACGCCCACCGGAGCCTGAGCCAGTTGCAACTCGCCTTCCAGCAGCAGGCGCAGATCCTCATCGGCGCTGGCGGCATCGCGCACGTGGAATTGGACGGTTTGGCCGGGGCGCACCATATCGCCGATGGCAATGGCCCCGCTGGCGCCATCGACCTCGAGTACATTGCGCATCAGGAAATCGCCGCGGCCATAACTGCCTTTGCCCGCGTCGATAACGCTCCCGACAAACAGGCCGCTGGTTTCCAGCAACTGCCGATCGGGTGCGGACAGCGCCAGGACCATCTCGTTGATGACCTGCAAGGCCGGCCGGCCGCCGAGTTCCTGGATGACATTGCGCTGGCCCTTGGTAATCACGCAGGTTTCGCCGATGGGCCGGCAGCCCTGCGACACGACCGTATCGATCTGCACATTGCCGGCAAAAGAAACGCCCACCAGGCCGCTGGTAAAGACCTGGTCGTTGATGACCAGGCGCGTTTCGCCGGGCTCCTGGGCGTTGGAGGCCATGCCGCCGAACACCGGGGCCTGGGGGAACAAGGTGGCGCACGATTCGAGCAGTTGCACAATCGGGGTGCTGAACGGATCGGCCAGCATCAGGAAGGCCCGCAGATTCTCGCCGGCTTCCAGGCGGGCCTGCAAGGTGCCGGGGTCACTGAGCAAATCCGCCCATTCGTCATCGGCGAAATGAAACGTGTCGAGGGTAACGCCCGGCAGGTGCAGCAGCAGGGCACTGGCGGCCGCGGTGCGTTCGATTTCCCGGTCCGCCCCGACAACGCTCTCGGCGGTGCAGCCGATCAGGTTGCGTGGCCCCAGGATGGCACGCAGCTCGGCGGCGATGGTTGCGAAATGGTCGCGCAGCGGCCCGGTGACAAACAGCACCAGCAGGTCGGCGTGGGGCGTGCCGACGCCGGCGCGTAGTTGGGCGGCGAGTTCCTGAACCACATGCTGCGGGTCGTGGTGGGTGGAGAGTGCGGAGGTTATTTGCATAACTGGCTTAATCCGTTGGTACGATTTTCACCTACGAGTATAGGGCCGCGATCGGCCGGAGGCCACTGGGACCGCCGCGCAATGTAACGCGGGCACTCCTGCCCGCGCCGTCAAGCTGCGAATTAGCTGGAGGCCACTGAGCCCGTCGCGCTGGCCTATAATCAACCAGAACTGATGTTTCCTGGGCAAGGGGCGGATCATGGTGCGCGTTGCAAATTCGGATCGGACGGACATTGGCCGCAAGTCGGACGCATATCAATCGGATCTACGTTCCGATTCGGATCATGGCACTAGCCATATTGTGTGGCGCTGCGGCAGTTGCCAGCAGTTGATTCAGCAGGGCAATCTGCCCGTGCGGTTGGAACATGATGTGGTGGTGCATGAGGCGCCGGAAAAATGCCCGTGGTGCGGGGCGACGCGAAATTTTCAGCTGATTGATGAGGATTGAAAAAGGTGTCAGGTACCTTTTTCGGCCAGTCCGATCTTTTGGGCGTAATGCGTCAGATCCGGCGGGAGGGGGGAATCGAATTTCACCCATTTGCCCGAGGTTGGGTGCTTGAAGCCCAGGTGGGCGGCGTGCAGGCCCAGGCGCGGGGGCGGCGGCAGGGATTTGCCGCTGCCCGGTACGCAGTACATGTCGTCACCAAGGACGGGGGTTCCCAGGAACATCATGTGGGCGCGGATTTGATGCAGGCGCCCGGTCTTAATGAGCACGCGCACCAGGGACGCGGCCCCGGTGGAACGCACTACGTTGTAGGCGGAGATGGCTTCCTGGCCCTGGCGGGAGATGATGACTTTTTTGACGTCGGCGGTGATCTCTTTGAGGCGCGCCTGCACCACGCCCTGGGTGGGCTGGGGTGTGCCGGCCACGAGGGCCAGGTAGGCTTTATCGATGTGCCGATCTTCAAAATCGCGGCGGAGTTGGTCGTAGGCGCTGGGGCGCAGGGCGATCAGGAGCAGGCCGCTGGTGGCGCGATCCAGGCGGTGGAGCAGGCCAAAGTCGCGCCGCTCGCCCAGGTTGTGGAGCAGCTTGCCGTAGCGGGCAAACAAGCCATTAAGCAGGGTGTCCTTAATGTGCCCCTTGCCGGGCTGCGTGACCAGGCCGGCGGGCTTTTCGACCACCAGCAAGTCCGGATCCTCGTGCACGATGGTGAAGCGCACGGTGGGATTGGACGCAACGGCGAGTTTAAGTTCGTGGGATTCGGTCATGTAACCCTTCATTCCGGAATCCGCGCTAGTTCCGCCGCAATCTGTTCCATCAGCGGCCCGACCGTTTCGGGTCCGAAATCAAAACGTAACCCGGCGGCGGCAAACAGATCCGGCAACGGACGCGAACCACCCAGGGCCAAGGCCCGGCGATAGCCATCCAGCGCCTTGCTCGGATCCTTGCGATAAAGGCTCCATAATTGCAGCGCGCCAAGCTGGGCAATGCCGTACTCGATGTAATAGAACGGGCAGCCCCACAGGTGCCGCTGGCGCTGCCAGGTGGTGGCGTGGATATCTTCGTACCCGGTCCAGTCCACATTGCCGCCGAGCTGCGTATCGAGTTCCAGCCAGAACGTATTGCGCTGGGTGGTGGTGTGGCCCGGATGGGTGTAGATCCAGTGCTGGAAGGCATCGATCTGGGCGATCCAGGGTAGCAGACGAATGATGCCTTCAAAGAGCTTGCGATTGGCGCGGTCCCTCTCGGCCGGGGCGTAAAACTCATCCATGGCAAAGGTGCCCAGGAGTTCCATGCTCATGGAGGCCACTTCGCAGAATTCCAGCGGGGCGCTGCGATAGGCCAGCAGTGGATCTTCCCGCGCTGCCAAGGCGTGGAAGGCGTGGCCGGCTTCGTGCAGCAGCGTCTCGACATCATCGTGCATGCCGGCGGCGTTCATGAAGATAAACGGCAGGCGGTCCTCATCGAGCGTGGATTGATAACCGCCGGGGGCTTTGCCCTTGCGGCTTTCCAAGTCCAACAGTTTGCGTTCCTGCATCAAGGCAAAATCGGCGGCCAGGTCCGGGGCCAGGCGCTCCAGCACTTTATGTACGCCGGCGCACAGGCGTGCACTGCCCTCAAATGGCCGCAGTGGCGGCCGACCCTTGGGATCGACGCCCAAATCCCACGGGCGAATGGAGGGCAGGTTCATCGCGCGGCGGCGGCCTTCCTGCAATTGTCGCAGCACCGGGACCACGGTTTTCCGCACGGTATCATGGAAGGTGAAGCAGTCCTTGGGTGTGTAATCAAACCGGCGGAACATGCGGAAGGCGTAGTCCACATACGTGGCACAATCGGCATTCTGGGCCATCTGCACGCGAAGTTTGATCTGGTCGTCGAGGATGCGGTCGAATTCCGCCTCGTGGGTCATGCGGCGCCGGGCGATAACCTCCCAGGCGCTCTGACGGCGGGCGCGGTCGGTTTCCTCCAGGTAGCGGCTCATCTGCGGCATGGTGCGTTCGGCGCCGTCAAACTGCACGGTCATGGCGCCGCAGATCTTGTTGTATTCCTGGTCCAGCTTGGCTTCCTGCGTTTGCAGGGGAATGTTGGCTTGGCGGAACAGGGATACATCCGCCTGCGTGTTGCGATCGAACACCTGGTAACGTGGCTGCGGCAGGGCGCTGCGCCAGGGGCTGGCCAGGTAGAGTTCATCGAGCTTCTGCCAGTGCGGCTTGCACTTGGGTTGAATTTCTTCGACGTAGTGCAGGTAGCGTTTTTCAATTTCCGTATCGTCCGTGTGGCAGGTCATGGCGATATAGCGCTGGGAACCTTCCTGGCTGAGCACCGCCGCCAACTCGCTGATATCGAAGATCCAGCGTTCGAGTTCGGCGGCGGAATGGAGTGCGCGCTGCTGGAGCGCGGTAAAGAGCGGTTCAATCTGCGCAAAGTCGGAGAGATCCAGCGTGGCCGGAACAAAGGTACGGGGAAACGTGCGGGGAGCAGGGGGGGGCGTCATCTCATGATTCCTTAGTTACGTGGAATGGGGCTCAGTGTATGCCTTGCTCGGTCAGCCAGCGTTCGGCATCGAGCGCGGCCTTGCAGCCCATGCCGGCGGCGGTGATGGCCTGGCGGTAGACGGCGTCGGCACAATCGCCGGCGGCAAAGACCCCTTCCACGCTGGTAAAGGTGCGGAAACCATCTTTCAGGACGACGTATTTCTTCTCGTTCAACGCCACCTGGCCTTCCAGGAATTGCGTGTTTGGCGTATGGCCGATGGCGGCGAACATGCCGACGGCGTCGATGACGGTGACCCGATCGGTCTTAAGGTTGCGCACGCGCACGCCCGATACGCCGGTGGCATCGTTGCCCAGCACCTCTTCGACGACGCTGTCCCACACGGGCTTAAGCTTGGGATTGCCCAGCGCCCGCTCGGTCATGATTTTGCTGGCCCGCAGGGTATCGCGCCGGTGCACCAGGTAGACGATGCCGGCAAACTTGGTCAGGTACGTGGCTTCTTCGACGGCCGAATCGCCGCCGCCCACCACCACCACGGGCTGGTTGCGGAAACGCGGCAGGGCACCATCGCAGACGGCGCAGGCCGAGACGCCCAGGTTTTCAAAGCGCTGTTCGCTCTCAAGCCCCAGGTAATTGGCGGCCGCTCCGGTGGCCACGATCAGGGAGTGGGCCATGGTGCAGGTTTCCGGCGTGCCTTCAAAATCGTTGATGTGCCAGATTTTAAAAGGCCGCTGGCTCACGTCCACGCGGGTGACAAATTCGTTGCGCGTGCGCGTGCCGAAGCGTTCGGCCTGGGTTTGCTGCACTTCCATGAGCTTGGGGCCGGCAATGCCATGGGCAAAGCCTGGGTAGTTTTCGATTTCCGTGGTCCACATCAACTGCCCGCCGCGCCAACGGTGCCGGTTGAGATTATCGCCGGCCAGCACCACCGGGTTGAGATTGGCGCGGGCGGCATAGAGCGCGGCGGTCCAGGCGGCGGGGCCCGAACCGATAATGACGACTTTTTCGACGGGGGATGGTTGATCCATTAATCAAAATCCTTTTGGAATTCAAAAGTAAAATCGTTGAGGCATTATAGCGACTGCGGCGACGTTGGGCAGTGCGCAAGGGGGAAGAGCGCAGACAAGAGTGTCTGCGTTACGGCGTGCACTGGCAGCCCGGCCCGCAGCCGGCCACCGGCAGTACGGCCCGCAGGCGTTGGATGATCGGCGGAAGGGCTTCGAGCGTTTGGGCGATGTCCTGGGCGGTGGTGTGGTCGGACAGGGAAAAACGCACCGCACCGTGGGCGATGCGTTCGGGGATGTGCATGGCGCGAATCACATGCGATGGTTCCAGCGAGCCGCTGGAGCAGGCGGCGCCGGCGCTGGCACAGATATCCTGTTCACTCAGCAGCAGCAGTATGGCCTCGGCTTCCAGACCGGCAAAGCCGATGTTGGTGGTGTTGGGCAGGCGGTGGGCCGGGTCGCCGTTAACATGGGAATCGGGAATGCGTTGCAGGATTCCCTGTTCGAGCCTGTCGCGCAGGGCCGCCACGGATTCCCCGGCGCGCGGTTGTTCCAAGGCCGTCGCCGCCAGTTCGGCCGCGACGCCCAAGCCCACAATGCCCGGCACATTTTCCGTGCCGCCACGCCGGTCGCGCTCCTGGGGGCCGCCCCGGATCAGCGGCTGCCAGCGCACGCCCCGCCGCACCACCAGCGCCCCGGCACCCTTGGGGCCATGAAACTTATGCCCGCTGATGGACAGCACATCGATCGGCAGATCCCGCATGGAGATGGGCAGTTTGCCGGCTGCCTGCACGGCATCGACATGCAGGGGCACGCCATGGGCCCGGACCAGTTGGCCGATGGCGGGGATATCAAAGACCACGCCGGTTTCATTATTCGCCCACATAATGGTTGCCAAGGCCACGTCCGGATCGGCGAGGGCGGTCGTCAGCGCGTCCACATCCAGCAGGCCCTGCTGATCCACGCCGATTTCGACCACCCGATAGCCCTGACGGCCCAGGTACACCAGCGGTTCGCGCACCGCGCTGTGCTCCACGGCCGAGGTGACAATGGTTTTCTTTCCCGGGCGCAGGGCCAGCAAGCCGGCAATTGCGGCATTGTCCGCCTCGGTGCCGCCGCTGGTGAAAATGACCTCTTTGGTATCGCAGCCCAGCAGGCGTGCGACCTGGTGCCGGGCCCGTTCGACCGCTTGGCGGCTCTCCTGGCCAAAGCGGTGGGTGCTCGAGGGATTGCCGTATTGCTGACCCAGGAAGGGCAGCATGGCTTGGAGCACCAGCGGATCGGTGGCGGTGGTGGCGTTGTTATCCAGGTAGATCATGGGGGTATTGTAGCGGGTTTTGCCGGTTTTTGAGCAGGCCTTTTCCATTTGCCCTTGTTCCCGTATAATCACCGCTTCGATGGTGGTGTTAGCTCAGTTGGTAGAGCATCGGGTTGTGGTCCCGAGGGTCGCGGGTTCGAGTCCCGTACATCACCCTTTTCATTTTGGAATTCTTACGCGGAGATACGAGACATACCATGGCGGACATTAATGCAAAAGACGTAATGAAACTCAAGGACCTGACCAGCGGCGGCATGATGGAGTGCAAAAAGGCGCTCGTTGATGCCAACGGCAATTTTGATGATGCAGTCAAATTGATGCGCGAGCGCAGCGGTGCCAAGGGCGCCACCCCCAAGACCACAGAAATGAAGGAAGGCCTGGTCGCGGCCAAGATTTCCGCCGACGGCAAGCTGGGCGTACTGGTGCGGCTGGGCTGCCAGACGGATTTTGTCGCCCGCAACGAAACTTTTCAGAAACTCCTGACCGACATCACCGAACTGGCGTTTACGAATGATGTTACGACCGGCCCTGCCGTGCACGCGTTGCCCTATCCCGATGGTTCGGGCCGCACCGTTGACCAGGTCCTCAAGGAACTCATCGGCGGCAGCATTAAAGAGAACATGGCGGTGACCGGCCTGGCGCGGTTCACCAGCGCCACCGGGCAGGTGGGCAAGTACATCCATCACAACAGCAAGGTTGGCGCCCTGGTCCAGGTGGATGGCGCGGCGGATGATGCGGTGCGGGTGCTGCTGGGCGAAATTGCCATGCACGTGACGGCCGGTATGCCCTATGTGCCGATGGCGGTCTCGCGGGAAGACTTGGATCAAGCCGTGGTGGAAAAGGAAAAAGCCTTGGCGGCCGAAGGGATCGACCCGAAGAAGCCGCCGCAAATTATTGAGAAGATCGTGGCCGGCAAGTTGGAAAAGTTCTTTGGCGACCAGTGCCTGGTCGACCAGCCGTTCGTGAAGGACGAAAAGATGAAGGTGCGCGAACTGGTGGCCCAGACGGCCAAGGCCAGCGGCGCCCCGCTGAAAATTGTACGCTTCGCCCGGTTTAAGGTCGGCGAGGGTTGATGCGGGCACAAGGCAGGAGCCAGAAGGCCGAAGGCAGTAGATGCATGGACGCCGGCTGGTTCTGGTTGCTGAGTGCTGGCGGTGGAGCATACTCTGACCACGAATAGCTGACGGCGGACCATGGCAGATCTGAAGTACAAACGTATCCTGCTCAAGATCTCCGGCGAGGGGCTTTGTCAGGAAGGTGGCTTTGGCGTCGAAGCGACGGAACTGGCTTCCACCGCCGAACAAATTGCCGCGGTCGCGCGTACGGGCGTGCAGGTCGCGGTGGTGGTTGGCGGCGGTAACTTTATCCGTGGCGAAAAGCTCGCGGCCTCCGGCCAGATCCAGCGTGCCACGGCCGATTACATGGGCATGCTGGGCACAGTGATCAATGCCATTGCCTTGCAGGATATGCTCGAAAGCCTGGGCCAATCCACGCGGGTGGCCTCGGCCCTGACCGTATCGCAGGTCTGCGAACCATTCATTCGGCGGCGCGTGATCCGGCACTTGGAAAAAGGCCGGGTGGTGGTGCTGGCAGCCGGAACGGGCAATCCATTTTTTACAACCGATACCTGTGCGGCGCTGCGGGCGACCGAACTGAATGTCGATGTGGTCATGAAGGCCACCAAGGTCGATGGCGTCTATGATGCCGACCCGAAGAAGAACCCCAATGCCAAACGCTACGAGCGCCTGACCTACCGCAAGGCGATCAATGACAACCTGCGGATCATGGACTTAACAGCGCTGAGCCTGGCGATGGAACGCAAGATTCCGATCATCGTGTTCAACATGAAGGTGTCGGGCAACATCCTGCGGGCCGCGGTTGGCGAACCCATCGGTACGCTGATTACCATGGATTAACACCCTGCAACCGCTACCATCCCGGTTGAATCCCGTATAAAATCATTCGCCGTAACGAACGCGCGTTCTAATTGGAGTGCTGCCATGCCGCTGGACGAAATTCAATTTTCCGCCGAAGAACACATGGAAAAGGCCATCGAGCACCTGAAGCACGAGTTTCGCGGGTTGCGGACCGGCCGGGCCACCACGGCCCTGGTGGAATACGTCAAGGTGGATTACTACGGCACGCCGACGGATCTGCGGGCCCTGGCTTCGCTGACCACGCCCGATGCCGCGTCGATCCTGATTAAGCCGTTCGATCCCGGATCGCTCAAGGACATCATCAAGGGGCTCGAAGCGGCTAACCTGGGCATCAATCCGCAATCGGATGGCAAGGTGGTCCGCATGGTCCTCCCGCCGCTCTCGGGCGAGCGCCGGCAACAGTTGCTCCACAAGGTCAAGGAAGCCGCCGAACAGGCCCGCATTGCCATGCGCAACGCGCGGCGCGATGCCAATAAGCATATCGATCACGAGCAGAAGGACTCCCTGCTGACGGAAGACAATGCCAAGCGCGGCCGCGATGATATTCAAGAACTTCTGAAGAGTTTTGAAGCCAAGATTGACGAAGCGGTCGCCGTCAAGAGCAAGGAGATCCAGGAAGTCTAATTCCCTGCCACATTGGCAGAATCCTGGACCTACGTCCCGAAAAATTTACGATTTTCCACCGATCCACGGCCTGTTGGCTGTTGGTACGCGGTTTGTTATTCCCCTTTAGCGACACATGAGCCAAAGGGGTATGAACCATGCGTTTGGATAAACTGACCATCAAGGCCCAGGAATCCCTCCAGAAGGCCCAGAACCTGGCGACCGAACTGCACCACAGCGAGATTAACAGCCTGCACCTGCTCGCCGCCCTGCTCCAGGATCAGGAAGGTGTGGTGCGGCCGATTTTGTCCAAACTGGGGGCCGATGCCCAGCGCGTTGGCTCCATTGTCGATTCGGAATTGCGCCGCCTGCCGAGCGTGTCGGGCACCGCGAACCTGGGGATCTCCCGCGATCTCAATGAGGTGCTGGAAGATGCCCAGAAGGAAACGGATCGGCTTAAGGACGAATATATTTCCACCGAGCACCTGCTTTTGGCACTGGCCCAGGTGGCATCCCCGGCCAGGGAAGTCCTGAGCGTCCTGAGCGTGCGGCGCGATGCGATCCTCGCGGCACTCAAGGATGTCCGCGGCTCAACCCGGGTCACCGATCAAAACCCGGAGGACAAATACCAGGCGCTCGAACGCTATGGGCGCGACTTGGTGGAAGCGGCCCGCCGCGGCAAACTCGATCCGGTGATCGGGCGGGATGAGGAAATTCGCCGCACCATGCAGGTGCTATCCCGCCGCACCAAGAATAATCCCGTGCTCATCGGCGAACCAGGCGTCGGCAAGACCGCCATTGTCGAAGGCCTGGCGCAGCGGATTCTCTCCGGCGATGTGCCCGAAGGCCTCAAGAACAAACGCCTGGTGGCCTTGGACATGGGGGCCCTGGTGGCCGGGGCCAAGTTCCGCGGCGAATTTGAGGACCGCCTCAAGGCCGTGCTCAAGGATATCGAGCAGGCCCAGGGCGGGGTGATCCTGTTTATCGATGAACTCCACAATGTCGTCGGCGCCGGCCGGGCCGAAGGCTCCATGGATGCCAGCAACCTGCTTAAACCGGCGCTGGCCCGCGGGGAGCTGCGCTGCATCGGCGCCACCACGCTCGATGAATACCGCAAGCATATTGAAAAGGACCCGGCGCTCGAACGCCGCTTCCAGCCGATCACGGTGCCGCAGCCGTCGGTCGAGGACACCATCGCCATTTTGCGCGGCCTAAAACCCCGCTATGAAACCCACCATGGGGTGCGCATCCAGGATGCCGCGATTGTGGCGGCTGCCACCCTATCCCAGCGCTATATTGCCGACCGGTTTTTGCCGGACAAGGCCATCGACCTGATGGATGAAGCCGCCTCGCGCCTGCGGCTGGAAAACGATTCCATGCCCAGCGAACTCGACGAGATCCGCCGGCGCATCATGCAACTGGAAATTGAACGCGAGGCGCTCAAGAAGGAAAAGGATGAAGCCTCGCGCCAGCAGTTGGATAAGGCGCTGAAACAACTGGCCGAACTCCAAGAAAAGAACGCCCGCCTGACCACCCAGTGGGAGCAGGAATCGGGCATGCTTCGCAACATCAAACAGGTGCGCGAGCAGATGCAGCAGGCCCAGGTGCAGTTGGAAGAAGCCACGCGCCACGGCCGGTTGGAAGATGCCGCCAAGCTCCGCTACGGCACCATTCGGGACCTGGAACAAAAGGTGCAGGCCATGCAGGCGGCGCTGGACCAGCAGCTTAAATCCGGCGTGGCCCTGGTGCGCGAGGAAGTCACGCCGGAGGAAATTGCCGAAGTCGTCGCCAAGTGGACCGGCATTCCCGTCGCCAAGATGCTCGAGGGCGATCGCGAGCGCCTGCGCCGCATGGAATCGGTCCTGGGCCACCGCGTGGTCGGGCAGGAAGATGCCGTCAAGGCGGTCAGCGATGCGGTGCGCCGCAACCGCGCGGGCCTGGGCGATCCGCGCCGGCCCATTGGCTCGTTCATGTTCCTGGGACCCACGGGCGTGGGCAAAACCGAATTGTGCAAGGCCCTGGCGGAGTTCCTGTTCGACACCGACGAGGCCCTGATCCGCATCGACATGTCGGAATTCATGGAGCAACACAGCGTGGCCCGGCTCATCGGCGCGCCGCCCGGCTATGTCGGTTACGAAGAGGGCGGCGTGCTGACCGAATCCGTCCGCCGGCGCCCGTACAGCGTGATCCTCTTCGATGAAATCGAAAAGGCCCATCGCGACGTGTTCAACGTGCTGCTCCAGGTCCTCGACGATGGCCGGCTGACCGATGGGCAGGGGCGCACGGTCGATTTCAAGAATACCGTGATCATCATGACCAGCAATATTGGCTCGCAGATCATTCAGGATCTGGCCGACAAGGAAGGCGCGGATTGGGAAATCGAAGCCCGCGTGCGCGACCTGCTCAAGCAGCATTTCCGGCCGGAGTTTCTCAACCGCGTCGATGAGATCGTGACCTTCCATACGCTCAGCAAGGCGCACCTCAAGAAGATCGTGGAGATCCAGTTGGCCGGCCTGGGCCGGCGGCTCGAAGCCCATGGCATGCACTTAAGCATGGCGGACAAGGCCCGCGAATTCCTGGGCGAAGAAGGCTATGACGTGACGTTTGGCGCCCGGCCGCTCAAACGCGTGATTCAACAGCAGATCGAGAACCCCCTGGCGACGCGGATTCTGGATGGCGACTTCAAGGAAGGCGATACGATTCAGGTGGATGTGGACGGCCAGCGGCGGTTTGTGTTTACCAAAGGTAAAACGGTCATCGAAGGCGAATTGGTGGCGTGAAAAGGTGTGCTTTCCATTTAGGATAATTCGTGGGTTTATTATCGCCGACTCAGGATATACGGCACAAACGGGATCACCACCAGCACGACCGCAATAACCCACATCCCCACCAGGCTGGAGATGAAGTACGGATAGATCATCAAGGCCAGACCGACCAGCAGCGGCAGCAGGGCCGGCGCCTTCTTGCCGTAAAGAAAGAAGCCCAGCCCGAAGGTGCCGATAACAAAGGATGAAAACAGCCAGCCGTAACCAAAGTCCATGGACGTTTCCCGTATCTCGTGCTTATCATCCCGCTAGGCCATTTGTTCAACGTGGAGCTGGGCATCATACCCGTTACGCGGTCCCCAACCATGCAACCGTTGGCAAGATCGTTTCGGTTCTTTCCTGCGCTGCATTGCCTGTGCTGTTCTGGTATCCTAAGAATGTATAATGACGACTTGGTGATTGCATAAAGGACCGCAGATGAACGAAAACGCCGTCACGCAGATTACCGAACTTCTTGATCGCCCGGAGTTCGTTCCCTTCAAAATCATCGCCAACCGCGGTCATGAATACTTGGTGACGCGCCCGCACAGTGTTGCCGTCGGCAAATCACATGTGTACTACTGCCCCATCGACGAAGACAAACTCGTCTGGCTGCGTGCCAGCCAGATTACCGCCTTGGAAATCCTTCAACCGGCCTAATGGTGGGATACACGCCTTCGCCTAAGAATCGGTTTTTCTCAGCCTGCGCAAATTGCCAGCATCTTCATCCCCATCTTTAATATCTGTGTTCATCAGTGTTTATCTGTGGCTCCATCCGGCGGCCTTTCTTCGTGCGTCTTCGCCACTTCGTGCCTTCGTGTTTATTCTTTTGAGTTGCTGCCATGCGCGCTGCGAACTCCCGCTACACTTCACGGGTCCAAACGGCTAGAATAGCCATACTATAGGAGATCGCAATGGCGAATGCCGAACAACTTGCCCGGATCGAGCGCTTCAAGACCATGACCGAGGCCGATCCGGATAACGAACTGGGTCATTTTTCGCTGGCACGGGCGTATATGGATGCCGGTCTGTTCGCAGATGCGGTGCCCGAACTCCAGCGCGTACTGACTCTTAACACCAACTTCTCCAAGGCTTACGCCTTGCTGGGGCAGGCCCAATACCTGCTGGGCCAGAAGGATTTTGCCATTGCCACGCTTAACCAGGGTTACCGGATTGCTCACGACCGCGGCGACCTGATGCCGCGGAACGAAATGGCCGCCTTGCTCGATGAACTTGGCGCCCCGATTCCCCAGACCGCGGCGGTAACGCTGACCCCGGAACTTGCGGCGGCGGGCAACGTCAAGTGCCGCCGGTGCGGCCGCATTGCCCCCAAGATGCCGGAGCGTCCCTTTTCCGGCACGCTCGGCGAGCACATTCACGCCTCGGTATGCGCCCCATGTTTTCGGGAGTGGATCGGGCAGGGCACCAAGGTTATCAACGAGCTGCGGCTGAACCTCACGGAACAAAGCGGCCAGGATACCTACGACCAGCATATGAAAGAATTCCTGAATCTGGATTGAACGCCAGGTTCCGCCGGGCTCATACGATCGTCGTTGCACAAAGCACGATATGGAAATTTTTTGGGTGTACCATGGAAATGCAGTTACTGACCAAGGAAGAAAAGGCCAAGCTCGAGGCGCATCTCAAGGGCATGATTGCCCAGCGCCCGCTTATTGCCGGGCGCATCGCCGAGGCGCGGGAAAAGGGCGATCTGCGGGAAAATGCCGACTATCACGCCGCCCGCGAGGAACTGGCGCTGCTCGAGGCTCACATCAAGGATATGGAGGTCCGCCTGCGCAATGTCTCGGTGGTGGATCCCAATTCCATCCCAACGGACATGGTTTTCCTGGGTTCCACCGTGAAGGTCAAGGATCTTAAGACCGGGGATACGGAACTCTTCCGCATCGTCGGCGAGGTCAACAAGGATGCCTTGGATCTCGATTCGGATGTGATGGAAGTATCCGCCAAGAGCCCGCTGGGCGAGGCCCTGATGCGCACGCACGTGGGTGATACGGTGCGGGTCAACCTGCCGCGCGGCGAGAATAAGTACGAAATCCTGGAGCTTTTGTAACAAGCGTGGGATGGGTTGCCGTGCGTTATGACTCAAGTCTGTGTGCCATCTTCGCTGGTGGGGTTTAAGCGGACTGTGGATAACGGACCGGCCACATCCGCTGCGCCCGCGCTGCCCATCCGCACCGTCTCGGGTTTGGATCCCCGCCTGCTCGCGGTTACCCCGCCGCTCAACGACCGTTTTGACGAAATGCAGGAGGCTCTCACCGAGCGGCGCATCATCGTGGTGCGGCAGGGGGGTACGATCAGCGTGGCAACCCTGATTGCCATCCTGGGCTCGCTGGCTATTCACGCAGGCCTGGCCGTGCTGGTCTATTTCCTGTGGCAATGGGTCATCACCGTACCAATCAATTGGGGCCCGGAACGCTGGGCTGTGCTCGGGCACGACGGCGGCCACGCCGGTACCACTTTTACCATGCTGGGCGTGGGCGAATTTACCGGCACCGATCCCACCCCGTACAAAGGACCGTTGGCCCCGACCCTGGCGCCACCCCCGCGGTCGCCCACCACGCCGCCGGCGTTGCCCGTGGCCGAAGACTGGCCCGCGATCTCCCGGCCGCAATTGCCCTCCTCCGATCCGCCGCTGATCGGTCGGCCCATGAACCTGGCGGATGCCGGCCCCCGCCCCGTGCACGTACCCCACGCGCCCGCCGCCGTCGTAGCGCCGGCCCCCGAACCGGTGGCCCCGGGGCCGGTGATTGCCGGCCCGGCCGCGGGCACCGCCGTGGCCTCGGGTACCTCCAGCACCGCCAAAGTCGGCCTGCGCCCGGGTGGCGCCGCCATGGAGGGCGATGACGAGCCGACCATCTCCATCATGCGCGGCCACGGTGGCAGCGGTAACGGCACCGGGTCCGGCGCCGGCGAGGGTATCGATCGCGGTGCGTCCGGCGCCAACAACGAAACGCCCGGCATCATCTACAACCCGCAACCGGAACTGCCCATGACCATCGCCGTCAAACCGGTGCATGGCCAGGCCATGTTCGCGGTGATGGTGCTGACCGATGGCACCCCGGGGGAAATCAAACTCGTGCACAGTTGCGGCGATACCACCGTGGACGCCGCCTGCAAGACCACCCTGGCCCGGTGGCGTTTCCGCCCGGCCTATCGCGACGCCAAGCCCTTTGCCACCCTGACGCACATCACCTTTGCCTTCGGCTCTGCTGAGGAATAGCATGTCCCATCACAAAACCGTCTATCAGTTCGACGTGCGCCAGTCGCTGCGCAGCCGGCCGCTCGAACGGCAATTGCTGCTCAACCCGTGGTTCTTCAAATTGATGCGCGGTATCGGGATGGTAGGCCTCACCGCCATCGTTTACCCGCGTTTTGTCGCACCGTATCGTTTGACGGTGCGCCATCATCCCATGGCTTTTGCCAAATTGCCGGAAGCCTTTGCGGGCTACCGTATCCTCCACATCACCGATACCCATGCCGGCACGGTGCGCCGTTCGTTTCTGCGCGATACGTTCGCCCGCGCCATGGCGCTAAAGCCCGATCTGATCCTGATGAGCGGCGACCTGATCGATTATTCCCGCGCCGGGCTGGAGGCCATTGCCACACTGCTGCCGCTGCTCCGCGCCCCGGACGGCGTCCTGACGATCCTGGGCAATCACGACTACCACGAGTATTCCTCCCACCATGTCGGGGAACGCTCCGCCCACCGCGCCATCCATAAGCGCCTGGTCAAAGTCGTGCAGCGCAGCGGCGTGCGCCTGCTGCGCAACGAATCGTGCAGCGTCCAGCGGGGGGGCCAGCGCCTGCAGATTGTCGGCCTGGATGAAATGTGGGTGGGCCATATGAATCCCGCCCTGGCGTTTGCCGGCGTCGATCCGGTGGCCGCCACCATTGTCCTCCAGCACAATCCCGATGGCTACCTGGTCCTCAAGGACTTTCCCTGGCACTGGATGCTCTGCGGCCATAGCCACGGCGGCCAGGTGGATCTGCCCCTGCTCGGGCCGTTGTACGTGCCGATGGAAAACCGCCAGTGGGTCAAGGGCTTCTTCCAATTCCCCGGTCCCGATGGCCGCCCGCGCACCATGTTTGTCAGCCCCGGGGTGGGGCACACCGCTCCCGTGCGCCTGCGCGTCCCGCCGGAAATCACCCTTTTTACCCTCACCGGAACCCCGTAACCGTCCGCGGCATTGTCAAAGCCGCGCTTTCCCGCTACGCTTGGGCCATGCAATGTGTCATGGATTCGGTTCAAATTGCGGCGGCGCTGGCGGACTTGGCAGCGCATATCATGCGTGACCCGCGTGTGGCCGCCCATGGCATCCAGGCGGTCGCCATTGTCGGCGTGCGCAGCCGCGGCGAATTGCTTGCCCAGCGCATCGCCGCGGTCATCCAGGAACGCTATGGCGTTACGCCTGCGGTCGGGGCCCTGGATATCACGCTTTACCGCGACGACCTTTCGGGCCGCAAGGCCATTACCATACCGCTGGGCACGGAAATGAATTTCCGGCTCGATGACCGCATTGTGTTCCTGATCGACGATGTCCTGCACACCGGCCGCACCGTTCGCGCCGCCCTCGATGCCCTGGTCGATTTCGGCCGGCCCCGCGCCATCCATGCCCTGGCCCTGGTCGATCGCGGCGGACGCGAATACCCCATCGCCGCCGATTGCGCCGGCCTGAAAATCGCTCCGCCCGACGCACGCGAAGTCATTGTCCATTTGCGGCCCACCGATGCCGAGGATGCCGTGTATGTGGAGTAACCGATGACCCCGACCGCCGAACGTCTCTGGACGCGCCCCCACCTGCTGACGCTCCAGGAATTAACCGCCGACGAGATCCTGGCCATCCTGGATACCGCCTCGGCCCTCAAGGAAGTCTCCACGCGCAGCATCAAGAAGGTCCCGGCCCTGCGCGGCAAGGTAATGGTCAACCTGTTCTTCGAGGATTCCACGCGCACCAAGACCAGTTTTTCCCTCGCCGCCCAGCGGCTCAGTGCCGATATCGTCGATTTTTCCGTCTCCACCAGTTCGGTGTCCAAGGGCGAAACCCTGCGCGATACCGCCCGCAATATCGAATCCATGGGCGTCGATGTCATCGTCATCCGCCATCGCAGTTCCGGGGCGCCCTACCAGCTCTCGCGCATTGTCAATTGCTCGGTCATTAACGCCGGCGACGGCTCGCACGAACACCCCACCCAGGGCCTCTTGGATCTGTTTACCATCCGCGAAACCTTCGCCGCCCGCGGCCGCAACATCTCCGATCTGCATGTCGCCATCGTCGGCGATATCGCCAATTCCCGCGTCGCCCGCTCGAACATCTGGGCCTTGACCAAGCTCGGCGCCAAGGTCACCGTCATCGGCCCGACCACGCTCTGCCCGGAGAGCTTTGCCCAGTTCGGCGTCCAGGTCGCCCACGATCTCGATGCCGTCCTGCCCACCGCCGATGTGGTCAACATGCTCCGCGTGCAGTTTGAACGCATCACCTCCTCGGCGTTTCCGAGCGTGCGGGAATATTCCCGCTGCTTCGGCCTTAACGCCGCCCGCCTCGCACGCTGTAAGCCCGAGGTCCTGGTGCTCCACCCCGGTCCCATGAACCGCGGCCTGGAAATCACCACGGAAGTCGCCGACGGCCCCAACTCCGCCATCCTGCGCCAGGTCGCCAACGGACTGGCGGTGCGCATGGCCGTGCTCTACCTGTGCGTGGGCGCCAACAGCGTCGGGCGGTAGCCACTCTCCCTTTAGCGGTGGCCCTCGGGGCCAGGCGTCGCGCTGCGCCAAATCTTGCAATACGGAAACGATCTTCCACTTTGCGCCCCGGAACGACGAAATGCGCCGTAACAAACTGGAATTTGGAATTTAGAAATTGGACGTTGAACGTTTAACGTTTTTGTTGTCCTTTCCGCCGCCTCCATGGGCTCCCGCCGCGCCCCGAACCGCCTGAAGGCGGGACTGGCTCTGATGAAACCCTGCCAGTGACGAGCAGACGCCGGAAAGACGAATGCTTGGAGTTCCGCCTTTAGGCGGCGTTGGGACCGACGAGTTGCGTAATCCACTCCGCCTGAAGTTGGTAAGTGCGAACGCCCCGGGGAGGATTTCAACAGAGCCGGCGGGACTACAAGCGAACGACGGACAGGCGCACGTTTGTTTATGTCCAGCGCCATTGGCCATCAAGCCCCGGGCTTCCGCCCGGAGCTACGTGCGCTCCAATTTTCCATTTACGCTTTCCGTTTTCCACGCCGCGCCAACAATCCCAACGCTCCCAAGCCCAGCAATCCCAAACTCGTCGGTTCGGGGATTACGGCAAAGTTGTTGGACAAGTTGGAACTGCTGCTTAAATGCACCACCGCCCAGACATAGCTGTCGGCCGCATCCCGGCCCCATTGGCCGATGGTCGTATAGCTCGAACTCCAGGCGGTATTGCCCTGCCCCATGGCGTCCTGACCCGCGTTGGTCCACTGGCCGTTGGGGATCCCCGCCGTGGCTAGTTCCTGACCCAAGAACAAACTCGCCGCGTTGGGCAGGGTCGGGTTATAGCTCATTTCCAGCACGAACGTATCGTTGCCCAGGCCTGTCAGATGCAACACGTCGCTGACGACGATGCTGGTGTCGGCCAGGCTCCGATCCAACCACTGCATGCTTACCGCGGCCGTGGATCCTTGCGTGTTAACACCCCAGACGATGTTGGCACTGCTGGGGGTGGTCGAACCGACAGATGCCGAACCCAGCGGAGCACTGGCGGTTCCGTAGTTGCTGCCGCTACTGATGGCCCGCGTGATCGTCGGCGCGGTCAGGAAACTGGCGTCGGTCGTCGCCTGAATTTTGACACTACCGGAGCCATTGTTGGCCAGGCTGCCGGTGACATTGAGTACGCCGCTGCTGACAGTCGTGCCGCCGGTATAGGTGTTGGCCCCGCCCAGCGTCAGAGTCTGGGTGCCGTCCTTGATAATCCCCAGGTT
>Ga0316217_10002963_pt1 | contig 19907 bp, 10 predicted proteins | sample 1anoAmetaG_FD_203633 | JGI IMG/M metagenome (GOLD analysis project Ga0316217, IMG submission 203633) | Freshwater microbial communities from Trout Bog Lake, Wisconsin, USA - 1anoA | ecosystem: Environmental > Aquatic > Freshwater > Lake > Hypolimnion/Profundal zone | place: USA: Wisconsin...
GCTGGTTACGTCAGTTTGCTTTTTGCGTTCAAATTGCGACTAAAATTGAAACGACCCCTTGGAACCTAGTTGACTTATTTAATTTTATTATTCATTATCTATTATTATTCCAACTATATCGCCTTTGCTTAATTATACTAATCACCATATTATCTTTAATCCCATTTCTTAAAATAAGCCATACATCATTACAAATTTTAAAGGAAGGTCTCCACCTACAACACTAGGTTTTATGCCGTAGTTTTCTACTATGTCTGGGCCACGCCTTCGCTTTCGCCTTTCTAACTCTTTGTAAGGGAATCTTTTACCAAAAACTGCACAAGTCCTTAGAATGCTTCGATCAGCTTTTGCTTCACATTCGACAGGACAGTTTCGCTCTCGATCAAAAACTATTTCTTGGTATAATGCAACATACATTTTTCTTGATCGCAGTCGAAGCCTCCTAATCTTGCTGGGTGGCATTTAGTATAGTCTAATATTGCTGTATCTTGGTTTGTATTCCTTTGGCTTCCTTGTCGTAAGACTCGTATTCTTTGCGCAACCGTTTGAGCATGGAAGTTTTTATCTTGAGTTGTTTGAGTGCCTCAGCTGACATCAATATTTGATTTGATTTAATATAATATCCTAAGCTACATTCTGAGATTCTTAGCTACGAAATCTTGGGGAGTTGCACAAATTAATAAATATCAAAGAATGTTTGAAACATATCGGTAAATTTTAATATACCATGGGTCTTAGTATTGTAAAAGCTAGAATTCACGAGTGGAGTAACCTGCCTTCTGGAAGAAATTTATTGCCTAATTTCCATATTTCTATAAATAGACATGTTTAAGCATCTCTTCAATTTTATTCTTGTCGTACTAGACTTAATGTAAAGCAAGTTACTTTTGAAGCTCGAGCATATGTTAACCAAAATCTTCAACATGTAGTTTGCCTACTTGAGCTTGGTTCTGCTGAGGAGCTACTCACACTTTTTATAGATAACTAAACTCCATTACAGCCTCTCTGTCTACGATAAATCCTAGATCTTCCTGCTAACTTTTTTGATCTGCTCGCTTATCTTTTTCTCCTATTCTTCCTTATTCTGGTTGTACATTCTAAATCACCGCATTTCTACATCCTCAAAAAGCTCAAGTTCCTATCCTAACAATCTTGCATTTTATCCTTATCAGTTGTGTTCCTCCTCTCCTCTATCTTTGACATTTGTTGTTATTATAAATTAATAAAAATAACATCAATCGTACTCTGACTTCTCTTTTCGGATAAGGATTAGCTGATTTCCCTAACAAATGTGGAAAGCAATTATCTTATCAGAATCAGCTTCGGGATTTTATCTTATTCTATTACAGTCCAGAAATTTTAGTAAAGTTATGAAATTGAATGAGATACTCTCTTTTCCTTGTATTGTGCTTTAGTACCTCTTTTCGGATCATTTTTACTGATTTTTACCATAACTCATTCTTCTCAATTTTTTGGATCAAAAGCTAGCGGGTGAAGTTGTTTGTTAAGCTGTTTTTGAATATGAATATGAACCATATTTTAGTTAGAAAAAGACAAAAGTTTTTGTGAATCCACCCTCTTCAAGTCATTTTAAATGGTTCTTTTGGCTGAATGCTGTTGAGAGTCAAGTAATTATGATTCATACTAAAGTATTATGCAGGGCCAAATTAGAATGTTGTTTGAAATTCGACAAAACTATGTCAAAGAATGTGCTCATATGATCATTTTAAAAGAGCTTTTTGGCTTGTTGAGGCCAATCAGACATATATGGTACAAAGAAATGATATTCCTCACATTTTATTTATTTTTATAAATTTTATGCCTCAAGTTATCACAATGGAGTTATTTCAAAGAATTTGGAATGTAAGAACTAGCTTTGGTATGAATGAAGATATTTAGATGTATAATTGGTGTAAAAAATTAAAATAAGCCTTCGAAGAAATTACTCAATCTTACGATTAATACGCTAAAAGCAAAGGTGTCGTCACATATAAGAGCTTGAAAACTTCCAAAATTGTGCAATCAAAAAAAAAGCAATCGCCCAAGTAAGATGAACGTTCTGAGTCTACTTCAAACGAAATAAAACCAAAAAACTTCAGCCTATCTCCAATACTTCCTCCACCAATAATCAAGAATAACAAGTAAAGTTTCGAGTATAAATATCGTATAGCTGCCTTGAGGAAACTCAGCCAGAAAGCTTAAGAAGAAATGGAAGTCAACCAAGAGTAAGAGGCTAAAATGGCTGAAGCTAAAAAGAAGAGCAGTGCTTTTTTCCTATTCGTCAGAGAAAAGCGTACCAGCATTAGATAAGAGTACCCTTAGCTGGGAATAAAAGAGATCTCGAAAATACTTAAAGAAGTTTGGACAAACATGAGCGATTCCTAGAGAAATGCGTACTAGAATCAAAACAAAAACAATAAATCTGATTTCGACCGTAAATTTAAGAAATACCTTGAAGGCGTAGTTAGATTGCAGAACAAGCGAAACCGCTCTGCCAAGTAAGGCCAACAAAACTAATGATTTATCGAATAACAAATTTTATCTAATTTAGATTTGGCTATTTTAGCAATTCACTTAGTTACATAGTATTAATTTTATTGCAATGGGCAGTTCTCACACCCTTGGTCAGTAAGGCCAAAAACTGATATAGCCTGTTCTTCTCAAGAAAACTTCCTCTACTGCCTCCACGAATCTTCTTGAATAAGCAGATTCAGACCAGCAGATTGATCTGACGAGATATAAGTCTGGTGTAGCACTGGAATTTTAGCAACCACGTGAATCCGGACTGCGCGAGCATTTCATCCATGATACTCAAGAACGTCCCTAACGCAGATTAGATTCATAACTTTATGCATTTATGGACAGGTACTTCGAGGCACATTCCAACCAAAATGCATCAGTACAAACAGGCTAAATTGGACTACTGTTCAGACAAATGCTACCCAGCACAGTCTCGGACTTCGCAGTTCAAGATTCATTAAAGATTGCAGAGTTGAATAGCAATTGAGTGATATCAAGGCGAAAATAAAACCGATATACCAGTCTAATAAAAATCTGATGGTTTATTGGCTTATTTTATAAATCAGGCGCACTTATTTAGATCCAATTGTATATAAAAGAAGCCTTGCTAAAACAAATTTGAGCCATAAACTATTATAATAATAAGTAATGATAAATAACTCTCGCTCCAGTGAGTTCCTCATTGGCATTTCAAACAAGCAAAACAAAATCGTAAAGTTCATCGACGGCTACAACGATATCAAAGCGCAGAAGATATTCCTTGTCTCCAACACCAACCCTGAATATCTAACCTTATTGAAAACTCAGCTCCAAAATATCAAGGACTATATCATCAGGCTCAATGAATTTGGTAGCGAGCTTGATTTGTCTTCGGAACTGGAAATACTCCATAGCTAGAACAATACGCATTTTGTTCTTAAGGTCAACTCGCCCTTCTGCTAGTATCCTAACCTCTATGATTTTTATCGAAAGCAGCAGTTCAACCCCATAGCCAAATTCAAATAAGACACTAGATTCTACATTCACTTCTTTTAGGAGTTCTTTCAGCTGATGGTGAAAGGCGGGGGAATAAAAAATTATTTCTATACTAATAATAATATTTGGATCATCCCGCCCAAATAGAATAGTTTCCTCTAAATGGGAAAACTGCTTCTGAACAAAACTTCAGTGGCAGGCTTGAAATTTCTCAATGGCTACCCCATAACGAAGGAAGAGTTCATAGAAATATATCCTTGCTTGCCTCCAAATGTATATAAACTTATGGAAAGCAAATAACCATGGGCTCGGGAAAGGTTGGATCTGCTTATCAAATTGAGAAGCTTTGCTTATCTGATTCTAACTTTTGTCATAAAGAGAGTGCCAGTACTCTTCGATTAGAATTTGGAGTCCATCGAATAGCCGGGTTCTTAAAAACTTAGAAAATTGTTGTAGAGTTCAACTAAAAAGATGGAGCTACTTTTAGAGCTGATGAAAGACAGTATAAAAAAAGTGTAGAAATAAACGGGGATAAAGCTAAGAGTCTTCTTCCATAAAGCATTGGTTTAAAATCAAGGCGAATATCCCATTAGCTGGCCTCTGGTCTACGAGCTATTGTTCTAAAGAAATTTAATAAACGAAAACAGCTTTAGACTTACTTACATGAACAAATAGCATTAGGATAACCGCTATTACCTCTAAAACAAAGTCTTTTTCGAGAAAGTTGTTTATCAGATGTGGGAAATGTAACCTGACAAGGAGTTCTACATTTAGAGAGGATATGTTTAAAGCTTGACAAAAGGAGTAGGTATGATTTACTTCTTGGTTAAAGTAAATAGCAATTTCCATAGGCTCTTAAGGTTCCTCAACATCATCTAGTTAATAAAGGAGGACAAGTTCTCTTAAGATGCCAACCAAGTCGCAATCAAGCTTATGAAATTCTTTGGTCCCAAATTAAGCCCTAGAGACTAATCAAACCCTTCGTAAGTTTACAAGCAGATTGAGCAAAGCAGAGAGCAGTCGAAAACGAAGGAACCAGTCAAAATGGGCAACAGTCTAACTTTCGAAGAAGAATCGGACATGAATCTGTTCAACCCCTTTTCTTTTAAAAACTAATAAGAGCTATAGATTGCAGCCAAGACGATGCCCAATCAAAATTACCTATCTTTTTCAAGTGGACCTACCTAGTTTTTATAGAATATTTATACCTATACTTCCCCCCCAAGATCAAACAATGATACAGGCACTGAAGCTAACTCTATCACCACAATGACTCACAAGTTATAAGCTTTAATACAAATGCAAAGAAATCTATGGTTAGTTTGATCTTAAATATTATTTTAGCATCGGTTCATATTCCTTACATTTTTACTTAAGATCCTAAAAAGGATTCAATTGTTATTAGTATACAGTATCAAATTCATAGATTAACGTACTAAACTGAATCGTTGTTGAGCTCATCAGAATTTTATACGATCTTCATATATTTTCCTAGAACCATGTCAGTTTCTTTAAGGTCCTTGAACCTCTACAAAAGAATAGTAAATTTGTTGATCATCATACGCTTGAAAATAGGACTGTTTTCTTTCTGAAAACTTATCTTACGAGTATTCTTGAACTTGAACTCGTTCAACTTTTATTCAGCTTAATGCCTCTACTCAAGAGGAACTTTTTTGCCCAAGTATATTATTTGAGTTTATAACCTTTAAACCATAGCTTTGGTCAAGCACTGCTTCCTTTCCAGAATACCCAACACTATCTAATAACAAAAGTACACCTGTGTGACTCTTCTTCATTAGTAGCTTGTTACATTAGCCTCTAAAAGAAGATGAGAAGAATAGAGGTTGTGGTGATTCCAATAATGATAGATATAACCATGATGGCTCTGCCTATTATCGTGGAGACAGTGATATCCCCATAGCCAACTGTTACTTGCGTGACTACTTGATAATACACACAAGCTATGAAGTTATTCAGATGAGGGTTGACTTTGCTAGATAGACATATGCGTACCCTTAAACCAAAAACAGGATTAGAGGCAGAAGCAGATAGTTCAGAAAGAAGATAATCATCAGTATCACATGCGGCTTTTCGTTTATCAGAAATTTGAAGGCGTTAAAAGTTCCGAAGCGCACAGTATACAGACGAGACAGCCTGTCCGGCCTGCTTCCATAGTAGAGTTAGAAGTGGATTAAAAACTTGAGCAAGTAAATGCAACGGATGAGGATGTAAGCTGCAAGTAAATCTTAGACTTGGAAGGTAATGGGGGCATGCATAGTGTCAGTAGTATAAACTCTCAAATCTTCGTAGATAAAGTGATTGGGAGTAGGAATCAGCAGCATGATTTAAATTGCCATAAAAACATAAATTTCAGTAGGTCTTGTTTCATAGTCTTTCTTCTAGCTTACCCACTGCACTAAAGCCAATTTTTAAAATACGATCGTGGCTATGGTCAGGATTGTAAAGAGAGAAGCTGTGAGGTACATTTTTGTTTTAGATACTGATATATCTTCCCCGAAATAGCCCAGTAAGGTGGCTATTATGCTCAAACATACGAATATTACGATGAGCAATTAAAGGGCCTAGCTTAGGGCTGTATTACCAGTGTTTTAAGGTAGCAGAAGGAAGTTTTGTCGGCATCTTACACTGCAACGTTTTGATTGTACAGTTTATGCAGGTTGTGTCTATGGATTGCAAAGCTATCCATTCGTTTTTCTAATTATAATTAACTTTTCTTCTTTTTATTTAGAATAGTATAAAAATATTGAAAATCTATCAATTTTTTCAGTGAAATTCCTTTAGCTAAAAGTAACTTCTTCCTGATGAAAGTTTCGTAGAATAAAGGATGATTTCAATTTTGTTGGAAAATGATTTTAGCAAATAGCCTCTCTTAAATCAAAAAGGCACCCCTTGCAGAACTAACTAAATCTTTAGCTTAGGATCATCTCTTATCCTTCGATAGAACCTGCTGAAACAAATCCGAAAATATTTCATTCTAATAGCATTAATAACAATTCCACACTAATTCATTTAGCAGGGAATATTATCAATTATTATCGATTTTGAGTTGTCTTTTAATCTAAAACTAGAAATTAGTTTTAGATTACATCGGCTGATTAAGATTATAGATTAGTCGTTATAATGAGCTCTTTAGGCAAATGTCCTCTGTGCAAAGGAATCCCTGTTGAAGCTATAAACCTCAAATGCTAGCACCACCCTTGCTACTCTTGCATCAAGGCATACGTTACAATCGAGTCTCAAAGGTATCACTTTATTTACATAGCAAACTGTAAATTAAATACAAAATCAATTGTCCCGCGTGTAGTAAAAAAACTGTGTTTTATGACCTCCGGCATCTCATTCTGACTAAAAATAGGCACTAAGACGAATAGCTGTTTGTTACTGATCAATACCTGACTCAAAAACTAGAATTAAAAATTCCAGAGTACTCTCAAAAGATATAAAACACCTGTCCTAGCATCTAAATTTCAGGTCCATCAATTTCAAGGCGAGGTTCTATACATAGCATAGCTAACAACAGCAAAGTTTTAGTTGAGATCAAATGCGAGTAACATTCATAGCCCTACAAGTACTTTTGCAGCGATTGCGGTGATGCGAAAGGAAAGAGGTGTTTATTGTGTGCCTAATGTGCTAAACCCCACTATAACGGAGGCCACAAACTTCTAGTTTTACGCCAGTCTGAGTCAAAACTTTTAATTTTGAACAAAAAAAATAAAGAAGTGATTAAATCCAAAAATGTTGAGATCAATTCGATTATTTAGAATCTTACTGAAAACAAATCTGCCTTAACTGAGTACTATTATGGCCTTTAGGAAAATTTGAATTCGGAGTTCAGAAAGATATACAATGCCCTACAAAGCAAGCATAATTAGCTAAGAAATGACTTGAAAAATAAATATTAGGAAAACTTTAGCGAAATTGATTCCACTATAGATAAATTGAGGTCTTAGTTAGCTATTCTTGAATCTTTGGAAGAAATACAACTTAAAGATTTTTAAACCAGCTTAAAGTTTTACCAAATTTATGAAAAGTTCACGAATTCCAACCAAATAAAGCTAATTGGACTAAAAGGGAATCTATAGGAGTTGAAACTGCCAAAAGTTCATATAAATCTCGATAAAATCCAAAATATCGCCAAAGATCTCTTCTAAATCGGATTTTTCCCCAGCGAAAGTCTCAAAAAGAAAAGCTTAAAAAAACCAAACGTTGATGAATCCTGCGGCTACCTTTCCCAAAGATAAAAATAAAATAGGAAGCTATAGATAAGCTACGAAGACTCAAGACCCAACGCCCGCAAATTAGTCAGCTGATTATCTAAACTGAATAGCGTATGCCAAATAATCTTATCAGAAAAATCATAATTTTTGTTATGAATACTCCGTGAATTAAATTGTTGTTAAGTCATGAGCACAGCCTAAAAACTAACAACCCGAGATATCATAGAGCAAGTAATTGGCTGCTCCCTCGCAGCTGCAGGATTGTACAAACTATCCCGAAATGGTTATGGCTTAACCACGCTCTTATTAAACTATCGAAACTATATGCGCATCGATGTGAAGAAGAAACATATGATAAGCGCTCTAGTAGCCAACCCCTCTCTCAAGGAACTCACCTTCTTACATATTTTCTGTAACGCGAGTAAGGAAACCTTCAAAAACCATTTCAAGCAATTCAACTAAACTCATGACCCAGGCATGATATCCTCATATTTCCACCAATGCAGCAGCTTTGAAGCCTCAGTGGCCGAGGACGGTAAAAAATACAAGATCATTTGCAAACCACGATACATGAATAGCATTTATATGACCTCGACTTTGCTCGAAAATTTGAAGGCTCTCGAAAAAGGGACAAATAAGAAGCCATTCACAGCTTTAGCCTACGGATAGCTGCAATACATTCCCTCAAATAAAAATCTTTTGTTTCATGTCCAATCTCTGACGACGTGTAGGTAAGAAATTGATTAGATTTGGCACATAGGATTCAGTTTTAAAATGTGTGTAGCCTTCTTCTTGATAGGCGTCGTCTTAGGAGTCAGCTTAAGTATTATCCAATACCATCAGCAAAGCTTTAGGGCATATCTGAAGATTATGAGATAAGATATAGAGCGCTAGCTTTAAAAAGACCATTTTAAATGATATCGTTAAATTTATTAATGTTTGAGTGCCAATCTTCGGAAACTTTAGTTTACTCAAATAAATGAATGATTTCAAGCATCAATTATAATAGATGAACAAATAAAAATAAAAAAAGAAAGATAGCCTTATTACCAAAAAGCATAATTAATTCTCCTCTTCTGAAAGCATCATGGATCGTTCCAAAAGAGTACTTAGCCTAAGATAAATAAAGCACAATTACTCAACTTTGCCCTTTAATCCCGAAAACAAGCTGCATGCCAGCAAAACACAAATCATTAACAAACTGTCCTCCCATTTTAAGCATAAAATTGAGATGGATCTTCATGCGAGGGATGCCATACAAGTATATTAGTGCTAGAAAATACAAAGGCTAAGGCAGATTTAGCATTAGCTAGAGGCTATCAACATGTAGAACCAGCTCAAATTGAAGCAGTTGGACAAAATCTAGAAATAATTCATTAAAAAGATAGAGCTCTAAATTAAAAAGGACAAGTAGGTTTAGGGCAAATGGCTGAAGGAATATTAGAATCTCATTAGAGAAAATTAGAAATTGAAACTGACTGAACAGGTCAAAAAGTTGAAAGAGAAAGAGGATTGGATCCTGATCTAAAAAGAACAAAAGAGATTAGAGCTATTAGCCAGGAGCTTTTAGAATAGGCAATTAGTAATGGGACGAGATAAATCTCACATTCCCAAACCAAAGAGGAGAGTTATTAAAAGCACTCAAGAAGAAGATGAAAATGTGAAATCAAATAAGTCAATGAAGAAGGAAAGGAAGAAAAAAAATGCAGAAGAACTGAAGTAATAGGGAAGACTGTTTTTGTAGCACGCCAAAAAGGTACAAGCGTAGAGGCTGAAGGCGAATACCAAGATACTGGATGTTTACAAAAAAAACATTGACTATTTACCCTAGATAAAGACCATAATCAAAAGCAACAATTAAGATTTAAGCAAGCCAGTAGACCCAAATCAAATTCCTCACAAATCCAAAAGGAAAAGATACTAAAGACACTCTCCTTCAAAACTATCGATTTGATCATTTTTAAGACAAAAACACCCAAATCAGTTATTACTTTGCTTGAGCACGGATTTAATTCTTTGCTGAATACTCTAAAGCTTATTTGGGTTCCATCCTTCTCTGTTTAAAACTAGGTTCTTCTCTAGTTTTTTCTAAATCAACAGAGAAGGACTTGTATTTGATAATTTCTATGGCTGCCTCATGATTTAGCTATACTTTTTTTTTGATGGACTTGCCTGGAGCCTAAAGTTTGCATCATTTTATCTGTTTTCATATATATTGGTTTTCTTGGATAAAAGCTCCGAACTTCTTTAATATGAATTCCTAGGAATACTTTGCTCAATTCTTTCATATGCATTCGTGACTGTTTTTATATCTCTGTGGCTATTGTACCTTTGAATGGGTTTACTTTAAGTTTAACCGTAATTTTCAGTTTTTTTGATGATCATTTGATTTTCCTTGAACCTGAGACTTAGCATCTTTTCTTTTTCTTAAATCCGTGTGTCCAAATCCTTGATAAAATTGGTAAAATTTTCTTGCCTTTTAAGCTGAGCTTCATTGAACTGGCTGTTTTTATGCTTCGTCTACACAAATTTTTAGTTGACTGAAAAAGATCTAGGAACTTTTAGCTCAGAAACCTCATACTATCTAGTCAATAAAGGTCTGCTTCTTTCCCTTTCTTGCAAATGATAGGCTGGTTTAGTATAAATTTTCTCGAAGGGCCCTTTAAGATGCTCAGGATTGTGAAAATCAATTTTGAGGTGAGGAGCCTAATAATGAGAAGTAGTATAAGCAGCTATATCTTTGCAGCCATACTTTTCTCTTATTGACCTTAATCTTTGGAGATAGCTCTATTAGTCCATGTTCCCAAGATTCTATATTAGAAATAAATTATATCTCAAATCCTAACTAGCAAAAATAAAAAGCTAAATAGCTTTTTAAAGGACAAAGATTAATAAATAAAAATCATAAGTAAAAAGCATTTAGGGCGATATTTTAGCTGAACCCCATGATCTATAGCCAATCTATCTTCTAGCAACGCTTAGAAAGCCAATAAACACTAAAAATTACTATTATTTCCTATGGATCGGAGTTCATAATTTATTCCTTCAAATATATGAGAAGCGATAGGAGCAGCTGATTGATGCCTTCGAATCCCTTTTTGATGAACTTATCAATTACTAGATGCATTGATTCCAAAGGAACAATATTGCCCAACATTGTAAAGTACCAATTTCTGATGTAAATCTACATGTCTACTCCATTGTTTACCTTTGTTAACAAATAATTACCACATGCTGATAGGCCTATGGCTAGTATTACTTGAGTTAAAGTGTGAGCTTGTGCGCCAAACTCAAACTCAAAGATAAGTCTCCTTAGTAAATAGTTTCATATTGTTTTTATTTCATGAGAAAGTTGAAAAGAGCGCAACTTTGAGCAACATTTTTGGAATGATAAACTATGACTGAAGCAATAAAGTTCATTCCTTGGACATATCCTATATGAGGGCTTACTAAACTATATTTTAATAAGACTTCTTTTAAGTTGTTTTGACTTTAAGGCTAGTTGAAGTAAGCTGAATAAGGCTGGGTTCTTTAAATGTCTTTTTCTATTTGTACTAAGGTCTTTTAGTCAATGCAAGAAGATTAGGTATAATTAATTTTAGCCAACTTAGACCACTTATCCATCCAAAAACATTGAGGCAAGCAAACACATCCAGCTGAACTTTTTTCGCATTCAGATATACTAGTCTTACCAAAGGCAATTTAGCTTCTTTAATAGGTGCCAATTTTTTCGATTCTGCTTGTTAGATTGCCGTTGTTATTTTGTTTGATTCTTTTAAGAGAAATCTTATTATGATTGAAGCTATGACAGCTTTAAATGTCTTGAAAGAAATGCTGGTAATCAGTCTTCTTCCTTTATCGACTAGTAGTTAGCTCAATATTCGGAAAGTTGGAATCTTCTATTATAAAACCAATGTCAGTAAACCCAAAACTATCTATTCTATTCTGTGTGTATACTACTTGATCGGTTTTAGCGTAGTTACTAGCTCTGGATATGCTCTCCGTTTCAACCCTTCTTTTGTATTTATCTTGCGTAGAAGCAGAAGATCTCAAAGTTACCGCTATTTGATTTTTGATTTCATTTGCTTAATGCTTTCTAACGCCGTAAAACAGCTCCTTTGTTTGGGTATTAATTACCTCGCAACAATTTCTACTGGGCATCAAGTATCTAAACATTCCATCTATAGCAGGTATCTAGTTATTTACTTTGTCAAACCCTGAGACTGAATCTTTTGTACACAGATGATTGTTCGATTGAAAGGAAAGAATCCTTTTCCTTGTTTGCTAGTCTAGATGAAGCGTCCTTTTTGTTTTCAATGATATCTTGTTTAACTTCTATTTTCGATGAGTAAAATGGCTAAAAGTGTTGCGACTTTATTGTTGGAAATTGATCATAGTATATTAATAGCTAAACCAATCCTTATTTAATCAGTATTTGGCACAAAGATAAATCTATCAACAAAAAACCACTATATTTCGTTTTTGCTAAATTATTGTAAGAGGTGATTATAAATTCAAAAAACGCCTAATTTATTGAAAACTTGATCATTAATAAGGAATTGTTTGGCAACACCAGAAGTTATTCGTTTCTACACTTTTTCGATGGGTCTAAACTTCAATTTAGTTTAGAGGTCTATTCTCTCTTGCAATATTGGCCCATTACAAGCTCTCAATAATTTCAAACTGGATCAATGGATTTTATTTTCCAACAATTTCAAAAATGTCATACAAACTCTCAGTTACTTTGATCCAGTTTTCTAGTCTTTTGGGTAAAGTGCTTTCTTTTAGGCAGGATATTTTTTGCAGTAGAAATGTAATGACATCAATATTTATCATTTTTCTCAAATAGCTCTGATTCCAGGTAAGATTATGAAGCTATTTAGCCCGAACAGCTAAATGAGGTAGTATTTAGTCTTTTAGGGCTTATTTTCTATTTCCCAAAGTCAAACTATCGTATTCATTCTAATAATTTACTCTTATGCGCTCTTTTGGTGCACAATATATGATGAAACTCGGCTGCATGCTGCTATATCCGACCAGGTTTCTTATTGATTGATTAATACTGCTTCTGGGTTCTAATGGGAGTTTTTAAACCATCTCACCGATTGAATTGCTTTGTTTCTATTTGAAGTGCTTCTTAATCAATGCTTTTTCACGTTTCCAAACCATTTTTCTACTAATTTGAGTACTTCCAGGCGTAAACTTGCAAGAAACACCATTTTAGTTCTGTTGAAACACATCCCAATTCTGTTAAAGCAGCAATTTCAGCAACTCTTCATTTCTACTCTTCATGGCGAAATGAATAGGAGTTGTTTTGAGCTGATCGAAATCTACCTGAAAATAATGAGAAAGCCATTCATGCTGATAAACATCAAGCAATGCAGAGCTTAGAGATTTGAAAATACGAGAGTTGAATTAGTGAGGAATTTTAACTGTGATGGGTGAGCCTGAGATATCGATATAGATAGAGACCAAATCAAATAGAATCTTGTCGCCCTACTTCTCTCTATTGTATCTGTAAATGGTCTAATGTATTAAGGTCGATATCTGCAGCAAATTTTGGATTCTTTTCCTTTTCTTTTTCATCTCAAACAGATATCTGAACATTGTATAGTTGGAGTATCTACAACAGAGTTTTAGGCTTTAAAAATAGGTCTCATCGTTTATGAGCTCGGAATAGTTGCTTTTTTTCAAGGAAAAAAGCTACAAAGCTTCAACACTATTAGCTTAGAATACAATCTATAGAAGTAATCTGCTGCGATATGTAAGCTTCGCATAGTTTATTTAGTTTTGGAAACTTTTCAAATAGTTTATGAAGAAAAGACTTATTTTATGCATTGCCTTAACTATTAATTTGCTCAAAAAGTTCATCTAAGTATCTAGTTTAGACTATGTTTCAAAGCGAACACTAAAATAGCAATTAAAATCGCAAAAGTTATTATTGTGCTAGTTCTAGTAGTCAATTTTTTACAAAATATTCCTCTTGAAGGTCGCATAATGCAGAGAATACTCCTTAAACTTATCTTAAGATTAAGATGGCTAGTAGTCAATAAGGTAGTCCAGCCAATCGAATGTAAAGAATTCCAGATTAGTGAGTTTGACAAGTTCTGCAGTTATTAAGTTCAAAGGGTTGGATTTAGCTTACAAATAGGAAATTTTGGTGAGCGCTGGCATAATGTAAAGCTGGTTGTTATTCAGGTTAATGAGCCTAAGTCCTTTACATTTATTAATTTCTACGAAAGGTAGTTCCGAAATTTTATTGTCGTTTAGCAGCAACTCTTTCAAAGAACTCATCTAATCAAAACACATCTGATGAATGTCCCAAATATTGTTGAACGAGAGGTCCAGTTTCTGTATCCCACTCAACTTCATTTAACTATTCCTCATGAGCTCAAGCGGAATGCAGGAGAGAGCTTTGCAGCTATAGTTTACCACATTTATACAAGACCTATTGATAACTGACCTTTTGATTTTTCTTGTGTTAGCGTCCATACTTTTCCTGTTTTCACCTATACATATGCTAAAAGTTTCGTCTTCTTATTAATTGGCAACTTAGTTTTCATTATTAACTGATTACTTTGAAGAATTGGGTTTTTTGATGGTAGGACTAGTTGCTAAATAACCTGGTTTGGCTGGGATGCGTTCTTATTTACATAACATACGCATGAGCTATTTCCTTTTTGTTATTATGCTAATAATAATTAGAAATTTAGCTATTATCCGGATTAGAAAATCATAGGCTTTTCCAGAGGATTTCTCTTTACTTTCGTCTTGACCTCAATTTAGAGTTATTGTATAGTATTTTAAGATTCCTTGACTTTTCTAAAAACTTGGGGTAAAGTTATTAGAGCTATTCAGAGTGCTTGAATGTTAAATAATTGATGGTTTTAAATAAGTCGCGAGATCATTTTTTATTCTTTTTAGCAACGATTCTTCTCTTTTTAATCTCAACTTTTTCAACGTCCTTGCCGAGACCACTTTCGATAGCTTGGATAACAGTTGGCTTGTCAGCCTTGAAGGTATAGAAATACCTGCCTCTTCTGATTTTGAATTTGGTGATCTTAGCACCTTTCTTGATGAGGACGGCTAAATAGAACCAATATTACTCTTCTTGGTAGCTTTGGCCTTGGCCTTATCGCTGCTTTTGGGGTCTTTCAGAAGTGCTAAGAACTCCTTAACGTTGGTAATCTCCTTAGGCTGCATAAGAAATGTTGTACCATTGGCTTTGTGGTTATAATTATTAAAGAAAATAATATAAATCTAATTTATATTAGTTTCTCAAACAAAAAACATCTCCTTCATATAATTAGCCTTTTCAAAATTGGGCAAACATAGCACTCAATTACGTTCAACCGATATAATCGAATATGTAGTGATAACTTAAATAAACGGAAAGATTCAGAGAATTATGAACTTTTACTTACCATTCGATGCTTGGTAATGAAACTCTTCGTAGCTGTTCTTGCTGAGAGAGTTATTCAAACAAAAAAACTAATCAATATATGATTTTTACATAATTATTAAAGAATTTGAACTTAAAATGTCGGACATGTTTGACATCATTCCTCAGTAAAAAGAGAGGGTTAGCAACAATCATAGAAATAAGCATGAAACAGCTAACTACATCAAACTGCAAGCTGAGTTTCTGGGCAAATCTTTTGGGTTCTACACAGTAAAGTTCGCTTAGATGATTGCTGAGGAAGCGTCTCAAAAATCAAGTGTCTTCAAGACTATAGGCCTCAATAAAATTTTGAGAGAAATAGTGAAAAAGTATTTACTGAGTGATCTTTAGCTAGTCTATGTTGGTCATATTGCAACCCTCTTGAACTGGAATATAAATTAACCCTTCATTTCTAAAAACCTCTACAAATTCCCATTTCAAAACGAAGGTCTGCCCAAATAGAATGAACTCCTCATCTTTTTCCTGAACTTGATAGCATTTTTCGTGAAGAAGTATATTGGACAACTTTAAGAATATCGTGTAATCGTGTAATACTTGAACGAGTAATCTAAAGGGTTATGGGAGGGCACCTATGACTAATGGCTTAGAAACTGTCCAAAATCTATTTTCAAACTTTCGCCTCGAGAAATAAACTTGACCTATTCTCAGTATAGTAGAAACTGCCAGGAGAAGAGCAGAGGTAAAGATTATAATACCATGGTTGATCAAATTATGGAGCTGTCAACAACCTATGCCATGATTCCGGGTTAAACAAAAGAAACGAAGAAGAGAAAGACTTAGTATAGGGCTTAAAACAGGTTTTAGTAAGACAGAGAAAGAGAGCAATAAAAGTAGCAAACAGACACTTATCTCTTTGGAAGAAAACTATTTAAGCCAGATTAAGTCTCTCAGTTTGATTTCTTCAAAAAGTCTTAGATCAAAAACCATTCAGAAATTTCTAACTAGTTCATAGATAACCCACCACCAATTACAAAACCAAATAAAATAAAGCTAGGCCACAAAGGTGCCAAATAAAGCCAAATCAATAACACAGTAACTGATTTCTTCTCAAAAAAGAAAAACAGCTAATTAGTCATAAACCGAAGATATGCTCCTCAATCAACAATCGGATTTATTGATCCCAACCCAGGTAACTTAAGCTTTTTCGATTCCAAGTTTTATTCAAGTGGTTCATAAATAATCCCTTATCCACTAAGATCTAACTCAAATATCTTCCGGTCAAAACTTTTCTAATGATATGCTTTATTTATGTTGATATTAGGTTATCTAAAAAAAGAATTAATTATTTGTTGATGCCGCTTTTTTAGACAACCATTGAGGTCGACGATAAGGTATTAAGCTAAATCGTCTTAAAGAACTGGAACATAAATCTCGGAAAACTACTGAAGGCTTCACAAAATCATACTTTTTAGGCTTTTTCATCTGATAATCAACAGAAGTACTCAGTTAGAGTTACGCCTGATCCTAAAAAACTTCATTTCCAAAGAATAAAAGACTAAATCACCTTTGTTTAATACCTGATTAAGGCCTAGCTTAAGCACCAAGTTGCGCCCATCGCAACTATAACTGAGCCAAAAAGCCTTTTCCTAGTTTAAGGCGATCTAATCATTGTCGTATTTGAATGGGCCAGAGGATCAGCCCTAAACTTTGTTTAGTTCAGATGGATGAAAGACAAGGCAGTAATCTTCGCTTGGGGTCGTTACTTCGCTCAACTTCACAAAATAAGCAAAAAATTTGAGACTGACCACCCTGAAGTTGCCCAAAGAATCCAACAATGGGATGAAGTCCATTGTTCTATTCTTGCGGGTACAAAGCTGCATGCTGACGATATCGCAGTTATCAACAACCCTGAACACTATGGAACTCTTCATGGAGACTTGAATTTAAGTAACATACATTACGTTGATGATGGAGATTATTTATCAGTTTATGATACTGATCAAGTGCAAAGAGGCTTCTATTTGTTTGATGTGGCACAAGCTATCTTTACCCTCGTCATGCTGTAAGACGGTGGAATGCCCATCAGTGGAGCTAAAGTTTAAGGTTGCAGCCGAAAAGATTTCCAATAGATAATGATCGCTGGCTATTAATCCTAGGGGCTAAAGGTAGATTTAGCGAGGTTAGATCGGATGGTTGAGATAAAGAAGCAATTATACATAAAGTTTGCGGATCGAGCTCTGAAATAAGGCAATGTCCCCAAAGACATGGAACCATTTTTAAAGTTTATTCAATAAACCTTAGGAGCCAAGTATAAGCTTGAATAATGAGATGCATTTATTTTAGAAAATTTCTTCTATTACTGATTTTCTTCAAAGGTATTTAGCTGCTCAGAATCTTTAAGAAATAAATCTTAAAGTGAAAGTTCTGTCAACAAATAGCTTCTAAAAAGATGCTGATTCCTCCTTTGGCTGCATAAATCTAATCTTTATAAGAATAACTAAAAGATAAGCACGATATTTCTTTCTATAACCTCTCAAAAACGATTTTTCTCATACATCCATCCATTAGGCTTCCATGGATGTTGTCTGCGATTTCGTGGATAGGAAAACGGTATGAGACGATTTAGCTTAAGTAGTTTGAAAAAATGAAACTGATTTTATCTCTGCGATTTTGTAAATTCCATTTATGATTAATGAGAATATAGAAATAGAACAATGAGGAAATTTCAATACTCCCACCACCCCACTATTTTACCTCTCATTAACCAATGCACTTCAAGAAAGGGCATGAAAAACATTTAGAGTAATACTTCCAAAGAAAATCTACATCCTGTTAAAGAAAAGATCAGCAATACCAGGTTGCAACCTGCTCATTTTTGTCTGGCAAAAAAAAATGAAACCAAAGAAAGTGCCTTTCATTTGGATCAGCTGCTTTAGATAAAACTTTTGGAACCAGAAAAAACAGATGTCCCTACTATTCCTAAGTTGAATAAACTTTGGGTACCCAAAAATGTGGACATGAACAAACAAACAGTTAAGGACAATCACCTTTAATCGATAAACAAGTAAGAAAGAAACTCCAACGTCTTGAAAAGAAAAAGTTGGCTGGCTTAAAAATAACGGGGAAATAGCTTAAATTTGATTTAAAAAACGCTAAATAAGAGCAAAATTATCTAAAATGAAACCAGTAAAATTATGAAGGCCTCAACCAAGAAGAATATCCCTGTGACAAGATAAAAAATATACTCTTGCAGAATCGCTTTGAAGAACTGTGTTTTCCCCATCCACCAGAAAAAATACGAGCAAGATAAGCTTAACAACTTTTTCGGAAACGACGACACATTAAGCACCATAAACAAAAAGTAAGAATCAGACTCTGAGGATCTTTTTATATCTTTTGATAGCTACACCAACATGCAGCTATGAAAGGTCTGATTTGATATGTTCTGCATATGCTCATTTTCCTGCAAACCTAATTATCCATCTCCTACGCATATCAGTTTGACGTAATAAATTCCAGAATCTATCATATTTCCTACGCTCATAATTACATCATACTTATAATCGTCATTCAAATACAAATTATACTACATTCGGGAAGTATAAACATTTCTAAATAGCAACATCTATGCAGCTCATTCAACAGATTGACAGCAAACTCACCCAAACTGTCCCCTACTATTCATAATTGTCCTCTTTTACGACCTAACACCTTCAAACTTCTTATGATGCCATCAATAAGCTTTACTCGTGTTCGAGTGATAAGGTCAAAAATATCTCGAAGGTGACCAAGCAGTTCCGAAAGGATCTTATTTGGATGATTTCGGAAACTACGACCGAGTTTTTAGAGCTTATTGAAGAAAAGCTGGAAATAGTGTGTGAATAAACGGACATAAAAAACAAAACAAAGAGGGCCATAAATATCTTTAACTAACTCAAAAATAAGAAGCTAATGTTGCATGTGGCGCAGTTCATTAATTTCAACAAAGATGTGCTAAACAAAGGAAAAGTCTATGGGGAGAAACATTTCCTTCCAATTTATGTTAACGTGAAAGCAACCCTTCTCGTTTCAAAGTAGTTAGTAATGGAAATTTTTACTGAGAGACTGGGACAGTTGAGAATGACATACAAGTGCCATAAGGACACTATTACAATGTTTTGGAGTGGTGAATTCAAGGAGGAAAAAGTGATTTAAAAGGTAAAACAAAACTTAGGATCTTTCAAAGAATTAACAGTGAACTTTGTACAAAAAGGATTGGAAATTAAGATCTCAAAGAAGGATTTGGTTGAGAACTATCATAACATTATGAACATGTTAACCGAAATGCTGAAAGGAGTAAGCGAGAAAAGCATTGAACAATGGGCTCAAACGAAAACAAGAACAGTCAATCTCTATAGCTCGGTACTTGAGAGGATTAAGGAAAAATAACTTCAAATACGTGTTGAGATGGTAAAAGAGCAGCCAACTTTAAAATAGCCTGTTGAAAGCCAAAATTGAAAATACGATATTGTAAATATAATTTATAATAAAATTTACTATTCAAAAGCTTAAATTGTGTAAGGAATTTGCTTCCTAAGTTTAGTTTATAAGCAATACTAAGCTTTTTGCTAAATCTTAGGTTTTTAAAAACATAATTTTGACAATTCTAAAGGATTGTTAATTATATTTGATAAAGCTAATAAAAGAAAGCTGAAAAAAGCGTAAAAATAGCTGTTTTTTATAGAAATTTTATACTCCTTAAGTAAAATTTTAAATTGCTTTCAATCTTCAAT
>Ga0316217_10002964_pt1 | contig 19905 bp, 20 predicted proteins | sample 1anoAmetaG_FD_203633 | JGI IMG/M metagenome (GOLD analysis project Ga0316217, IMG submission 203633) | Freshwater microbial communities from Trout Bog Lake, Wisconsin, USA - 1anoA | ecosystem: Environmental > Aquatic > Freshwater > Lake > Hypolimnion/Profundal zone | place: USA: Wisconsin...
GCACCACGTAGAGATCGCTGGACTCCGCCTGCACGAAGGGGAACAGGCTGGAACCGTCCACCCGCTCGCCCATGGACAGCACCCGGTCCAGGTGGGCCCTGCTGTTGATGACGAAATTCAGCTTCTTCAGCCGGCCGTCCCCTGCCACATAGCGGAAGTTCAGCATCCGGATGTCGTTCTGTTCGATGTAGCGGATGATGTCCTGCTTGGTGAAATCCCCGGCCGGCTTCTGCAGGGCCTTGACGATCTTGTTGGGATTCAGGGCGAGGCGGTCGTTCATCGACGTGCTCCTGGGGTGGAGGGCATGAGTGCCGGAGGCCCGTGATCCGCTCCGCGGTTCGAAGGCCGGACTGATGCGGAAAAGGGGATCAATCAACGGTGCCAATCAGTTTGAATGGTTTCCAGGGGTTGTGGAGATGGGAACGCTGATATATTACGCTTCGTAAAGTGAAGTAGCCGTGCGCGCCACAGAATGACTCCCAGGGCCGCGACCGGGCGAAGCGGGGCCGTGATCCGCCGGAACGGGCGTTACGGTATGATCGATCCGTTGCAGCCAGTGACGGCGATGCCAACCAAGGAGCGAAGGCCATGAACGGACAGGAAGCATTGCAGACCTGGCAAGCCGTCGAGGAGATCCGGAAGGCTGCTCCCGTCGTCCACAACATCACCAATTATGTGGTCATGAACACGACCGCCAACGCCCTGCTGGCCATCGGCGCCTCGCCGGTGATGGCCCACGCCGAAGAAGAAGCGGCCGACATGGCCGGCATCGCTTCCGCCCTGGTGATCAACATCGGCACCCTGAGCCGGGACTGGATCAAGGCCATGCACAAGGCGGCCGGTCGGGCAGTGGAACGCGGCATCCCCATCGTCCTCGACCCGGTGGGGGTGGGGGCCACCGCCTTCCGCACCGAGACCGCCCGGGAGCTGGTGAGCGCCTTCCGGCCCGCCATCATCCGCGGCAACGCCTCGGAGATCATGGCCCTCTGCGGCGACCAGACCCGGACCAAGGGCGTGGACAGCAGCGAGGCGTCCCATGACGCCCTGTCCGCCGCCCGGAGCCTGCACGCGGCCTGGGGCTCGGTGGTCTGCGTCAGCGGCGCGACCGACTACATCATCGGCGGCGCGGAGCTCTACCAGGTCGGCAACGGCCACCCCATGATGACCCGGGTGACCGGGCTGGGCTGCACCGCCACCGCCATCTGCGGCGCCTTCGCCGCGGTGGGCCGGGACTACGCCCTGGCCGCCGCCCAGGCCATGGTGGTGATGGGCATCGCCGGGGAGATGGCCGCCGAAGGCGCCGAGGGACCGGGCTCGCTCCAGGTGCGCTTCCTGGACGCCCTGTACCGCCTGACCCGCGAGGACATCAGCCGGCGGATCCGGATGGGGGCCTGAGATGCGCGGTCTGTATCTGGTCACCGACCGCGCCCTGTGCGGCGGCCGCGACCTGGAGGAGATCGTGGCCCAGGCCGTCCAGGGCGGCGCCGCCTGCGTCCAGCTCCGGGAGAAGGAGCTCTGCACCCGGGCCTTCGTCGAGCTGGCCGTGGCCCTGAAGGCCCGGCTGGCCCCGTCCGGAGTGCCCCTGATCATCAACGACCGCCTGGATGTGGCCCTGGCCGCCGGAGCCGACGGGGTGCACGTGGGCCAGGAGGACATGCCTTGCGCGACAGTCCGGCGCTTCATGGGACCGGAAGCGATCATCGGCCTGTCGGTGGAGACCTGGGAGGACGTGGTGCGGGCGGAGGGCCAGGACGTGAACTACCTGGGGGTCAGCCCGGTGTTCCCCACGCCCACCAAGACCGACACCAAGGCCGCCTGGGGCCTGGAGGGCATCCGCCGGATCCGGGCCTTCTCCCGGCATCCGCTGGTGGCCATCGGCGGGCTGAGCGCGGCCAACGCCGCCGAAGCGGTCCGGGCCGGGGCGGAAGGGATCGCCGTCGTCTCCGCCATCTGCGCCAGCGCCGAACCCATGCTGGCGGCCCGGGACCTGGCGGGGCGGATTCAGGCGGCCTTGCGGGAGCGCTGACCCTCGGGCTTCCTGAGCTTCGCTGAAACCAATCCATCGACAGCGCCCAGGCCCAGAACGCAGAGCCCCATGACCGCGATCCCCAGCCACTTCAGTACCGGCAACCAGATGGCGATGTTCATTGCAAATACCTCCTGAGGACTGAACCAGGGCGAAATCCCTCGGCCCTCGATCCCAAGGTCCTGCATTTGGCGTCAGGAAGTCGCCATGAAGAGACCCGTTCCGGTCAAGAAACCATCAAGAGCTTCTCAAGGCTGGGCCAGGGAAGCCTGGAAGCCGTCGACCATCAGCTGTTTCTGGGCCTCGCTGAGGCCTGCCTTGGGATGGGCGGCGGTGTAGTACCACGGCGGCATCCCGCGGTCGAGCGCCCGCCGCAGCCTCGGCCCGGTGAGCCGGCCGTTCCAGTTGGAGAAGTCCACATGCCGCCTGGCATCGCTGATGTCGTGCTGGGCCAGCCAGGAGAAGGGCGCGACCTTCACCGCCCACCACCACCGGGTCTCGCTGCTGTGGCAGTCGTAGCAGGCGGTCCGGGCCAGGGCTTCCGCCTCGGCCGAGCGCCAGCGGAAGGGGTTCGGCGCCGGCAGCCGGGTGTGGTCCCGGCCGTAGGGAACCAACTGGATGGCGCCCGCCAGCACGAGCAGGCCGATGGCGGCCCAGGGCGCGGCTTTCCGGAGAAACGACCGCGGCGGGGTGGCGTGTGGTGCCAAGAGGACCTCCTACGATTGCCGGGCGTGTGCGCGTCCGGACCAGCAAGGCTGACTCCCCCCAGTTTGCCGTACCCACCTGGACGTGTCATGAATTACATGTAAAAAAAAGAGACCAACCAGCCGCCCCTTCAACCATGAGACATCCTCTCAGGCCTCGCAGTCCGGGTGCCCGGCCTCCAGCCGGCGGATCGCCACCTGCCCGCCGCAGAAGCGCGCCACCAGGGCCGCCACTTCCTCCGCCGCGGCCCGGCCCGTCTCCGGGCCCACCGGCGGCAGGGCGTCGACGTTGATGGCCACCCGGCGGGTGCTGGGCTCGATCCGGCTGGGGTGGCCGTTGCGCCAGCACCAGGCCCGGCAGAACACGTCCTGGTTGCCGGTGTCCACCAGGATCACTTCGCCCTTGTTCGGGGTCTCCCGGGCCTCCGGCTGGCCCAGGGGCACGTAGGCCTCGGTGCCGTCGGCGTAGCCCAGCCGGATGCCGCCCACCACCTTGTCGAGGTCGTCGCCCCCGGCGGGCAGGCAGTGGTGCAGGCTCACGACGTTGAAGATGCAGACCAGCGGGTTGATGAAGGGCAGCGCGTTGCCGGAACGGACCCGCTTGATGAGGTTGCAGATGGAAGGCGGGCACTTGTTGGGGTTGACCTGGAAGGCCTGGAACGCCTCGCGCCAGGAGGCCAGCCGGGGATGGGCCTTGAGATCCTCGAACGCGCCGTCGGCCCGCACCGCCGCCTCGGCCTCCCGCAGCATGGCCTCCAGGTCCGGCAGTTCCTCGGCGGCCCGGGCATTGTCCAGGCCCTCGGCCAGGACCACGTGGCGGACGTAGCCGGGAAAGGCCTGGAACAAGGCTTCGTCGATCCTGATCTGCATGGCGGTTCTCCCGGACGAGTGCTGTGCTTTCACCATAGGCCCGGCCGGGCGTTTCGGAAACCCCGCATGGTCAGACGCGGGAAGCGGACGGCTACCAGAGCCCGAGCACCTTCCACCAGAGGCCGCCGACGCCGACCCAGATCACGATGTTGATGACGCTCACCAGGAACCCGATCCGCCACCAGGCGCCGATCTCCACATAGCCGGTGCCGAACAGCACCGGGGCCGGACCGGCGCCGTAGTGGGTCATCCCGGCGAACAGGTTGCCGAAGAACCCCAGCACCAGGGCCGCGAGCACCGGCGGCGCGCCCAGGGCCACGGACACCCCCAGGAAGGCCCCGTACATCGACGCCACGTGGGCCGTGTTGCTGGCGAAGAAGTAGTGGCTGTAGAAGTAGGTGAGGCTCAGGACCAGGAAGGCGAAGATCCAGCCGTGGCCGGACATCATCCCGCCGATGGTCTGGCTGAACCAGGGAATCATGCCGAGCTTGTTCAGGAAGCTGGCCATCATCACCAGGGCCGCGAACCACACCAGGGTGTCCCAGGCGCCGGTCTCGGCCTTCACGTCCTCCCAGCCGAGCACGCCGAGCATGAGCAGGGCGCCCAGGCCGATGAGGGCGGCGGTGGTGGCGTTCATGTCGCCGAACGCCTTGGAGAAGATCCACAGCACCAGGAGCATGGCGAACACGAAGAGCATCATCCATTCCTTGGCCTTCACCGGTCCCAGCTCCGCCAGCTTCTGCCTGGCCATCGCCACGGCGCCCGGGGTTTCCTTCACGTCCGGCGGATAGATCTTGTAGATCACCCAGGGCACCAGGATCAGGCTGAGCAGGCCCGGAACCAGGGCGGCCAGGGCCCAGCCGCCCCAGGTGATGGTGACCTTGAGGTCTCCCGCGAGCTTCTGGGCCAGGGGATTGGCGGCCATGGCGGTGAGGAACATGGCGCTGGTGACGACATTGACCTGGTAGGCGGTGAGGGTGAGGAAGCCGCCGATCTTGCGCTCCGTGCCGTCGCCCGGATTGCTGCCGTAGGCCCGGGCCAGGCTGGCCATGATCGGCATGACGATGCCACCGGCGCGGGCGGTGTTGCTGGGGATGGCCGGGGCGAGCACCAGGTCGGTGGCGGCCAGCCCGTAGCTGAGGCCCAGGGTGCGCCGGCCGAGCAGGGCCATGAAGTTGTAGGCGATGCGCGAGCCCAGGCCGGTCTTGATGAAGCCGCGCGAGATGAAGAAGGCCAGGACGATGAGCCAGATCACCACGTCCGAAAAGCCGCTCAGCGCGTCGCCGATGGGCAGCGTCCCGCTCACGGCGGTCATGGCGATGCCCAGGATGGCCACCGCGCCCATGGGCATCGGCTTGAGGATGATGCCCACGATGGTGGTGATGAACAGCGCCAGCAGGTGCAGGCCCTTCACCCAGTCGGCCCGGCGCCGGCTCTCCGCGGCGGCCTTGGCCTTGGCCTCTGCCTCGGCGGCGGCCTTCTGCGCGGCTTCCGGGGCCGCCGGGGCCGCGGCGGCGGCAGCCCCGGGCTTGGACGCCACGGCGGCGACCGCGGGCTTGGGCGCCGCGGCCGCGGCGGCCGCCGGCGCTCCCTTGAAGTGCTGGGCGTCGGGGACCGGCACCAGCTTCGGCAGCCCCAGGAAGAGGGCGAGGCCGACGATCAGGGTCGCGATGGCGGGCTTGAGCTTCATGCCCCATTCGACGCCCTTGGGGGGCGTAAGGCTAGATCCATTCATGAGAAATGCTCCAGGGTGCGATCCTCCATCCTAGGGGAGATCCCGGACCGGCCCTGGTTATGGAAATTGATGGCGAATTGTGCAACTAAAAAAAGCGGCCGGTCACTCGCTCTGGAAGAAGCGCCAGGCCTCCTTCATATAGGCCTTCTGCACGGCGAACCGGTGCACCGGCCTGCCCACGGAACCGTAGCCGTGCTCCGTCTTCAGCACCTTGATCGCGCACAGGAACTCGCAGTACTTGCGCACCGAGACCCGGGAGATCCCCACCAGTCCGGCGATCTCCTCGCAGGTGAACCAGGGGGTGTCGTTCGGCCAGCCGAAGACCGCCGAGCAGACCCGCTCCAGGGTGACCCGGTCGAGACCCTTGGGCAGCGGCGGCAGGTCCGGCCGGGATCCGCCCGCGCGCCGGCCGAGGAATGCGTCCAGTTCGGTCTGGCTCACCGGATTGCCCTTGCGCATCCGGCGATGGGTTTCCCGGTAGTTCTCCAGGGCCTGTTTGAGCCGCTCGAACTCGAACGGCTTGATCAGGTAGTCCACGGCCCCGAGTTTCAGGCTCCGGCTGATGGTCTGGGTGTCCCGGGCGGCGGTCACGAAGATCACGTCCACCTCCAGCGCCCGGGCCCGGATCTCCGCCAGCAGGTCCATCCCGTTCTGGCCGGCCATGAAGATGTCCAGCAGGATCAGGTCGACCTCGCGCTCACCGAGGACGGCCAGTGCGTCCTGGGCGTTGCGCACCGAGGCGGCGATCCCGAACCCCTCGACCCGGTTGACGTAGAGCCGGTTCAGTTCCGCGACCATCGGGTCGTCTTCGACCAGCAGCACCTGGATCATTCGGGAGACTCCCCCTGGAAGCGTATGGTTGCGCGGAAGACGGTGCCGCCCTGCTCCCGCTGGGACGCCGTCAGCCTGCCGCCGAGCGCGGCCACCCGCTGCGCGGCCTGGAACAGCCCGTAGCCGCGGTCGGCGCCCTTGGTGCTGAAGCCCCGTTCGAACAGCCAGGGCTGGTGCTCCGGAAGAATTCCCGGGCCGGTGTCCGCGACGGTGATCTCCAGCCGCTCCCCGTCGTGCCTCAGGTCCACCTGGATCTCCCGCCGGTCCGAGCCGCCGATGGCCTCCACGGCGTTCTCCAGCAGGTTGCCGAGGATGGTGACGAGGTCGTGGGCCAGGGGTCCGCCGGGACAGGGCGGCACCAGGGAGGCTTCGGAAAGCCGCATGGTGACGTCCTGCTCCCGCGCGGCGCTCATCCGGGCCAGCAGGAATCCGGCGATCATCGGGTCCTTGATCCGCTGGACCACCTGCCCGACCTCGTCCTGGAGCGAGCCGGTGAGCCCGGTGATGTAGCCGGAGAGGCGGTCGTATTCGCCCAGGCGGATCAGCCCGAGGATCACGTGGAGCTTGTTCATGAATTCGTGGGTCTGGGCCCGCAGCGCCTCGGCATAGACCCGGATCCCGGACAGCTGCTTGGCCAGCAGGCTGACTTCGGTCCGGTCCCGGAAGGTGGCGACGGCGCCGGTGATGGTCTGGCCGGCCAGCACCGGCACCAGGCTCATGACGATGGGCAGTCCGTTGACGACGAGTTCCTGGTCGAGTTCCGGCCGGCCGGTCTCCAGCACCCGCCGCATGCCGGGGCCGGGCAGCACCGCGTCGGCGTGCCGGCCGGCCAGGTCCCCGGAGATCCCGGCGAGGCCGAACAGGCGGGAGGCTTCTTCGTTGACCAGGGTGATGATCAGGTCCGGACCGACCGCCAGCACCCCTTCCCGCACCGAGTGCAGAAGCGCGCTGCGCTGCTGGAGCAGGGTGGCGATCTCCGAGGGTTCCATGCCCAGCAGGATCTTCTTGGTGCGGTCGGCGACATAGACCGCCCCCAGCACCCCGGCCGCGAACCCGACCAGGACCCCCAGCACGATCCGCCGGCGCACGCTCCCCACGGTCTGGTCCAGCCCGGTCAGCAGGATGCCGACGGCGACCGCGCCGATCTGCCTGCCGTCCCGCGGGTCGAACACCGGCGTGAAGGCGCGCATGGACAGCCCCAGCGTGCCCTTGGCCATGGAGGTGTACGCGAGCCCCCGGTATACCTCCGCGTCATCGCCGCCCACGAACTGCTGGCCGATCTGGGACACGTCCGGGTGCGACCGCCGGATCCGGTTCATGTCCAGCACCACGATGAAATCGACCCGGGACCGGCGGCGCATCCATTCCGCGAAGGACTGCACGGCGCCGGGCGCCCCGCGTCCCTCCAGCTCATCGACCACCACCTCGGACTCGGCCGCCAGCCGGGAGAACATCACCGCCTTGTCCGCCGCGGCCTCCCGGGTCTGCTGCTCCATCCTCCAGCCGACCGTCACCCCGGTGACCACCAGCACCAGCAGGAGGACCGTACAGATGAGCGCCGTCACCCGGGTGCGCAGCCGGAAGACGGGCTTCTTTGGCCTGGGGATGGAAATCTTCACGAGAATCTGATTGTGCTGGTTTCGTGCGCCCCTGGCAACACCGGCCGGCCGGGGATCAGGACCCGCCCTCAGCCACCGCCTCGAGCCGCGCCAGCCAGGGGGCCCGTTCCGCCTCGGACACGAAACTGGCCAGGAGGCTGTTCCGGGCCAGGGTCGCCAGCTCGGCGCGGGTGAGGCCCAGGGCCCGGGCGGTCTCCAGGAAGTTCTGGCCGAGGTAGCCGCCGAAGTAGGCGGGGTCGTCGGAATTGATGGTGGCGCAGAGGCCCCGCTCCAGCATCTGCTTGAGGTTGTGCTGGACCAGCGACGGGAACACCCGGAGCTTGACGTTGGAGAACGGGCACACGGTGAGGGGCACCCGGTCCCGGGCCAGCCGCGCCACCAGCCCGGCATCCTCCATGGCCCGGACGCCGTGGTCGATGCGCTCGGCCTTCAGCAGGTCCAGGGCCGCCCGGACATTGTCGGCGGGGCCCTCCTCCCCGGCGTGGGCGACCCGGTGCAGGCCCAGTTCCCCGCACCGGGCGAAGACCCGCTCGAACTTCGCCGGCGGATGGCCATGCTCCGAGGAATCCAGCCCCACGCCGTGGAACCGCCCGAGGTGGGGCATGGCCTGCTCCAGGGTGGCGAAGGCGTCCGCTTCGCTCAGGTGGCGCAGGAAGCTCATGATCAGCCGGGAACTGAGCCCCAGCTGCTCCCGGGCTTCCCGGGCGGCCCGCTCCAGCCCGTCCAGGACGGTCTCGAAGCTGACGCCGCGGGCGGTGTGGGTCTGTGGATCGAAGAACAGCTCGGCGTGCACCACGCCGTCGGCCTTGGCCCGGTGGAAATAGGCCATGGCCAGATCGTGGAAATCGCGCTCCTGGACCAGCACCGCGGCGCCGGCGTAATAGATGTCCAGGAAGGACTGCAGGTCGGTGAAGGCGTAGGCCGCCCGGGTCGCCTCGACGCTGGCGTAGGGCAGGGCGACGCCGTTGCGCCCGGCCAGTTCGAACATCAGCTCGGGCTCGAGCGAGCCTTCGATGTGCAGATGCAGTTCCGCCTTGGGCAGCTGCCGGATGTATTCCCTCAGTTCCATGACTTGTTCCTTCCCGGCCATCAGGTTGCAGTGGTTCGATTGTCCCATCCCCCGCCATGACATGTCCTTGCGAAGTGAAGGTGATTCCCGCCCTGCTATATTCGAATCTGCCAAATTCTCCTCGGATCGGAGTGGATCGTGCCAAATCCCGCTTTGGACAGCATCGACATCAAGATCCTGCGGATCCTCCAGACCGAGGCCAGGCTGACCAACGCCGAGCTGGCCGAACGGATCGGCCTGTCCGCCACGCCCTGCCTGCGGCGGGTCAGGCGGCTGGAAGAGGAGGGGGTCATCGTCGGCTACCGGGCCGAACTGGACCGGACCAAGATCGGCCTGGGGCTCAGCGTGCTGGTGGACGTGAAGGTCGACGGTCCCCGCAGCGAGAACAGCGCCCTGATCCAGGAGGTGTTCCGGAAGATGCCGGAGGTGCTCTCCTGCCACATGGTCTCCGGTGAATTCGACCTGATGCTGGAGGTCGCCGTCCCGGACCTGGCCAGCTACGAGCGCTTCCTGTACGGGACCCTGATGCAGCTGCACGTCTTCAAGGACATCCGCAGCCACGTGGTGATCCGCACCGTCACCGACCGGCTCCCGCTGCCCCTGGGCCAGCTGGAAGCCTGACGGCGCGGGCCACCGGTCCGCTACCGCACCAGCGCGGCCGCCGCGATGGGCAGATCCTCCTCTTCCAGGACCAGGGACTTGTCGGGACGGACCAGGAACCAGGCGATCACGCCGATGCACGCCGATGCCGAGGTCACGATGATGGCCGCCCGCCAGCTGTAGCGGGTGGCGATCCAGGCGGTGATGACCGGAGCCAGCACGCCGCCGATGTTGCCCCAGAGGTTCATCCAGCCGGAGACCGAACCGCTGTACTTGCCGCCGATGTCCAGGCAGGCCGCCCAGGAGGCATTGAAGGTCAGCCCCAGCGACCCCAGCGAAAAGCTCATCCACATGACGTTCTGCCAGGGCACCCGGGCGACGGCGCCCAGGTACAGGGTCACGCAGCAGATCACCAGGCCGGCGCTGCCGAACAGCGTGCGGGCGTTGAATTTCGACATGCCGGCCGCGACCATCTTGTCGGCGATCCAGCCGGTGGTCATGGTCGCCAGGAACAGGGCGAGCCAGGGGAACGAGGCCGCGAAGCCCATGCTCTTCAGGGAGAATTTCTGGGCTTCCATCAGGTAGAGGGGCAGCCAGGCCAGGAACACATACATCACGTAATCGGTGATGAAATACTGCAGGGCGATGGCCCAGAACTGGGTGCTGCCCATGAACTTCCGCCAGGGCGCCAGCCTGGCCTTCGCCGCCACCGGGACCGGCGCGGCGCCGACCACGAATTCCGGGCCGGCGATGATCTCCCGTTCCGCCTCGTTGACGTGCTTGTTTTCCCGGGGCGTCTGGGTGTCGAACAGGTACCACAGAGCGGCGATGACCAGGCCGGCGACGCCGAAGATGAGGAACACCGCGCGCCAGCCGAACGCCAGCATCAGCGATACGGTGATGGCCGGGCCGACCACCGGCCCCAGGAAGGCGCCGCTGAGCATCAGGGAAGAAGCCTTGCCCCGCTCGAACTTGCTGAACCAGTGATAAATGCAGTTGCTGAAGGACGGGAACACCGGTCCCTCGCCCAGGCCGAACAGGCCCCGGATGACCACGAAGGAGAACAGGCCCGTCCCCGCAGCCGTCAAGGCGGTGAAGGCCGACCACCAGGTCACGCCCAGGGCGGCGATGCGCCGGTGGCCGAAGCGTTCGGACAGCATGCCGCCGGGGATCTGCATGATGGCGTAGCCCAGGAAGAACGCCGTCTGCATCCAGCCGATCTCGATCTTGGTGAAGTGGAACTCCTTCATGATCACCGGCACAGCCACCGACAAGTTCACCCGGTCCATGTACGAGACAAACGAGATGGCGAACATGAGGAGCGCCAGCCACCAGCGCATGTTGGTTGATTTCGTTCTCACGACTGCCGCATTCATGGGATGGCCTCCGCCAGTGGGTAGGAGTTGGGGGACCCTGGGTCGCCAGGGTGCTTGATTGCCTGGTTGATTAACTTCCGCGGGATCCGGCTCAGCCGATGACGATGGCCATGACCCGCCTGGGGCCGTGCATGCCCCTGAACAGATAGCCGGTGATGTCGCCGGTCAGGCTGGGGCCGGTGGCGAAGGAGAACTGGCTGGGGTGCCCGCCCTTCTGGCCGAACACCCTGCCCACCACGGCGTCGAGCACCGGGACCACGCGGTCCACCGGAATCAGGACGATGTGCAGGATCGGCGCCAGGGTCAGCAGCCGCGGGTTGTCGGTGCCGTGGACCAGGGCCAGGCTTCCGGTCTCGGCCACGACGAAACTGGCGCCGGTGACCGAGGCCTGGGCCCGGTTGAAGATCGCGTCCTTGTAGCCCTGGCGGTCCTCGAACTGCCCGGGCCGCATGACCTCGACCCCGTGCTCCCGCCCCCATGCGGGCAGGTCCAGCGGGGCGACCACCGGGTCGGTGGACATCATCACCCGGGTCAGCCCTTCTTCCTTGACGATCTGGGCCAGCCGGTCCAGCGCCTCGCGGTTGTCCTTGACCCGGAACGGCGTGTAGGCTTCCGCCGCCAGACGCTCCATCAGGAAGGCGACCATCGCTTCCCCGCTCAGCTCCGCTTCCTTCATGGGCGGCAGGTGGGGCCGGGGCGGCACCGCCTTCCTGGGCGCCGCCCTCAGCCTGCCAAGGATGTCCTCTCGCGCACTCTCTGCCATGACTTCCTCCATGCTCAGTCGTTCATGATTTCTTGGCGGTCGTGGATTCCGGCTGGCGTTCCTCCCACCGTTCGTGGAAGGGTTTCACCGGCATCGCCGGCATGTCCCGCTTCCTGAACCAGCCGGCCAGCGGGCCCGGCATCCTGCTGACCACCCCGTCATGGGCGTTCCGGTTGAAGATCGGCCGGAACAGCCGGGCCCCGAGATTCCACAGCCCGGAGTGCTTCACGCCCAGGCTCCACAGCCGGAAGAACAGCCGTTCCCTGGCGGGTCTCTGGCTGCTGTTGAACCGCGGTTCCTGCTTGACGTCCTGGTCCCTGAAATTGAGGAACAGTTTCGGGTGGTCGATGCCTGCCGGGCAGACGCTGGCGCAGGCGCCGCAGAGGGAGCAGGCCCGGTACAGGTCCTTGGTCCGGTCCAGGCCGAACAGCAGTGGCATCAAGGCCTGGCCCATGGGGCCGGAATAGGCCCCGCCATAGGCGTAGCCGCCGATCTGCCGGTACACCGGGCAGATGTTCAGGCATGCGGCGCAGCGGATGCACTGGAGGATCTCCCGGACTTCCCCGTCCTGGTAGATCTTGCTCCGGCCGTTGTCCAGGATGACGATGAAGAGTTCCTCGGGACCATCCGCTTCTTCCGCCTTCCGGGGCCCGCTGTCCATCGACACATAGGCCGAGATCCTCTGGCCGGTGCAGTTTCGGGCCAGGACCCGGATCATGTCGACCGCATCCTGCATGGTCGGTATGACCTTCTCCAGCGACATGACCGAGACCAGGGTCCGGGGCGCCGACTTGCTGAAGCGGATGTTCCCTTCGTTCTCCACATTGATCACGGTCCCGGTCTCCGCCACGGCCATGTTGACGCCGGCGATGCCCATCCCGGCCTGGTGGAACTTGTCGCGCAGGAACACCCGCGCGGCATAGCCCAGTTCCACCGGGTCCACGGTGGGGGTCTGCATGCCGGCCTTGTCCAGGAAGCAGTCGCGGATCTCCTCCACCGGGATGTTCATGGCGGGGGCGATGATGTGGAAAGGCGGCAGATTCATCTGCTGGGCGATGAACTCCCCCAGGTCCGTCTCCCACGGCGTGATCCCGTTGGCGGTGAGGACATCGTTGAGTCCCAGTTCCTCGGTGATCATGGATTTGCCCTTGATCACGGTGGTGACCCCGCGTTCCTTGGCCACCTTCACGATGAAATCGTTCGCCTCCCTGGCGTCCCGGGCCCAGAACACCTTGGCGCCGTTGGCGGTGGCGTTCCGCTCGAACTCCTCCAGCAGCTCGGGCAGCCGGTTGACCACCTCGGCCCGGACCGCCGCCGCGTGCGCCTGGGCGGCATCGGGATCCGGCAGGCTCGGCAGTCCGGCAGCCCGTTTCCGGTACAGGAATTCCGGCACCATCTTCAGGAACGGGCGGACCCGGGCCTTTTCGATCTCGACCGCGGCCAGCTGGTTGAACTCCTCGGTCCGGATCTTCATGACCTCCCCTCCTTCAGGTTCCCGGCCAGGAAGCTGGCGAGGTGCATGGCCTTCCGGTGCGGGTGCTTGCGGCTGAGGTAGCCGTTGATGTTCAGCAGGCAGCCCGGTTCGCTGAGCAGCAGGACATCGGCGCCGGTGTTCAGGAAGTTCTCCACCTTGTCCTGAACCATCGATTCGGAGATGTCGGCGTAGTTGTTGGCGAAGGTGCCGCCGAACCCGCAGCAGAAATCCTCCTGTTCCATCGGCACCACTTCCGCGCCCCGCACCGCGGCCAGCAGCTTCCTGGGCTGGGCCGAGATGCCCAGCCTGCGCAGGTTGTGGCAGGACTCGTGGAAGGTCACCCGGCCCGCGAACGCCGCGCCGAAATCATCCACCTTCAGGACGTCCACCAGGTACTGGGACAGTTCGTAGACCCGGGCGGCCAGCTCGGTGGCGCGGCGGAACCATTCCGGCTCATCCTTGAACAGTTCCGGGTAATGGAACTTGACCGTTCCCGCACAGGACCCGGAAGGGCTGACCACCACCTCGTCATCACCGAAGACTTCGATGAAATGCTTCGCCGCCGCCCTGGCCTCGTTCCGGTAGCCGGAGTTGTAGGCGGGCTGGCCGCAGCAGGTCTGCCCCTGGTGATAGACCGGATCGACCCCGGCCCGCCGGAGCAGGGTGACCATCGACTCCGCGATGTCCGGCAGGAACAGGTCCACCGAGCACGGAACGAACATTGAGACGGCTTTCATTCGGAACCTCCCATCGGCTGACGGCGCGCCAAGCGGTGCTGCGGAATACAACCTGTATACAGGTTGCACTAAAATAAATTGCTTCTTTCCATGTCCATCAAAGGGTCCAGTCGGGATTCTTGAGAATGATTTCCGCGGACTTCCGGATGTGTTCCTGCAGGATTCTGGACAGGACCGCCACATCCCGGCGCTTCATGCAGCTGATGATTTCCAGGTGCTGGTTGATCGCATCCCTTTCGTCATCCAGGGCGATGGCCGCCATCCCCTGGTAGCGCCTGATCTTCATCCGGATCCCGTCGATCACCTGCTTGAGGAACTCGTTCCTGCAGCGGTCGACGATCATGAAGTGCAGCTGGTAATCCAGTTCCAGAAGGAGGGTCAATGTGTCCTGGTGGCCGGCGTCGATCTTTTCCCCCACCGCCGTCCACTCCGCGCCGATGGCGTCCAGTTCCCGATCAGAGATGAGCGGCAGGGCGGTGTGCAGCGCGGTGCACTCCAGGGCCGCCCGGACTTCGAACAGATCGGCGATCTCCTTGGTGGTGATCTGTTTGACGAAGATCCCCACCCCGTTGTGGATCTCCACCAGGCCTTCGCTGGCAAGCACCTTGATGGCTTCCCGGACGGGGGTCCGGCTCATGCCCAGGGACTGGGCCAGCTGGTTCTCGCTGAGATGGGCGCCGGGCCTCAGCTCGTTGGTGAAGATGGCTTTTCTGAGCGACTCATAGGCGATGCTGGTCCGATTGATGGGACCGGCCTTGACGAGACGGTTGAGCGGGTGGAGGGTCGGCAAGGGGCGCCTGCCTTCTGACTAAGTTGTACTCAGGATGTATACAGGCTACCGGGGCCGGAGCGACCGTCAAGCGCTTTCTCGGCAAGCCGCTCCCAGGTGCCGCTGCTGGGTTCCCTGGTCAGCTTTTGCAATCAGCCGGATCCATTCAGCTAGTAGACCGGCATCGGCCCGGCGACGGCGGCATCGGCCTGGCCGCTCGCGGCCAATTCCCTGGCGATCCAGCCGGACGCCTTCAGCTCTTCGATGAACGGGTTCAGATCGCGCGCGTCCGCTCCGCGGCCTTTCGACACCGCCATGGCCTGATGGATGGCCATGAAACTGCCCGGGAGCATCCGCAGCCCGGGGTGGTCCCCGGCGAACACGGCGAGCGGCTGGCGCACCCCCGCGGCGGCCTCGAGCCGGTCCCGGAGGAACCATTCCAGGGCCTCGGCCGAACTGGGCGCCTCCACCCTCCGGGCGTGCTTCAGTTCCCGGGTCAGGAACAGATCGTAGGCGCTGCCCTTCCCCACCGCCACCCGGACTCCGGGCCGGTCGACCTCCTCGTTGGCCTGCAGCGGCGAGCCGGCCGGAACCAGGTAGGCGCCCTCGATGACCACGTAGGGATGGGTGAAGGTCACGCCTTCCGCCCGGAGCGGGTCGATCGCCAGGAAGGCGATATCCCATTCGTCCCGCGCCAGCGCCGCGACCACCTTGCCGGCGGCGTCATAGGGCCGGAAATCGACGGGCAGCCGCAATCTCCGGCCGAGTTCGCGGGCCAGCGCCACCGAGACGCCGCGCAGTTCGCCGGAGCCCGGCGCTTGCTGGGCCAGCACCGGGTTGCCCAGGTTGATCGCGGCCCGCAGGCGCCCGTTCGGGGCAAGCTGCCGGACCAGGGCCGGCGACGGCTCCCAGGCCGTGGCGCACGCTGCCGGGGCGGCGAACAGGAGCATGGAGGCAAGCACTTTGAAGACCAGCATGGTCCGCCTCCCGGTCAGCCCTTCCAGGCCACGAAGAACAGCCGCTTGAACGGCATCAGCACCTTGCCGTCGGCCGCCGCCGGGAAACAGCCCCGGCACGCCTCCAGCACTTCCGCCTTGAACGCGCTCCTGGCGGCCTCGTCCGGCAGCCGCTCCAGGAATGGCCGCATGCCGGTCCCCGCGTGCCAGTCGACCAGGGCCTGGTGCGAGGCCATGGGATGGTAGTAGATGGTTTCCCACAGGTCGACCCGGTCCGCGCAAGGCGCCAGCAGGTCGTAGTAGAACCGGGGATCCTCGAAAGTGAGCGCCCCCTCCACCCCGGCCAGGGCCTCCCCCCACCGGGGCCGCCCGGCCACCTCGGCCAGCGCGGCGCGGACCAGGGTGCCGCCCTTGGCCGGCATCTGCACGGCGAGGCAGCCGCCGGGGGCGATCCAGCCCATGATCCTGGGCAGCAGCCGCCCGTGGTCGGGGAGCCACTGCAGGACCGCGTTGGAGAACACCAGGTCCAGGGCCGCCCGGGGCTGGTAGCTCTCCGCTCCGGCCAGGATCCAGTCGCCTCCGGGGCAGCCGGCCCTGGCCTGGGCGATCATCTCCGGGGAACTGTCCAGGCCCGCGAGCTCAGCCTCCGGCCAGCGCTCCCGGAGCACGGCGGTGCTGTTCCCCGGGCCGCAGCCCAGGTCGAGGATCCGCCGGGGACTCCCCTGGATCCGGGCGCACAGGTCCACGGCCGGCCGGGTGCGCTCGGCGCCGAATTCCAGGTACTGCCCAGGGTCCCATGTCGGCATGGCCGGCCTCGTCCGCGCATGGCGCGCAGCTATCGTTCTACCACCAATCCAGCGCCGGGAGCCCCCAGGCAGTGCTGGAGGTGTTCCACACAGACGCGCACCTTGGCCGATTCGGTGAGCCGGATGGGATAGACCGCGGAAATGGGGGCCTCCTGCCGGAACTGGGGCAGCACCCGGATCAGCGAGCCTTCGCTCAGCTTCTCGTCCACGTCCCAGGTGGAGCGGAGGATGATCCCGTGCCCGTCCAGCGCCCACTGGTGGGCGACCTCGCCGTTGCTGCAGGACAGCGGCCCGGACACCCGGACGGTCACCGCTCCCCCGGGCCCCTGAAGCTTCCAGACGCCGAAGGTCTGGTCCCGCTCCCGGACGACGATGCAGTCGTGCCTTTCCAGTTCCTTGATGCCGGCGGGCAGGCCCCGCCGGGCCGCGTAGGCGGGGGCGGCGCACAGGATCCTGGCGTTGTCGGCGATGCGCTTGACGATCAGGTTGGGGTCGGACTCGCCGCCGATGCGCAGATCGAGATCGAACCCCTCGGCGATCAGGTCGACCGGCCGCGCCAGCAGTTCCAGGTGGATCCGCAGCGCCGGGTGGCGCAGGGCCAGTCCGGAAAGCGCCGGGGCGATGCGTTTCCGGCCGAACCCGGCGCTGGCGCTGATGCGCAGCAGTCCCCTGGGTTCGGTCTTCGCCGCGCTGACGGCTTCGGCCATCTGCTCGGCGTCCTCCAGGATCCGCTGGGCCCAGCGGAGCACCGTCGCGCCGTCCTCGTTCAGGCTCACCCGGCGCGTGGTGCGGTGCAGCAGCCGCACCTTCAGCACCTCCTCCAGCATGGCGATCCGCTTGCTGACATAGGCCGGCGAGGCCCCCAGCTCCTTGGCCGTGGCCAGGAAGCTCCGGTTCCGGGCCACCGCGCAGAACAGGCGGAGATCTTCGAGGGGAGGCAGATTATTCACGATTCGTGTCCTATCTATTTACATTTTACTCGATTGTTTTCATTCCTGGGGGATGTAGCTTATAGATTACCTTCGAGTCATAAATTAGAGAGGAGCCCAGGATGGACAAAGTGCAAGCCGTGCAGTCCATGACCGACACCATGGCGAAGTTCACCGACTATGTCGGCAAGCATCTCCCCGATGACGTGCTGGGCAAGCTCCGGCAGCTGGGCGAACAGGAGGACAGCCCGCTTGCGAAAGTGGTCTACGACTCCATGTTCGAGAACCTGGAAAAGGCCGGAGCCCTGAACCGCCCCGCCTGCCAGGACACCGGGGTGATCCAGTTCTTCCTCAAGGCCGGCGCCGGCTTCCCCCTCCTGTCGGAAGTCCGCGCCATCCTCACCGACGCGGTGCTGACCGCGACCAGGACGGCTCCCCTGCGCCACAACGCGGTGCAGATCTTCCAGGAGAAGAACACCGGGAACAATACCGGAGACCGGATCCCGTGGATCGACTGGGAGATCGTGCCCGACGACCGGGGCCTGACGGTCGAAGTCTACATGGCCGGCGGCGGTTGCAGCCTGCCCGGGCAGGGCAAGACGCTGATGCCCGCGGCCGGCTACGAAGGGGTCGTCCAGTTCGTGTTCGATGTCATGACCTCCTACGGCATCAACGCCTGTCCCCCGATCCTGGTGGGGATCGGCATCGGCGGATCGATCGAAGTGGCCGCCAATCTGTCCAAGAAGGCCCTGTTCCGGCCCATCGGATCGACCAACGCCGATCCCCGCGGCGCGCAGATGGAAACGCTGATCGAAAAGGGACTCAACGACATCGGGCTGGGCCCGCAGGGGCTTTCGGGCCGGAACTCGGTGATGGGCGTGCATATCGAATCGGCCGCCAGGCACCCGTCCACCATCAGCGTGGCGATCTCCACCGGCTGCTGGTCGCACCGGCGCGGGACCATCCGGATCCACGAAGACCTGTCCTACGAAATCCTCTCTCACAAAGGGGCCATCCTGTGAACAAGACCCTCACCACCCCCATCCGCACCGAAGATCTCGAGCAGCTGAACGTGGGAGACATCGTCTTCCTGGACGGATACCTGGTCACCTGCCGCGACGTCGGCCACCGCAGGCTGATCGAACTGGGCATGGCCCTTCCGGTCGATCTCCAGGGCCTGGCCATCCTGCACGCCGGGCCGATCGTAAGCAAGGACGGCGATGGCTGGCAGATGATTTCCATCGGCCCCACCACCAGCATGCGGATGGAGGCCTTCGAAAAGGCGTTCATCAGCCAGACCGGGGTGAAGCTGATCATCGGCAAGGGCGGCATGGGCCCCGAGACCGTGGCGGGCTGCCGCGCCCACAAGGCGGTCCACGCGGTCTTCCCGGGCGGCTGCGCGGTGCTCGCCGCGACCCAGGTCGAGGCCATCGAACGGGTGGAGTGGCTCGACCTGGGCATGCCGGAAGCGCTGTGGGTCTGCCGGGTCAAGCAGTTCGGCCCGCTGATCATCTCCATCGACACCAAGGGCAACAACCTGTTCGAAAGCAACAAGGCCATCTTCAACGAGAAGAAGGGCCCCATCGTCCGGGAGATCTCCCGCCAAGTGCGCTTCATCAAATAGGGAGAGCCCAGCCATGGCCCGGAAACGGATCGTCACCACCCTCATCCCCATCGCCTTGTGGATGCTGCTTCTGGCCCTGCCGGCCCCGCATGGCCTGGCCCCGGCCGGGTGGCACTATTTCGCCCTGTTCGCGGCCATCATCGTCGGCCTGATCCTGGAGCCGGTGCCGGGTTCGGTCATCGGCCTCCTGGGCATCACGGTGGCGGCGGCGCTGAACCTGGTCGCCGCCACCCCGGCGGAGTCGGTCAAGTGGGCGCTGTCGGGGTTCTCCAACAACATCGTCTGGCTGATCTTCGTGGCGTTCATGTTCGGGCTCGGCTACGAGAAGACCGGCCTGGGCAAGCGCATCGCCCTGAACCTGGTCCGGCTCCTGGGCAGGAGCACGCTCGGCCTGGGCTACGCGGTCGCGCTGTCCGATCTCTGCCTCGGCCCCTTCATGCCCTCGAACACCGCCCGCAGCGGCGGGACCATCTATCCGATCATCAAGAACATCCCTGAGATCTTCGGTTCCCGTCCGGGCGCAACCTCCCGGAAGATGGGCGCCTACCTGATGTGGACCGGCATCGCCGCCTGCGCCGTCACCAGTTCGCTGTTCCTGACCGCCAACGCCCCCAACCTGCTGGGGCTGGAGCTGGTGAACAAGGCCGTGCACATCGGCATCAGCTGGCGGGAGTGGTTCCTCGGCTTCCTCCCGGTCGGAGCGGTGCTCTTCCTGGCCGTGCCGCTCCTCACCTACGTCCTGTTCCCGCCCGAGATCAAGTCCAGCAAAGGGGCCGGATCCTGGGCGGCGGAAGAACTGGCGAAAATGGGCCGCGTGAGCCTGAAGGAATGGATCATGGGCGGCCTCGCGGCGATCGCCCTGATCCTGTGGATCTTCGCCGGCGCCCGGCTGGATTCGACCATCATCGCCTTCATGGTGCTGGTGATGATGCTCCTCACCGGCGTCATCAGCTGGAAGGATCTGCTCGGCTACCAGCAGGCCTGGAACATGCTGATCTGGTTCGGCACCCTGGTCGC
>Ga0316217_10002966_pt1 | contig 19898 bp, 17 predicted proteins | sample 1anoAmetaG_FD_203633 | JGI IMG/M metagenome (GOLD analysis project Ga0316217, IMG submission 203633) | Freshwater microbial communities from Trout Bog Lake, Wisconsin, USA - 1anoA | ecosystem: Environmental > Aquatic > Freshwater > Lake > Hypolimnion/Profundal zone | place: USA: Wisconsin...
TGGGCGGTTTGCGTTAGCGCGGCACGCCGGCAAAACTCCCGTCGAAGCCATCTTACCTTTCGTAGCAGCTCTTATTGTAGCCATCCGTGCGCTGCGCGGCGTTGGTCTTTTGCCGGTATTTACAAAGATTTACACCAGGCATCGGAGGGCGACAATCGCCTTAAGCAGGGAAGAAAGACAGGCTGGACGGGCAAGCGGGCGATTACGAGCGACCGGGAACCGGCGTGCTCCACAGGCGATCGAGGTGAACTCGCTCGCTGTGCCGCCGGATTGAATCCAGAATGTCGAGCGCTACGGCCAGCGCGCGCCGGCCATCGGCGAGCGAGACTACGGGGCAGGAGCGATCGCGCACGGAGTCGATGAAGCTGCGCAATTCGGCGCGCAGCGGCTCTTCCGCCTGCACCGGGGGCTTTGACGGGCGCACCAGCGTACTCATGAGATCGGGCGGAAGCGCACCGGGGACAGCGCCGGGCTGATGCATGGCCATGGCTGCCATGGCGGCCACGGCGGCTCCGGCAGTATCGACGGTAAAGACGAGGACATCCTGCCGGGTATAATCGAGGGAAACGTACTGATGCGGCTGGAAGAAGCGCATCTTGCGCACCTTCTCGGTCGAGACGCGGCTGGCGGTGAGGTTGGCCACGCAGCCGGACTCGAACTCCAGGCGCACGCTGGCGATGTCCACTTTGTTGGAGAGAATCGGCAAACCGACGGCGCGAATCTCCTTGACCGGCGAATTGACGAAAGAGAGCACGACGTCGATGTCGTGGATCATCAGATCGAGTACGACGTCCACATCGAGGGCGCGCGGGCCGAACATGCTCAGGCGGTGCACTTCAAAGAACATCGGCTGGGTCAGCAGCGGGGCGGTGGCGCGGACGGCGGGGTTGAAGCGCTCCAGGTGACCCACTTGAACCACGCGCTGGTGACGCTCGGCAACGGCAATCAATTCATCGGCCTGAGCGAGCGAAGAGGCGAGGGGCTTTTCGATCAGCAGGTCGAGACCGGCTTCCAGCAAGCGGCGGCCAACCTCGAGATGGGCGACGGTGGGTACGGCAACCGATGCGGCCTGCGGGTGGGCGGCCGACAATAGCTCATCCACCGAGGTAAAAGCGGGAGTGTTGAGCTGCGCGCCGACGGCGCGGGCACGCTCGGGGTTGGCATCGACGATGCCGACCAGCTCGACGATGCCGTCCTGTTGCAGCTCGGCGTACACACGGGCGTGATTGCGCCCGAAGGCGCCGGTGCCGATGACGGCTACGCGGATTGGAGTGTTGGCGGCCAGTTGGGTTTCCGTTTCAAGCTCGCTTGATTGTCGCACAACCTTGAGAGGCCGCGCCAAGCCGGACGTGCGAGCTAATCGGCCACGATGCAGATCGAGGCGGCGTCGGCGGCGGCGATGATGCGGTCGCCTTCCAGCAGCAGGCAGCGGCCGGCATCGAGTGCCAGGCAGGTGGCGCCGGCGGCCTGCATGGTTTCGATGGTTTTCAGGCCGATGACGGGCACGTCGAAGCGCATGTCCTGGTTGGGCTTGGCGACTTTGACCACCGTGAGCGCGCGGCTGTAGGTGGGGCTGTCGCCCAGCGAGCGATGGCGGGTGATGGTCCCGGCGCGCTCAATGGCGGCGTCGGTGCCCTCCATCGCCTCCACCGCTACGCAGGCGGCTTCGGCGATGACTACGGTCTGGCCAATATCGAACTGCGCCAGGTGGCGGGCGACCGAACGGCCGTAGGTGATGTTGGCCTGCTCGTTCGCGTCGGGCGCGCGGCGGGTGAGCAGGCCGGAGCGGGCCAGCAGCGGCGTCAGGAAGGAAGTGGAGTCCAGCAAGGTGATGCCTTCATCGGCCAGCACCTTGGCGACGGCTCCGATCAGCGCGTCGGTGTTGCGATTGCGCAGCGAGAGCAGCAGCTTGGCCAGGCGCCAGTCGGGGCGGATGCTGGAGAAAATCTGCTTGTGCTTGACCTGTCCGGCCATGATCGCCTGGGTGATGCCGGCGCGCTTGAAGGTCGCGATCAGGCGGGAGAGTTCACCGAGCGAGAGCCAGTGAACGGCGGCGGCGCCGCGCTGTTCGATCTCGGGGAAAGTCTCTTCCTTGATGGCCGCGACGATGACTTCATAGCCCTGGGCGCGGGCGGCATCCAGCACCAACAGCGGAAAGGTGCCGTTGCCGGCGATGAGTCCGAGACGGTTCATGGTTGAGTTCGATTATCCCATGCGAGAGGGCAGAGACTCTGCGAAAACAAGGTTGGAATTGGGTTGGAGGGATGGTACCTGAACCCAGATTTGCCAAAGGCGGGCAAATGTGGGGTCCCGGCGAAGGATGAGCACGGGGAGGGAAAGGCAAAAGCCCCGCCCTAGCAAAATCGGCTAGGACGGGGCACCCGGCACTGATGTGCCCTCCATAACATCCCCGGAAGAGCCCTGTTATGCAACTTGAACCTACTTGACCGGGGTGAAGTTCTCCAGCTTCCAATGGCCGTTTTCGATGCGCACCATGACCGTGCCGTACTGGTTGACGCCGGTATGGTCCTCGGGCGAGAAGGTGTATAAGGCAGTAGCGCCCTTCAGCCCGTGCGTGCTCTCGATCTGGGCGCGGATGGCTTCGCGGAACTCGATGGTGCCGGGCTTGGCCGTCTTAAGCGCGCGCGGGACGACCTGGTTGGTGATGGTGAAGGCATCCCAGAGCAGGGCGGCGAAGAAGGAGCGCGGTCCGACCTTGGCCTCAAATTCCTTGCTGAAGCGCAGCGACTCGGCCTTGGTGGGGTAATTGTTCGGCAGCTGCTCGGCGACCAGGAAGGGCGACGTGGGCAGGTAGGCGTTCTCCACCTTGGCGCCGCCAACGCGGATGAAGTCGGCCACCGCCACGCCCGAGGTGTGATAGAGCTTGCCTTTGAAGCCGCGATCGACCAGCGTGATCTGCGGCAGCACGGCCGGCGAGCCGGAGGCGATGATGTAAACCGCATCGGGCTTGCTGTTGACGATGCGCATGACCTGCCCGCCGACACTGGTATCGGGGCGCTTGTATTTTTCCGCCGTGAGGATGCGGATGCCGGCGGCATCGGCCAGCTTCTTGAAGGCGGCAAAGTTGCTCTCGCCGTAGGCGTCGTCAAAGGCGATCGTGGAAACCGTCTTGATGCCTTGCTTCTTCATGTGATCGACGATGGCGCCGGCGTAGGTCTCGTCGTTGGCCGGGGTCTTGAAGGCCCAGCGCCGCTTGGCGTCCATCGGCAGCACGATCATGGAGGCCTGGCCCAGGCTGATCATGGGCGTATGCGACTCCATCAACTGGTCCAATACGGCCAGCGCCGTCGGCGTCAACGAGGTGCCGATCACCATGTCCACTTTGTCTTCGTTGATCAACCGCTTGAAGTTCTGCAGGGAAACGGTCGGATCCGAGGCGTCGTCGTAGGTGACGTAGCGGACCTTGTGCCCGCCGATCACGGTGGGCGCAAAGATCATCGTGCTCTTCTGCGGGATGCCCAGGGCCGCGCCGGGGCCGGTGAGGGAGAGGTCGATGCCGATCACGATGTCCTGGGCGGCGGCGGCCATGGAGAGGGCCAGCAGCAGGCAAACGGCAATAGCCAAGGCAAGACAAGTCCGCTTCATTGAGTTACTCCGCGTAGGCAAAATGTCAGTGTTCAGGCTGAACTAACCCTATTGTGCCATCTGGAAAGCCGGCGGCGCAGGGAAATTGCGGGACGGCCCGAACGGCGTTACGGCAGCTGCGACCACGCAGGCCGCCCGGCGCCTGAGGCGAGCGGCCTGCATGGCGGGCGGACCTACTCTTTGCGCTTCAGCACGGCAACGGCTTCGACTTCGATCAGGAACTCCGGCCGGGCCAGCGAGGCGGCCTGCAGGATGGTGCTGACGGGGGGTTCTTCGACCAGCCGCGGCGCGTGCTTCTGGTAGAACTCCAACTCGGTGGCGCGCATGACGGGGTAGTCCTTGATGTCCTTGAACAGGATCAAGGTCTTGATAACGTTTTCCATCGAGCTGCCGACCTCTTCGAGGGCGGCCTTCAGCTTGGTGAGCGCCATGGTCATCTGGTCTCGCATGGTGCAGGTCAGGCAGTCGCCGGTGGCCGGGTCCTGGGCGGTCATGCCGGAAAGAAACACCAGGTTGTCGACCACTACGGCCGAGGCGTACTTCGGGATGCCCGGCTGCACGTTGGGATAGGTCTGCTTTACTCCTGCAATGTAAAACGGGTAGTGCCTGACGGTGGACATGATCGCCTCCTTGAGATACGGCTGAGAATTGTATCAGCCCCGGCAGGGCCGGAAGCGGGAATGCGAGGCAGCAACAGCGGGCGCTTAGAGGATCACGCGCTCGTCGCCGACGCGGCGGGTGACGCGCTCGCGGTCGAGGTACTCAAGCAGCGGGATGGCGTACTTGCGGCTGACCCCGGTGAGATCCTTGAAGCCGGCCACGTCGATCTTGGGCGAGGTGGCCTTGCGCTCGGCCATGAGGCGGCGCAGGGCCGCCAGCGCCGATTGATGAAAGACGAGATCTTCCGAAACCTTAATCAGCGCCCGGTCGCGCAGCAGCAGGGTCACGATCTTCTGGGCGCGCACGCGGTCGACCTTGAGTCCGGCCAGCACTTCCTTGAGGGCGGGCACCTTCAGACCTGCGGTGGAGAAGGCGTCTTCGATCTGCCGCTTGGATTCGGCTTCGTCATCTTTCATGACTACGCCGCCGCCGGCGAGGCGGACGGTCTCTCCGGCAATCTCGAGCTTGCCGCCGAGCGAATCCAGCACCCCGGCGAAAAGCTCGGTGCCCAGTTCCAGACGAGTGAGAAGTTCCTGCCGGCTGATGCCGCTAACCAGCGGATTGGCGGCGTGAAAGGCCTTGACCGTGGCGACAGCGCGGCTTTGTGCGGCCGCGAAGCTGGCGGTGTCGATCACCAGGTCGCCGAAGCGGCGAATCGCTGCCGCGGAGGTCAGGGCAGGCGTGAGTATTTCCACCTGCTGGCGCAGGAGGCCGGTCTCGGCGATCAGGTCGGCGATAGAGATTCCGGTGGTTCCCCGGCGCGCGATACGCAGGCGGAGGACCTCGGGGCCCGAAGCCGCGCGCAGCGCCTGGAGAAACGCGAAGTCGGCAACCGGTTTGCGTGCCAGGGGCGTCGCGTCAACGACCACGCCGCCGCCAATGGTAACGACGGGCGAAAACTGCCGCAGGATGAAGCGGTCTCCGGGCAGCAGCAGTTGCGGCTCGGCCAAGCGCAATTGAGCCCAGGCGGTCTGCCCCGGGCGTAGTTGTTTTTGCCGGGCCGGAGCGGCTTCGCCGTCTGCCTGGGGCGCGTCGGGAGGCAAGGTAGTCTTGGCGGCACTGAGCAGGACAACTTCGGCGATCGTCTCGGCGGTGTAACAGTGCAGATGAACGCGGGCACGGTCGCGCAAAGCCGGGGCGCCGGGCAACAGCGTCAGCTCGACATCGACGCGGCGAGTGGAGCGAAATACGCCGGGCGGCGCCAGCATCATGCCGCGCTGCAACTCTTCGGTCGTCGCTCCGGCCAGATTCAGCGCCGTGCGCTGGCCCGCCAGCGCCGCGTCGGCGGTGGCGCCGTGCACCTGTATGCCGCGCACCCGCAGCCGCTGCGTGGAGGGGAAGAGCTCCAACTCATCTTCTTTGTGGGTCGCGCCGGAGATCAGCGTGCCGGTGACGACCGTGCCGAAGCCCTTCATGGTGAAGACGCGATCGATGGGCAGGCGCAGGGCAGCGCGGTCGTCGCGGGCGGGGACGGTGGAAGCCACCTCGGCGATGGTGTTGCGCAACTCGTCCAGACCGGCGCCCGTCAGTGAACTGACGGCCACCACCGGCGCGTCGGCGAGGAACGAGCCGCGCAGAAAATCTCCGACCTCGAGCCGCACGACCTCGAGCGTATCGGGGTCGACCATGTCGGACTTGGTGAGCACGGTGATGCCGCGGCGGATGTTCAGCAGGCGGCAGATGTCGAAGTGCTCGCGGGTCTGCGGTTTGATGGACTCATCGGCAGCGATGACGAGCAGCACCAGGTCGATGCCGCCCACGCCGGCCAGCATGTTGCGGACGAAGCGCTCGTGTCCGGGAACATCGACGAAGCCGAGCCGCAGGCGTTGGCCGTCGGGGGCGGGCAGTTCGAGATGGGCGAAGCCGATGTCGATGGTGATGCCGCGCCGCTTCTCTTCATCGAGGCGGTCGGCGTCAATGCCGGTCAGGGCGCGGACGAGCGCAGTTTTGCCGTGGTCGATGTGGCCGGCCGTACCTAGGATGACGGACTTCATCGGGGACAAGTGTAAGGGCGAAGAGGCAGTGGAGGCAAAGTAAAGAACGGGACCATGAAATTCCGGGAGCGCCGGCTCAGTCCTGGGCCAACTCGGCGGCGACTTCAATGTCTTCCACATCCACGAAATTGGTGGGGTATTCGCCGGTGTAGCAGGCGGTGCAGTAGGAGATGCCGTTGATGCCTTCGCCGCAGGCTTGTTTCAAGCCTTCGAGCGAAAGGTAGGCGAGCGAGTCGGCGCCGATGAAGTGGCGAATCTGCTCGATGGTCTGATTGGCGGCGATCAACTGCTTTTTGGTGGGCGTGTCCACGCCGTAGTAGCAGGGCGAGATCGTCGGCGGGCAGGAGATGCGCATATGCACCTCGCGGGCGCCGGCATTGCGCATCATGCGGACAATCTTGCGGCTGGTGGTGCCGCGCACGATGGAGTCGTCGATGAGCACGACGCGCCGGCCCTCGATGATGCTGCGGACGGGATTGAGCTTGAGGCGCACGCCGAAGTCGCGCATGCCTTGCTCGGGCTCGATGAAAGTGCGTCCGACGTAGTGGCTGCGCACCAGGCCAACGCGATAGGGAACGCCGCTCTGGGCGGCATAGCCGACGGCGGCGGGCACGCCGGAGTCAGGCACGGCCACGACGATATCGGCATCCACATGGCTCTCTTTGGCCAACTGGCGGCCCAAGGCCTCGCGGCTGAGATTGACCGGCCGGCCAAATACGATGCTGTCCGGGCGGGAGAAATAGACGTGCTCAAAGATGCAGCAGGACTGCTTCTGGGGAGCCGAATAGAAGCGCGAGTGGATGCCTTCGGGTCCGATGACGACGATTTCGCCCGGCTCCAGGTCGCGATCCCAGGTGGCGCCGATCAGGTCGAAGGCCGTGGTCTCGGAGGCAAAGACGGTGGCGTCGGGCTGGGTCAACGACCCTTTGATGTGGCCCATCGAGAGGGGGCGGAAGCCGCGCGGATCACGCACGGCAAAGAGGCGGTCGGGAGTCAGCAAGACGAGGGAGAACGCGCCTTCGATGCGGCGCAGCGCATCGGTGAGAGCGTCTTCCAGGGTGCACTCTTTGGATTGGGCGATCAGGTGGAGAATGACCTCGGTGTCGCTGGTGGTCTGGAAGATGGAGCCTTGGGCCTCCAACCGGGCGCGAACCTCAAGGGCGTTGACCAGGTTGCCGTTGTGCGCCACGGCGATGGAGCCTTTGTTGCACTCGACGCGCAGGGGTTGAGCATTCAACAAGGCGGAGTCGCCGGCGGTCGAGTAGCGGGTATGGCCGATGGCCAGAGGTCCGGAAAGGCGGGCCAGAACCGGCGCTGTGAAGATGTCGCCCACCAGGCCCATGCCGCGTTCATTGCGGAGGCGGCGCCCGTCGGAGGCGGTAATGCCGGCCGATTCCTGGCCGCGATGCTGCAAGGCGTGGAGTCCGAGATAGGCGATCTTGGCCGCTTCAGGGTGCTGATAGACGGCCATGACGCCGCATTCTTCGTGAAACTTGTCCAACTTAAAAATCACCGGTTGCCCGCCTGCCCAGTTACGGGCATTGAATTTGTAGTGCCTTCCCCGAACGCCCTAGCTTTTCTGCAGCGTCGCCGGAAGCAGACGCTCCTCGGTCTCGGTGTGAAGGGCCTGCTCCAGGGCCTGCCTCCACGCCGCTGCCAAGTCTTCGACCGAGGCCGATATGGCGACCTGGCCATCGATCCGGATTTCAAGTTTGTCGGGAACGGTGGAGCCGAGAATTTCCAGAGCTATGCCATATTTTAGGGCGACTGCCCGCACCGCTTCGACTTTCTCCGGGGCGGCGGAGGCCACGACCCGGCTGGCGTCTTCGCCGAACAGCACGAATTCCCGAGGCAAGCCGCTGCTGGTTAGATCAAGGCTGGCACCGATGCGGTGCAGAAAACCGGACTCTGCCAGGGCGACCGCCAAACCGCCATCGGAGCAATCGTGCGCTGAATCCAGCAGTGCGGCGGAGGCCAACTCCGCCAAGCACTTCTGCAGAGCGGCTTCGCGCTCCAGTTCGAGCGCGGGCGGATATCCCCAAACTTGGCCCAGAATCTGCTTGGCGTACTCGCTGGAGCCGAACTCAGCCTGCATGTCGACGGCATCACCGACTTCCGAACCCCGCAGCAGCAGAACCGCGCGGCCGGGTTGCTGGAAGTCAGGACGCACGGCCCGCTCGGCGTCATCGAGCAGGCCGACGATGCCGACCACGGGAGTCGGGAAGATGGCCTCGCCCAGGGTTTCGTTATAGAAGCTGACGTTGCCGCCGGTGATGGGGGTTTCCAGTTCTTCGCAGGCGCGGGTAAGGCCGTCGATGACCTGCGAGAACTGCCACATAACGTGGGGCTTCTCGGGGTTGCCAAAATTCAGACAGTTGGTGGCGGCCACCGGTGTAGCGCCGGTGCAGGCCACGTTGCGGGTGGCTTCGGCGACGGCGTGCATGGCGCCCAGTTTGGGGTCGAGCCAGCACCACCGCCCGTTGCCGTCCAGGGCCATGGCCAGACCGCGGCGGCTGCCCTTGATGCGGATGACGCCGGCGTCGCCCGCTCCCGGACCCTCGACGGTGTTGGTCTGCACCATGGAGTCGTATTGCTGGTCGATCCAGCGGGTGGAGGCGATGTTGGAAGAGGCCAGCAGGCAGAGCAGATCACCGGTCAAATCAGCTGCGGCACCGAGCGAGATGCTCTCCGGCATCGCTTCCGGCACCGGCGATTCCCAGCGCTCCATCGGGCGATGGTAGAGCGGAGCCTCATCGGTGAGGGCGGGATTCGGTATCTCGGCGACCACTTCGCCGTGATGCAGCACACGCATGAGGTTTTCGGGGATGACCTGGCCGACGGCGGAGGCGTCGAGTCCCCACTTGCGGAAGACGCTGAAAACTTCCTCCTCGCGTCCCTTCTGGGCCACCAGCAGCATGCGTTCCTGCGATTCGCTGAGCATGATTTCGTAGGCGGTCATGCCCGTTTCGCGCTGCGGGACCAGGTCCAGCTCAATTTCGACACCCACCTCGCCGCGTCCGCCCATTTCACAGGTGGAGCAGGTCAGCCCGGCAGCACCCATGTCCTGAATGCCGACGACGGCGCCGGTCTGCATGGCTTCCAGGCAGGCTTCCAGCAGGAGCTTTTCCATGAAGGGGTCGCCGACCTGAACGTTGGGGCGCTTGGCCTCGGAGGCCTCGCTGAACTCTTCGCTCGCCATGGTCGCGCCGTGAATGCCGTCGCGCCCCGTCTTAGAGCCGACGTAGATGACGGGATTGCCGGCCCCGGCGGCCCTGGCATAGAAAATCGAATCTTTGCGGACCAGGCCGAGAGCGAAGGCATTGACCAGCGGATTGCGCGAATAGCAGGGTTCGAACTTGGTTTCACCGCCGACATTCGGCACGCCAAAGCAGTTGCCGTAGCTGGCAATGCCGCTGACCACACCTTCGACAATGGAGTGGTTCTTGTGGACTTCCTCTTCCGGCGGCACGCCGTCGCGGCTGGTGATGGGGCCGAAGCGCAGCGAATCCATGATGGCGACGGGACGAGCGCCCATGGTGAAGATGTCGCGCAGAATGCCGCCCACTCCGGTCGCCGCGCCCTGGAAAGGTTCGATGAACGAGGGGTGATTGTGGGACTCGATCTTGAAGGCGCAGGCCCAGCCGTCGCCAATGTCGATGATGCCGGCGTTTTCGCCCGGTCCCTGCATTACGCGGCGGGAGTAGGTCGGCAGGCGCTTCAGATGCACGCGCGACGACTTGTAGGAGCAGTGCTCGCTCCACATGACGCTGAAGATGCCCAGCTCCGTAAGGCTCGGCTCGCGTCCCAGCCGTTCGACGATCTTCCGGTATTCCTCAGGGCTGAGTCCATGATCCCGAATCAACTCGGGAGTGATCTTCTGGGCGGCAGGCGCGACTCTGGGCATTCGTCTCCTCTTCCTCCAGTAATTGTAAGGGAAATAAGGGCCGCCGCAATCGAAGAACACGCGCCGGAAGGGCGAGTTTTATGGATGCGGCGAATAAGCTGCGGTTATGCCTCAGGGGCGGGAGCCGGGGGGAAGGGCGCTTCGGGGAACAGGGTGGCTGCCAGACGGTCATAGCGCCCGGCGAAGAAGCGCACCATGTAGGCCTGGAAGAAGACCATGATCGCCACTCCGATGGCCGACCCGGCGACGATGGCCACCAATACCAGCAAAACGCCGAGCGCTATCGCCAAAGCAATGGCCAAAGCGTGGGCCGCCGTGAAGGTTCCAATCACCCCAAAAGCAACCAGCAGCAGGATGGGGATCAACAGCAAGAATACGATCAACACGACCACGATGCCCGCGATCATGCCGGCGGCGATAGACAGCACGATTTTCATGCCGACGTAGCCGGCGTAGGCGCCCGGCTCGGCGCGGAGCATCCGCCAAACCAGCAGGCAGGCCCGGCCGGCACTTAGTTCCTCAAGGGCCATCACGGGGACGGCGAAATCCTTGATGAACAGCCAGATGAGGAGGGTCAGCAGGCTCAGGATCACCAGCAGGGCCACCACCAGCGCAAGCAGGGGCAGCATGGTCCGCAGGGCTTCAAAACGAAAGCCGGAGCGCCAGAAGCGCAGCAGGGGCACGGCGAGCAAGGGCACGGACAAGGCCCAGACGAGCAGCGTCAGCCAGAGCCGCAACAGAAAAAGCGATGCGGCCAGCGACCGCCACCGCCGGAAGCTCTGACGCAGGTGCAACTGGCCGTTAATTACCGTCTCCAGCAGCACGAAACGCAGGACCGAGCCCAAGTACATCAAAATCAGCGTCAGCACGACGCCTAACAGCAGAAGAATCAACAACAAAGGCAGCCAGTGCCCCAGCCGTCCCCAGGTGACGGGGAGGAAATGGCGCTGGTTTGAGGTCCGAGCCACCAATCCCGGAATCTGGAATGCACTTTGAATCCAACCGCCGCCGCCGCCGCTGGAGAGTTCGCCGGTCAGCAGACCAATGAGGAACAAGCGCAGCCATAGGCCAAGGCGGAGCGGCCGGAACAACAGTTGCCGCGCGCGGTCCAGGGCAGGAGAGACCGCATCAACCGCCGAGATAGGCGCAAGGGCCATCGATGCAAGTTACCGCAGTGCGAGGGATTGCACAACCAGCTTTGTATGCCGCTCTAGCGCCGGGAGGCGGCGAGCCAGCCGAGCAGCTCGTCAAGCGCCTTGGCGCACTGCAACTGGTGCCTTTCCTTGCGGTCCATGCGGGGGCGGCGCCGGCCGGTGGCGGGCGTCTCGGGTTCCAGAGGCGCGTCCAAAGGCGGCAGCAGATCGAAGGTGATGTTGGCGGGCTGAAACCGTCGCTTCTCGGCGTGGGTAATGTAGTGGACCAGCGATCCCAAGGCAGTCGCACGCGGGGGCGGCAGGGGCGTGTCCTGCCGGGCCAGCGCGACGGCGTTCCGGCCGGCCAGCATACCGGTGGCGATGGATTCCACGTAGCCCTCGACTCCAGAAATCTGTCCGGCGATCAGGACGTTGGCGTGGGCTTTCAGCTGCAGCGTCGGCGTCAGCAGCGCGGGCGAATTGAGATAAGTGTTGCGGTGGATCTGGCCGTAGCGGAGAAAGCGGGCGTTCTCGAGTCCCGGAATCAGGCGAAAGACCCGTTGCTGCTCGGGGAAGCGCAGGTGGTTCTGGAAGCCGACGAAGTTATAGCTGTCGGCCCGCAGATTCTCCTGCCGCAACTGCACTACCGCCCAGGGATAACGCCCGGTGCGAGGATCGCGCAGGCCGACGGGCTTCATGGGGCCGAAGCGCAGGGTGTCGCGGCCCCGGCGGGCGATTTCTTCAATGGGCAGGCAGCTCTCGAAGTAGGGCAGCTTCTCCCACTCGCGCTGTTCGGCGGGTTCGGCGGTAATCAGCGCATCGTAGAAGCGGTCGTACTCTTCGCGGGTGAAGGGACAGTTGATGTAGTCGGCGGTGCCCTTGTCGTAGCGCGCCGCCAAGAAGGCTTTTTCCATGTCGATGGAATCGGCTTCGACGATCGGGGCGATGGAATCGTAGAAATACAGTTGCGGGTCAGAGGCCGTACCGCCGTTGCCTTCCGCCGGGGCGGCGCTCCCGCTAATCAAGCGGAGGATATCGTCCGCCAGCGCAGCGGAGGTCAGCGGGCCGCTGGCCAGGATGGTGATGGCGCCGTACTCGTCAATTTGCGTTACTTCCTCGCGGTGGATGCCGATGAGCGGCTCGCTTTCGAGCTTCTCGGTAACCTGGCGGGAGAAGGCCGCGCGATCGACGGCCAGCGCATGACCGGCAGGAACGGCGGTTTCGCGGGCCACCTCCAGCAGGAGCGAGCCGGCCCGCCGCATTTCTTCCTTCAGCAGCCAGGGCGCGGTGTTTTCCGATTCCGACTTCAGCGAATTGGAGCAGACCAGTTCGGCGAAATCGGCGGTCTGGTGCGCCGGGGTGAAGCGCGCCGGGCGCATCTCGTACAAGTCGACGGCTACGCCCTGCCGGGCACACTGCCAGGCCGCCTCGCTGCCGGCCAGACCGGCTCCGACGATTCTGATCCGGGGCATGCTCATGCCGGGAAAGCTCGCTTTGAATCCGCATCCGCCAGCCGGGAGATTGCCTTGCCTTCGACGCGCATGGTGCGCCAGGAGGTCATCAGACGCGCTCCGAGCGACTCGTAGAATTGGATGGCCGGGGTGTTCCAGTCCAGCACTTGCCACTCGAAGCGGCCGCATTGCTGCGCGACGGCAAGCTGCGCCAGGTGGATGAGCAGGGCGCGGGCAATTCCGCGCCTCCGGTAGGCGGGGAGAACAAAAAGGTCCTCCAGGAAGATGCCGCAGCGTCCGCGCCAAGTCGAATAGTTGTAGAAGTAGAGGGCAAAGGCGACCGGCATTGGCGGCTGGCCAGCGTCATTCTGCCAGTCGGCGATGAGGCAGCGAAACTTTGGCTCGGGTCCCCAGCCGTCCCGCAGGAGGTCGGCGGCGCTGGCCTGGGCAGCCTCCGGTTCATGCTCGTATTCCGCCAGGGCGCGGATCAAGTCGAGGATCACGGGGATGTCGTCAGGCACGGCCGGTCGGATTGTCAGCATCAAGAGTATCCGTCGCGAAAAAGAAATTGGTTTCAACCGAGATCAATCAATAATAGATTAATCCCGGTTGGAGGTTCCCCTTGCGGGAAGCCGGATTGCCGGGGTGTCCAGTTCCGGGAAGGGCGTTGGCATTCCAGGCAGCCGGGCTGAAATGCTGAGGTCCGCAGGCGAAATGTTGGTAGGATAATAGCAGTGGGGTAGGCTCGGGTCAGTGGTAATGCTGCTCAAAATCCGCAAGGCGCTCTGGGGATTGATGCTGATGCTTGGTCCCTGGGGGATTTTTGTCGCCGGAATCGTTGATAGCGCTGGGGTTCCCCTGCCCTGCGCCGTGGACGCCTTGCTGGTAACTTACGTATTCAAGACGCCGGGTCAGGCCTGGCTCTACGTGGCGCTGGCCGTCGTCGGGTCCATGATCGGCTGCCTGGTGCTTTACCTGATCGGCTATGCGGGCGGCGAGCTCCTGCTCGAACGCCGCATGTCTCCCGAGAAGTTCCAGAAGATCAGCCGGGATTTCGACCGTAACGCATTCCTGACGATCGCCGTGCCGGCGCTGCTGCCGCCTCCCTTTCCTTTCAAGGCGTTTGTATTGGCGGCGGGGGCTTTCGAGATCAGGTGGACGCACTTCCTGCTGGCCGTGCTGGCGGGCCGGGTCGTGCGTTACACGCTGCTGGCCGTGCTTACGATCACCATCGGGCCGGAAGTGCTGGTCTTATTCGGCGGGTTGATCCGGCAGCATCCGGCGGCAGCGGTGGCCGTGCTGGCGGCCCTGGTGGCGCTCGGCTTCCTGGTGCACCGCTTGCGCCAGAATTCCGCGAAGGCGAATCGGGCGTCCAGCGTTGCTCTGGATAGTGCCGAACAGAGCCGCGCGGATTAGCGGCGCCGCAAGTTAATCTCCGGCGATCTTAATCGCAAAACCAAAATCTATCGGGAACTGCGCTGGGCATTGGCCGGCGGGTCGGAGCGGCCCATGCTCTCGGCGACCACTCTGAGCTGGTTATCGAGTTGCACCCAGGCGCCCAGCATTCCGCGGCTCTGGGGCAGATTCGGATAGGCGTAGCGCAGATCGAAGAAGCGCACCAGGTAGCCGCCCGGCGCCGCGTTGAGTTGTTCGGATTCAAGCACCGGAAAGCGCGCCCAATCGACGTAGGCCCGACCCAGGTAGGAGCGCCGGGCGGCCAGCGTCACTGGAGTGTCGGGGGATTTAAAGCGCCGGGTGGCGCGGCCGTTGGGGTCCACCTGGGGCAAGCGGGAATCGACGTCCATCATCTCGTAAGCATCGCGCGTCTCGGCCACCGCGTACCAGCGAAACGGATTTCCCATGTAGGGGCCAGCGGAAACCCGCAGCGGCACCTGGCCCTGATAGGTCAGGGCCTGGAGCGCCGCCAGCGCGTGGCGATGTTCGTAATCGCGCAGGCCCCAGAAGAGAAAGATCAGCAGCAGGGCCGCGACGGCGCCACTGCGCCCCGGGGGCGACAGCTTGCGGGTGCTGCGCAGCTCGCGGTTTACCAGCCCGAACAATGCCGGAAGCAGCAGGCCTGCGAGCAGGAGGACCCAGAGAACCGGCTCGACGATAAACACGATGTCCCACGAGTACCAGCGGCTGGAAAATGGCGCGAAGGGCCGTACTCCGTAGTTATTCGTGAAGTCGAGCAGGATGTGGCTCAAGCCGCCGAGGATGGCCAGCAGGTAGAGCCGTCCCCAGCGGGGCGGCGGTTGCCAGGGATGTTGCCGCCGATGCCCGTAACTACGCCAATACAGCCAAAGCACCGCCAACACGATGGCGGCCACGACGGGCAGGCCGAGAAAGGTGTGGGTGAAGCCGCGGTGGTGAACAAAGCCGAAGACGCGCCCGCCCAGGCGGGAGAAGACGTCCAAGTCGGGAGCTTCGGCGGCGAGCACCAGGGCCGCCGTCGCCAGCGCCGACTGACGGTTCAGTCCGGTGCGGGCCAGGAGTCCACCGAAGAGCATATGAGTAATTGGTTCCAAGCTGTCCCCTGTGTATTGCCCGATTGCCGAAGAACTAAGCGCAGCCGCTATCTTCCAGCGCCGTGGGATCGACCGCGCCGGTCTGCGGGTCCGTCCGCCATGCTGTAGCAATGATGCGTTTACCGGTGACTGCGCCGGATTCGTCGGAGGCCAGCCAGAGCAACGGCGGCACCACGATCTCCGGCGGCAGCAACTGCCGGCGAAACTCATCAGAAACGCAGGGGGGAATCATCCCGGTATCGGTGGCTCCTCCGGGCAGCAGGGCATTCACGGTGATTCCCGTGCCCTGAAGATCCTGCGCCCAGATGGCGGTCTCGGATTCCAGCGCGGCCTTGGACGGGCCGTAGGGAGAAAAGCCCGCGCGGCGCATGGTTGCGCGGTTCATCGAGAGGTTGATGATACGTCCCCAGCCAGCCGGGAGCATATGAGGCACAACGGTGCGGCTCATCAGGAAGGGGCCGTTTACGTTGGTGTCGATAATGGTGCGCCACATCTCGGGGTCAGCCTGCCAGAACGGCATTCCTTCGGTCATGAAACTGGTGTTGATGTATTTCATGCCGCGCCCGGCGTTGTTCACCAGGATGTCGATCCGGCCGAAGGCGCTCAGGGCAGCATCCACCACGGCGGCACAGTCTTTCTCACGGGTCACATCGGCGGCTACGGGCAGAATGCGGTGCTCCGCCGCCCGGGCTTGCGCGGCGACCTGCTCGATCTCGGGTTGCTCGCGGGCAGCGGTGATCACCACGGCGGCGCCGGCGGCGGCGAGTCCCAGTGCCATGGCCCGCCCCATGCCCCTGCCGCCCCCGGTCACAATGGCGACTTTTCCTTCCAGTCTGGGAACGCTCACGCTATCCTCCGCCGACCCCGGTGGGGGTCGCTTTGAGTTCGTCCAGGGCTGCGCCCAAGCGGTGCAGGGATTCACGCAGCCGGTCGGCGGCAATCCCCAGGCCAAGGCGGAAGTACTGCGGCCGCTCGAAGTAGCAGCCGGGAACGATCATCGTCTCATGACGCTCCACCAGCAGCCGCGTTAAAACGTCGGTCGAGCCCTGTTTCAGCCGCGGGAAGATCGTAGTGCCATAGGGCGGCAGGTAACAGTCGAGTTCCGGGCGGCGGCGCACAAAATCGTGCAGCAGCGGACGATTCTGCGCGAGCAGATTTTGCGCGCGCTGCGCCACGACCTGCATGCGGTCGAAGGCGAGCACACTCAGCCGGTCGGCAACATAGGGATGATGCACTCCGTAAAGATCGTTGAGGCGCCAGATGCGCCGGGCCAAGTCGGGTTCCGCCAGAATCCAGCCGCAGCGCAGACCACCCAGCCCGTAGGCCTTGGTCAGGCTGCTGGTAACGATGAACTCGGGACCGAGCCGGGCGGCGGTTTGGGGACGAGGATAAATGGCCTCGAGATAAACCTCGTCCACCAGCACGCGGGCGCCAACCGAGCGAGCCAACTCGCCGATGGCGCGGAGCGTGTCATCGCCGAGGAGCGCGCTGGAGGGGTTGTGCAGGTTGCAGAGCACGATAAGGCGGGTGCGGGGCGTGACCAGGCGTGCCAACTCCGCCACATCGATCTGGTAATCGCCTGCGGCAGGCCGCTGGAAGCGGCGCACCTGCGCACCGAGATAGCGGGCGGCGGTAAGCATGACCTCGTAGGCCGGCTCCTCGATCAGCACCTCGTCGCCGGGTTCGAAGGTGGCGGCGTAAGCCAGGTGATAGGCCATCGAGCAGCCGTTGGCCGTCACAACGTTGGCCGGTTCCACGTGACAGTAGGCAGCAATGCGTTCCAGCAGCGAAGGCATGCCGTAACCGCCGCCCGATCCGCTGAGTCCGATGTCGGCCAGGGTCACGCCAAGTTCGTCCATGGTCATGGGGGCGACGCCACTGGAGCCCAGCGGATAGCGGGCGCGAGTGGTCTTGGCGAATTCCATGTAGGTGGAACGCATCTGCGAGCGCAATTCGGTCATGGTCTAGATTTTAGTACGGGCGGGCAAGAATTCGAGCGGGGCAAGGGGGATTAGCGGCCTGGCGGAGAGCGGAGAATGTTGGCTAGCTGACGGTGATCAGATACTCAACGCGTTGAACGACCTCGCCGATCAGGGCGGCGCGAACTCCGGCGGCGGCCAGTTCCTGAACGAGAGCCTCGCCTTGCGCCGCAGGCAGAGCGATCAGCAGCCCTCCGGCAGTCTGGGGGTCGAACAAAATCGTCTGTATCTCCGGGGGGACCGTGGCGGCGAAGCTGACGGTACAGCCGGCGAAATCGCGGTTGGCGTTCAGGCCGCCGGGGACGAACTTTGCCCGGACGCAGTCCAGCGCTCCGGGGAGGAGAGGCACGGCAGCGGCATGGATGCGCAGGGAGACGGCCGCTCCCAGTGCCATCTCGCGGGCATGGCCGATGAGGCCGAAGCCGGTGACGTCGGTCATGCCATGTACGTCGAAGTGGCGGCGTGGCAGGGCGTCGCCGACGGCGGGATCTTCGCGGGTGGCTACCGCGGCGGCGGCGGCGTTCAGGGTGGTCATGGAAATAATGGCGGCGTCGATCCAGGCAGTCTCGGCGCGTTGTTTCTTTACGGCGGTAGCGATTACACCGGTGCCCAGGGCTTTGGTGAACACCAGCACATCCCCGACGCGCGCCCCGGCATTGGTGAGCACGTGCCGGGGATGCACGGAGCCGGTAACGGCGTAGCCGAACTTGATCTCTTCGTCGCGAATCGAATGGCCGCCGATCACCGTGCAGCCGGCCTCGATCATCTTTGCCAGGCCACCGGCCAGGATGCGCTCGAGTATGGCGAGGTCGCCGGAGCCGGGGAAGCAGACCATGGCCAGGGCGCTCATTGGACGGCCGCCCATGGCGTATACGTCGCTCAGGGCGTTGGTGGCGGCAATCTGACCGAAGGTGTAGGGATCGTCCACGATGGGCGTGAAGAAATCGACGGTCTGCACCAGTGCGAGGTCGGGAGCGACTTGATACACTCCGGCGTCGTCGGCTGTGTCGAAGCCGACCAGTACCTTCGGGTCGTGCTGCCGGGCTAATTTCCCAAGCACCGTGTCCAGCGCCGCCGGACTCAGCTTGGAAGCTCAACCAGCGGCCTTCACCGCCTCGGTCAACCGTATTGGCCTGGTCTCCGCCATGAAGGCTATTGTAACGGAGAAGGCAGAAGCGGTGCGCCGGTGCGCGGTCGCGCGGCAGATGGCAGCGCCCGGGCAGCGGTTTCGCCCCGCTTTGCAATCCGTGGCTGAGCTTTGCTTCTTACCTGGTTTGCACGGTGAGGAACTTCAATTCGGGATATCCCATGTTCCAGTCGGCGGAGATGTGCTCGAAGGTGAGGCGGAACGGGGCGACCTTGTTCGGCACCAGCGGGGCCGTCGTCAGGGCCACGAAGTCAGGATGTCCCAGAGGTGAAGCTGCCACCCGCAGGGGTTGGACCTGCTGATCGACGACCTCGCCGAGCGTATTGCGGAAGATGGCCTGCACGTCGGCTGCGATCACCGTCCTGCCGCCGACATTGGCGATCTTGCCTTCAAGATAGGTGACCTGCCCGCCCACGAAGTTCTGCGCAGTGCTCAGGTGCAGATCGCCGGTCTGCAGGCTGGCGGCATAGGGCGCCACGGTTGGCGGCGCGGGGGCGGCTTGCGGGCCGCGGCTCAAAGTCCAGACAACTACGGCGATGATGACGATGATGACGGCGGCAATCAGCAGCGGACGCCACCGGTTTTCCTGCCGCGGCTCGTACTGGGCAAAGTCTCCCATAGCCGGGAATTCTACTACGCCCGGCGGCTTCCCGAGACACAGTGGCTTAGAGGCCCTACTGGGCAAAAGTCAAAATCCCCACCTTAGCGCCCCAGAGCGGGCGCGAAGGTGGGGCACCAGTTCGTCTTTCAGGACACACGAACCCTGTAACCGCTTCTAGCCTAAATAGCGTCGCCCTCGCGCTGCATGCGGAGGTGCACCAGAGCAAACTCGGTGTGGCCGTCCTTGGTTTCGACGGCGACCAGGTGCAGGTTTTCGCGGGTGCCGACTTTCAGCTCAAGGGTCTTGCCACCGGTGTCGTCGGCGCAGGTCAGCCGGTTGTTGTCCTTGTCCGAATCAGAGCTGGCCTTGCCGACCCATCCTACGGTCACGCCCTTCCTTCCCGGGCACTCGAGGATTCGACCGTACTTGGCCAGCTCCTTGCGATAGAAGGCGGCGACTTTTTCGGGGGGGTCGTCGGTTACCATCTCGATGACAGCCACTTTCAAGCCGAAGCGGTTGCTGGAGAGGTTCACATTGGCAGATGAATCCTTGCCATCCCTGGGGGCCCTGGGCTTGGCTCCGGGATAGACCGCCAAGCCGGTCTCCTGCGCGGTGTTGGCGCCGTTGATGCTCACGCCGCCCACGGGGGTCTTGATTTCTACGCTGTTGCGTCCCTGACTCTTGTCCTGCTGAATGGAGCAGGCCGAGAGGGCGACGCAGGCCGCCAACAGCAGGGCAGCCGAAGCTGCTCTATTCCAACGGAAGATGGAAAAGGCCATGGCCGGTTCTCCTCTATCGATTCGCTTCGGTTGCTTCGACCGCTACGCTGCGGCCCGCATCCACCGAGATTCTGATTGGGCGGACGAGCCCGTCGCCTGCCGCTGCCATCCCCGGG
>Ga0316217_10002967_pt1 | contig 19891 bp, 11 predicted proteins | sample 1anoAmetaG_FD_203633 | JGI IMG/M metagenome (GOLD analysis project Ga0316217, IMG submission 203633) | Freshwater microbial communities from Trout Bog Lake, Wisconsin, USA - 1anoA | ecosystem: Environmental > Aquatic > Freshwater > Lake > Hypolimnion/Profundal zone | place: USA: Wisconsin...
CGCTTCCCGGGGCCGCCCGCTCCTTCCATCCCAAGAGCTGGATCTTCGAGTCGCCCACCGGCGACGTCGCCTTCGTCGGCAGCAGCAACGTCTCGCGTTCCGCCCTGGGCCAGGGCATCGAGTGGAACCTGCCCCTGGAGCGGCGCTTGGATCCCGGGGGGTGGCACCGCCTCGCCGAAGGGTTCCAGACCTGGTGGCGGCGCGGTTGTGCGCTCACGCCCGAATGGCTGGCGGACTATCGCAACCGGGCGGCCCAGGCTCCGGAACGGATTCCGGAACTGATCGCGGATCCCGCCGAGTCGCTGCCTGAACCGCACCGCCTCCAGGTCGAAGCCCTGGCCTCCCTGGTCGAATCCCGCCAGGCCGGCCACGGCCGCGCCCTGGTGGTCATGGCCACGGGCCTCGGCAAGACCCTCATGGCCGCCCTGGATGCGGTCGCCCTGGCCCGGAGCCTGGGGCGGATGCCGCGCATCCTGGTCCTGGCCCACCGGGAGGAGCTGCTGGAGCAGGCGTCCCTCACCTTCCAGCGGGCCTTCCGGGAGGCCGGGTTTGCGCCCCGCCTGAGCTGGTTTGCCGGATCCCGCGGCGACCTGGATGGCGACCTGGTCTTCGCCATGGTCCAGAAGCTGGGACGCCGGGACCAGGTCGTCCGGCTGGACCCCAGCCATTTCGATTACGTCTTCGTGGATGAGGCCCATCACAGTGAAGCCGGCACCTACCGGCGGATCCTCGACCGGGTGGATCCGAAGTTCCTGCTGGGGGTCACGGCCACCCCGGAGCGGGCGGATGGCGCCGATCTCACTGGGCTCTTCGATGACCACGTGCCGTACCAGGCCTCCCTGGGCCAGGGGATCGAGGCGAAGCTGCTGGCGCCGTTCGCCTATGTCGGCCTCAAGGACGAGATCGATTACGAGAACATCCCCTGGCGGAACCGGCGGTTTGATCCGGAACGGCTGGCCCGGGCCGCGGCGACCCAGCGGCGCATGGAGAAACTCTGGCAGGGCTGGCAGGCCCATCCCGGAAACCAGACGCTGGTGTTCTGCTGTTCGATCGAGCATGCCGATTTCGCCCACCAGTGGCTGGCCGGCAAGGGCGTCCGGAGCGCGGCCATCCACAGCGGCCCTCGGTCCGCTCCACGGGAGAACGCCCTGGAGGACCTCCGTTCCGGGCGCCTGGAGGCCATCTGCGCCGTCGACCTGTTCAACGAGGGGATCGATGTTCCCGGGGTCGACCGGGTGGTGATGCTGCGCCCGACGGAATCGCCGGTGATCTTCCTCCAGCAGCTCGGGCGCGGCCTCCGGCGCCATGCCGGCAAGACCCGGCTCAAGGTGCTGGACTTCGTCGGCAACCACCGGTCATTCCTGGACCGGATCCGGGTGCTCCTGGCTTCGGTGGACGGGGAATTCAAGTCCGTGGGCCGCTGGCTGGCCGGGCAGGCGCTGGAACTTCCCGAAGGCTGCGAAGTGGACGTCGAGTGGGAAGCCAAGGAACTGCTCCAGGCCTTCCTGCCCGGGGGCCGGAATGCCGCCGGAGCGGTGGGAGCGGACCTGCTCGAACAGATCTTTGACGAATACCTGGCCGCCCACGGGGAACGGCCCTCGGCGGGCGAGCTCTTCCGGATGGGCTACCGGATCAGCAGTCTCCACCAGAAACCCACCACCTGGTTCCCGTTCGTGGCGGCCAAGGGGGGGCTGAATGCCTCCGAACAGGCCATCGCCCTCCAGGCCAGAGGTTGGTTCAAGGAACTGGAGACCACCGCCATGTCCAAGAGCTACAAGATGGTCACCCTCGAGGTGCTGCTGGAATCCGAGGCCCTGTCCATGGGCATGGATCTCCAATTGCTGGCTTCGAAGGCTTTGCGGTACCTGCGCCGATCCCCGGAATTGCTGGGGGATCTGAAGGGCGTGAAGGAGATCCCGGAACCGGAAAGGGTCCAGCCGGCCCAATGGCTGGCCTATTGGCTGAAGAACCCGATCCTCCATTGGACCAACAAGGGCGAAGCCTCCTGGTTCAGGGTCGAGGAGGGCAGGCTGGTGCCCAATCTGCCCGATGTCGCAGGCCGGGAGGAAGTGCTGGCCGCCATGACCCGCGAACTGGTCGACTACCGGCTTGCCCAATACCGGGCGCGCCTCCGGCAGCCGCTCGACGCCGCCCTGGCCTTCGACGCCACGGTGACCTGGAACCAGCGCCACCCCATTCTCAAGATTCCTGGTGCCGATACCCGCCCGCATGGACGCATCCAGGTGCGCCTCCCCGATGGCGAGACCTGGGAGTTCAGCCTGATGGCCCAATTCTGCAAGGTCGCCCACCCGCTGGGGGAGGTCCGGAACCAGTTGCCCGACCTTCTGCGCAAGTGGTTCGGTCCGGACGCCGGCAAGCCGGGCACCCAGGCCAGGGTCCACTTTGCCCTCGAAACCGCCGGCTGGACCCTCAGCCCGCTGGGAAACCCGGGCGCCCTGCCGGCGATCTCCGCCGAAGTCACCGCCTGACCAGCGCCTCGGTCATTCCCTCTGCCATTTGGAACAAACCACGCACACCCGCTTCCTGTTCCGGGTCTCCTGGCAGGGCCCGCCGCACTCGGCGCAGAATCCGCCCTTCGGAATCCCCCCCTTCATGCTGCCGAAGGTCACCTTGCAGGCCGGGTGGGCGCTGCAGCGGACATAGCCGCCGAAGGAACCGAACTTCACCTCCCACCGGCCCTGGCGGCAAACGGGGCACGGGTCCGGCAGGTCCAGGACGGTGCTGCCGGAACTGGCTTCGACCAGCCAGGGGGCCTGGGCCTGGTAGGCCCCGCAGCCGTTGCAGAGGCGGAACCCCTTCCGGGTGCGGCCCACCGGGCCTCCGCATTTCCCGCAGAGGCCTTCCACCGGGGTCCGGTCCTCGTGGATGGCGTACTGGACCGGGCATCCGGGAGAGGCGGAGCACCGGGCCAGCAGGACCTGCGGGTAGCGGTGGAGGGTCAGGGGCGCCCCGCATTTCGGGCAGGGCTCGGCAAGCGCGTTGGCCCGGTCCCGGGCGTCGCGCATGGCCTGCACGACGCCGCTGACCTGGCCGCGCACCTCCGCCATGAAATCGGCCGCGGAGCGCTCGCCGTGCTGGATGGCCGACAACCCGGCCTCCCACTTCCGGGTGAGGTCGGCGGATTTAAGGGCCGGGACCGGCAGGGTGGCGATGAGGGTCCGGCCCCGCTCGGTGGACTGGACCAGGCCCCCGGCCCTGCTGGCCAGCGGCTGGTCCCCCGCCAGCAGGTCCTCCAGGGTCCGGGTCCGGGTGGCGGCGGTGCCCAGGCCGACGGCGGCGCTGGGTTCTTCCCAGGGCTCCAGGCTGGTCCCGCCGTTCTGCATGGCGCCCAGCAGTCCGGCTTCGGAAAAGGGCCGCGGCCGCTCCCGGGGCCACGGGATGGGCCGGGCCTCGAGGGTCCAGCCCCGGGCCCCGGCCGGCAGCGACCCGAGCGCCGGCGCAAGGTTCTGCGGGGTGATGGCTTCCGGGATGGCCGGAAAGACCCGCAGCCAGCCGGCCTGCGCCTGGGCGAACCCGGCGGCGCGGAAGGTCTGCGCTCCCGCCTGGATCAGCAGCCGCAGGTCATGGCCCTGGCAATCGGGGTAGAAGGCGGCCAGGAACCGCCTGGCGATCAGGTCGAACACCTTGCGCCGGGGTTCCGGCAGGCCGGAGAGGCTGCCGGGGCAGACCGGGGTCGGGTGCAGCCCGGGATGGTCGTCCACCGCCAGGGGGTCGATGATCCGGGCCCCCAGGGCCCAGCCCTGGTCCGCGATCTCCTGGAGCGACGGCTCGTACTCCGGGTGCCTGCGCAGGGCCGCGAGGATCTCCGGCGCCAGGGCGGCATCCTCGGCGGTGAGGCAGCGGCTGTTGGTCCTGGGATAGCTGATCCAGCGGTCCTCGTACAGGCCCTGGGCCGCTTCCAGAACGTCCTGGGCGGAAAGGCCGAAACGATGGGTGGCCTCCCGCTGCAGCCCGGTCAGGTCGAACAGGAGGGGACTGGGCACCGACCTGGGCTGGCGCTCGCAGGACAGCAGCACCGCGGCCGTTCCGGCCAGACCGGCGGCGAGCCGCCCGGCCTCCGCCGGATCCGCCAGCGTCCGCGGCTCGCCCCCGGGGGGCGCCCACTGCCCGGCCACCTGGGCCTCGCCGAACTCCACCTGGATCTCCAGGCTCCAGGCCCCTTCGGCGGGCTCGGCCCGGACGGTCCGGTCCCGCTCCACCAGCAGCGCCAGGGTCGGCGTCTTGACCCGGCCTACGGGCCAGGAGGGACCCGCCTCCGGCAGGGTCTCCTGGGCCAGGCAGGCGAGGGCCCGGGAGCCGTTCATCCCGATCAGCCAGTCGGCCTCCGCCCTGGCCTCCGCCGCCTCCCGCAGCCCGCGGAAATCCGCCCAGGGCCTGAGGTTCCGGTAGGCCTGCGCCAGGGCGGACTCGGTCAGGCTGGAACTCCAGAGCCGGAGCACCGGCTTGGCGCTTCCGGACAGCCGGTAGAGCTGGCCGAAGATCAGCTCCCCCTCCCGGCCCGCATCCATGGCGTTGACCAGCTCGGTGACCGCGGCCGACCGGATCAGGCCCAGGAGGGCCTCCAGCAGGGCGCCGCCCTGCCTTGAAGGCTGGAGCAGGAGCCGCTCGGGGAAGAAGGGCAGCACCTCCCACCGGGACCCCTTGCCCCAGGCCGGATCGTGCGCCTCCGGGCCGGCGATCTCCACCAGGTGACCCAGGGCCCAGGCGATGGTGACGGGCCGGCCGGCCGGATCGGCGCCGGTGGGCAGGTCCCCGTCCAGCTGCCCCAGGCCCAGGGCCCTCGCCAGCGCCCGGGCGACTTTCGGTTTCTCCGTGATGATCAGGCGCAAGGGGCCTCCGTCGCGGTCCAGGGGAATCAGAAGACCTTGACGATCGAGCCGAGGCCCTGGACGACCTTGTTGAAGGACGCCGGGTCGTCGCCGCTGAAGTAGATTTCGACCCTGCGGTTGCGGGGGTCCATGGGACCGTCGGTGCCCTTGCGGGGGCGGTCCGAGCCGTAACCGGCCACCGTCACCCGGCCTTCGAACTCCCGCTGGCCGGAGGCGGCCCGGCCGAAGGAGGCCAGCAGGTACTCCCGGGCGGCCACGGCGCGCATGGCGCTCAGCGCGTAGTTGGTGTCGATGTCGCCCACGGCGGACCGGATCGAACTGCCCGGACGGAACTCCATGGCGTCCGAATGGCCTTCCACCGCGATCCGGTTCCGCGCGGTGGCCAGGTACTCCTTGATGAGCGGCTGGCAGCGGTCGAGGATCTGGGCGATGCTGGGGGTCAGGTGGTAGCTGTCCTTGAGGAAGGCCTCCTCCCCCAGGGTCAGGGTCCGCCCGGCCTGGTCGAACTGGATCGGATGGAACTCGTAGGAGGGCAGGCCCTTCTTGGCCCGGGTGGCGCTGGCCGTCTTCTGGGCCTCCAGGTTGGCCTTGTCCTGGGCCATCCTGGCCAGGGTGGGCATCAGCAGGCTCAGGAGCAGGATGGCGACGAGGCCGCTGAGGAGATCCACGAAGGAGGTCCAGATCGGTTCCTGTCCGGTATCTTCGCGCAATTCGCTGTGATCAAACATGGGTCATCCGTTGGGGGGCCGGGACGGCCGCCGGGGCTGGTCAGTCGGCGGCCAGGAGGGGGAGATCGATCGGCTCGGGATGGCCCGAGGTTTCCACCAGGGGATCCGGGCGGGACGGCGAGGCCGCGTTGGCGCGCAGGCCCGCGAGGGCCTCCTGCAGGCCGCTGGTGACCGACTGGATGGCCCGGGCGTGGTCGGCCATCAGCGGCTGCAGGCCGGCCGCCAGGGTGGCGCCGGTGTCCCTGCTGAGCTGCTCCAGGGAGACCTTCAGCTGGCTGGAGACCCCGGTGGCCCCGCTTTCCACCGCCTTGCGCAGCTTGCCGGGCAGCTCGTCCAGGATCTGCTTGCTCTTGCTGGCGGCCTCGAGGAGGTTGCGGTCCATGTTCGACCGGTGGGCGCCCACCTGCGACTGCAAGGCCTCGGCAGCCTTCAGGGTGAACTGGGCCAGGGGCTCCCTCAGGCTCTCCCCCAGCGCCTCCGGCAGCCTGGCCACGGCTTCCTGGATCGCCCCGCCGGCCTCCCCCAGGGTCTGGGCCCCGGTGTCGAGCCGGCGGATCCAGCCTTCGGTCGAACTGCCCAGGGCCGCGAATTCGGTGGAGATCGGCCGCATGGATTCGGACAGCAGGGCGGGGATCGCCTGGAGGACGTTCTGGACGGAGGCCTGGATCTGGCCCGGGAGCTGGCCCAGGGCCGCGCCCATCACCGCCGAGGCCTGGGCCGACTGCTCGGACTGGTGCATCAGGACCTCGCCGTTCTGCAGGGCCACTTCCTGGATGGAGCCGATGAAGAGGGCCAGGGAAGCCTGGGCCTCGGCCAGGGAGGCGATGGAGGGGGCCAGGCCGGCGGACAGGGTTTCCGCGACCGAATCCGGCACCGCCTGCAGGACCGCCTCGAAATCGGCGGTCATGGTCTGGAATTTCTTCCGGCCCACCTGGAGGCTGATCTTGAAGGCGGTCTCCACGGAGTCGGGCAGGGTCTCCATGGTCTTCGCCAGGTGGTGGGTGCCGGTCGCCACCTCCTCCAGGGCCGGCCGCAGGAGGGCCACCAGGCCCGGCAGCACCTCCGTCCGCAGGCCTTCGTCCATGCTCGATTTCAGGGCCGCCCCCAGGGACTGGCTCAGGTCCCGGGTCAGGTGCTCGAACACCGCGTCCAGCTTGGCGTGGGCACCCTCGTAGGAATTCTTCATCTGCTCGGAATTCTCGTGCAGGTTGGTGGAGGCCACCTTGAGCCGCTGGGAGGTGGTGCTGATGGCCTCCTGCATGTGCTCCATGGAGTCGTTGAGCCCGGTGGCGGTCTTGTTCATCACGCTCATGGTGGTCTTGAGCTCCTTCAGGGTCTCCGTCACCCCCTCCTTGAAGGCCTTCACGCCGGTCACCTCCGAGAACACCTGCTTGAGGTTGTCGATCATGTTCAGGTTGTTCTGGCGGATGGCTTCCGAGAGATCCTGGATCAGGGAGGGCACCCCCTGCTGGCCGTCGCCGGCGAAGGCGTGGCTCATGACCCGGTCGATGGAGACCAGGTTCAGGTTGATCTTGTCGTTGATGACGCACTGGCTCTCGAAGAGCGAGATCAGCTTCCCGGTGTTCGACTCACTGTGGGAGACGGCTTTCGCCCTGAGTTTTTTGGCGACTTCGGCGTTGTAGAGGGTGCCGAAGAAGAAGGCGAAGATGCCGAAGATGCTCACGTAGAACTTGCTGAGCAGGCGTTCCAGCAGGACCGTCGGCTCGGTGTTGCCGTTGGCCATGGTGGCGCTGATGGCCGCCAGATTCACGAACGTGAAGAACAGCCCCATGGACAGGTAGAGTGAAGGGAAGATGGTCTCGGAGATCGGACCGACGTCCCGGCCCCGGATCCTGGACCGGCCGATGTAGAACTGGAAGCCCATGCCGAATATCAACAGGTAGAAAAAGAGGTTGGTGTGGTCGGCGATCAGGACGACCATGGGGGCGAAGTCAGTCATCAGCTTTCCTGTTCCTAGGCATGGTGGGGGAGGTACCTCTGGGCCAGGGAGGTCCGGTCGATCACGAGGGGGAGCATCTCCAGCTGCGCGGCGGCAGTTCCCGCAGGTCCCCGGGCCAGGGCGGCCACCAGGACGGCGAACTCCTCCCCGCCACCCGAGGGGAACAGGAGCAAGGAACCTTCCAGGCCCGCGCCCAGGGCTTTGGAAATGCCCGACCAGGCCTCCGGGGCGATCTGCACGGCGCCGAGGTCCCCGGGGGTCCAGCCCAGCCGGAGCATGCTGGTCTGGACCGCCTCCAGGGTCGCGGAGGCTTCCAGGATCCGGGTGAGGGACCGGCAACTCGCGGAGAAGTCGAACCCGGTGGCGGCCCGCCGGTGGGCCTGGAGGGTCGCGCCCGCGGGGGGGGCGGCCGGGGCGCGTCCCGTCTGCAGGGACTCCAGGTCCTCCAGGATGGAGGTGTGGCCCAGGCCGGTCTCCCAGCCGGTCCGCCCCGGCAGGGGGTCCGGCGGCGCCGGCCAGGGCTGGCCGGGTTCCTGCCGCGGCCGCCGCTCGAACTCCGGAATCCGCTCCACCGCCGCGGCCAGCCTGGCCACCTCCCGGGTGAGGCGGTCCAGGGCGGCGGCGATGGGCGGGGTCTCCTCGGTATCCAGGGGACTCTGGGGGTCAGGCGCCATGCTCAGCCCCAGGGGTCATTGGCGAGACGGTCGTAGTCGGCCCAGTCCGGGCAGAACAGGTGGCCCAGGAAGGCCTGCAGGTAGATGGCCAGCGGCGGCTTGGTGATGGCGCCGACCTCCCCGCTGACGGCCTCCCGGAGTTCATTCAGGGCGCGCTGGTGGATCAGCTTGAGCCGGGTGGCGGATCGCTCGTCGTCCAGGACCCGCTGGAGCTCCAGGGGGATGCCAAGTCCATCCCTCCATTTGGCATCCAGGAAGGGCTGGTAGGGGTGCACCAGGTCCTGCCAGGCGTCGTTCACCCCCATCTCCCCGTAGATGGTGTGGCCGGGGCCGTAGGCCTTCAGCAGCTGGTCCCGCCAGAGGCCCATGGCCTGGTCGTTCTCCCGCGGGGCATGGGTCTTCCAGGCGGGGTAGGCGAAGGCGCCGCCGCCCGCGATGGCGTCGATGTTGAAGCCGAAGGGGACCGAAAGCTCGGCTTCGCTCTGCTCCAGGGTGGCTTCGGGCAGGGCCGCGCCCAGGGCCACGGAAGCCTTGGCGATGCCGTCCGCGAAGTGGGGCAGCGTGCCGCCGGCGGGATCGTCGATCTGGATGCGGAAATTGTGGCCATCGATCTCCTTGGCCATGTGCGCGTCCTTGCGCGCCTGGGTGAAGGCCAGTTCCAGGATCGGTTTCATGAACTGGAATTGGGTCGGGTACTTCCAATCCGCATGGTTCCGGCCCGCGGCGAAGCGCATCATCCGCCAGCCGGAGCCGGGCAGCCAGGGCCGGACCCGGATCGACCGCTCCCGGCCGGGATCGGCCTGGAGCAGCGGCCGCAGGTGGTGCAGGACGATCTGGGCGCCGTAGTAGGCGACGCCGTAGGCCAGCAGGAAGAGCTTGAAACGGACCCCCTTGTTGTCCAGCGGATGGATCTCCTCCCAGTTGGATTCCAGGAGCATCGCCAGCTGGTTCTGCCGCCCCGGGGCCTCGGCCTGGCTGGGCGGCGCGGCCCAGTCCTTGGTGCAGTGGGTCCAGAGGAACTGGGACAGGGACTGGAACTCGGCTTCCACCGGCTGGACCCGGCCGCCCTGCGGCTCGTCCTTGGCCTGGGGCACGGGGGTCCTGGCCAGGCAGGCCAGGAGCGACTGCCCGCCGACGAAGCGCACCCGGTTGCCGTCGCGCACCTCGCCCAGGCTGTCGTAGGCCTTCAGGTCGTTCTGCTGCAGCAGGGAGAAATCCGTGGTGCCGCCGCCCATGTCCATGAGCAGGTTGAACACGAAGGGATCGTTCACCTCCGCCGCCTGGACGTTGTTCTTGAAGTAGACGTGGTTCGCCCTGGATTCGCTGATCAGCGTGATGGAGCCGGGATTGCCCAGGGCGCCGTTGCTTTTCAGATCGTTCAGCTGCAGGGTCTGGCCCTCCGGATGGGTGAGGATCAGCTTGACCCGGTCAGGATTGAACACCCGCTCCCGCTCCTGGGAGAGCACCGCGCAGGCCAGGATCTTCAGTTCGCGCAGGTAGGCCCGCTTGAAATTGTTCTGCCCCTGCGGATCGCCCCAGACCCACTTGATCTCCCGGGTCAGCAGGTTCCAGTGGCCCGACCCGGCCATGGGCTTGCCGAACACCGATTGGAACAGTGGTTCCTGGTTCTTGATGGTGGCGCCGGCCGGCAGTTCCAGGAGCGGAAGCAGCTCCGTGAAGGCGTCAACGTTGCCGTGGTTGCTGCTCCAGTGGCCCGCCAGGGTGGGGATCTTCATGAAAGTGGGGTCCTTTTCCCGCTCCGGGAAGCCCAGCTCGGGCTTGCGGTCCACGAACCACCAGGCCGACCGGCCGTAGCCGCGGACTTCCCCTTTCGCGTTCTCGTCATAGCCGGCCCGGATCACCCGCCCATGGCCCTGGCCGTAGGTCCGGAACCGGGGATTGCCCATGAAGGTGGTCTCCAGGTGCTGCTCCAGGAGCCGGAGCTTGCCCTTGCCCTGGGAAGGCGGGCCGAAGGGCCTGAGCCGGCCCAGGTCGGCGGCTTCCGCGTTGCCGCCGAGCCCGGGGGCCACCTCGGGCCTGGGGTCCAGGAACACCAGCGGCTCGTCCTGGTAGAGTCCCCGCAGGTCGAAGGAGACCAGCCTGCTGGTGCCGGTTCCGGCGGCGCCGATGCGGTAGGCCATGGTGGTGTTCGAGGACCCGAGATCGATGGCCAGGCTCAGTTCTTCCTGGGCCGAGGGCCGCTCCAGGGCCACCGGGGCCGGGCAGAGCAGGACGCCCCGGGCGGCATGGCCGGGCCCGTCCAGGAATTCCAGCGCCAGCGGGCGCCCGTCCTTGAAGTAGTGGAGGACCTTGCAGTCCCGGGCCAGGCCGAGCGGGCCGCCGGGGCCTTCGGCGAAGACGGGCCTGAGATCCAGCCCTTCCGGGCCCTCCCAGAGCCCCACGTGGAGCCAGTAGTGGGTCCAGCCTTCGCCCGCGAAATTCGGGAACAGCGCCAGGGCCATGGCCCGCTGGCGGTCCCGGAGCCGGCGGACGCTGCCCAGGGTGCCGTCCTCCTCCCGGCGGAAGCTGGCGGTCAGGGTCCGCCGGGCGGACCCATGGGGGCCGTGGAACTCGAAGCTCAGGGCCTGGGCCAGGGTCGCCCGGTCCTGGCTGATCACCGGGAGCGGCATTTCGGCCCCCTCGATCCGGCAGGCCAGTTCCGATACCGCGCGGAACCGGGTGGCATGCTGCGCCCACCGGCACGCGTCGGGGCCGATGGCCGGCTCGGAACGGCCCGCCTGGCCCTCCTCCAGGGTCGGCGCGATGGGGTTGTACGGATCCGCGGCGATGGGCGGGAACAGCGCTTCCAGGGCGATCCACTGGACCGGGTATTCCCGGGGGCCGCCGGCGGAATTCCAGCGGATCGAATCGCCCCGGGTCGCGTTCAGCGGGAGGAAGTCGGCGTTGGCCGGAGCCGGGGCCGGGCCGTCCCAGGCCAGGTTGGCATAATCCGCCGGCATCCTGAGCGCGAACTTCTCCCCCGGGCTGTCCTTCAGGACCACCCAATGGAACGGGAGGCGACCAGGGGCGTCGGTGGCCTCCGGGAACCAGTTGGCGATCCCCCGCAGGGCGGGAAGCCGCTCCACGGCCTTGGCCAGGCTCTGGCGGATCTCGGATTTCTGGTCTTCCTGGACGAAGGGCACCATCCGGCGCCGGTCCGGGTCGTACCAGTCGCCACGGACCTGCTTCCAGAGGTCCCCGTCGAACCGGGCGTGGAAGCCGGAATGCAGCGGCAGGAAATCCAGGAGCTGGAGGTCGAACCGCCGGCGGACCGACTCGGGGATCCCGAGGGCGAGCAGCAGGTAGTTGTCCTTCCCGATCCGGTGGAAGAGGGCCTCGATGACTTCCCCGTCAGCCAGCCCAAGGGCCTGGCCGAGGTCGGCCGGCACCCGTTCCCGCTGGCCGGGGGTGCCGTCCGCCCAGTCCTGGAGCCAGTGTTCCTCCCCCTGCCGGACCAGGCTGGCCCGGCGGACGTACTGGACGTAGGCGCCCAGGCCGCGATGGAGGGTGATCCAGTCGCAGATTTCGGAATCGCCCTGGGCGGGGTCCAGTCGCGACCAGAAGGCGGCGGCATTGGGCGAGAGGTTCCAGTCGGCGATCCTGCGGTCCAGGGCGACCGCCCTGGACCAGATGGTCGGGTGGAAGTGGTCGCTGCCGTTCCCGGGCAGGCGGATGGTCCCGATCAGGGACGGGGCGTCCACCCCCTGCCAGCCGGTGCGCAGGGGCTGGATGGGGTTCTGGTGGCCTTCGGTGCTGGTCGAATAGATGAGCGGTTTTGGCATGTCGATTCCAGTCAGGCTCGGTTGAGTTCGCGCCACAGGGCTTCAGAGGCGGATTCCGGAGATTCCCGCCATTTCTTGAGCGATTCCTTCAGCCCCACGGGACCCGCGGCCTTGAGGAGGAATTCATAGCGATGGCGTCCGGCCAGATCCCTGAACAGGACCTCCCAGTTCTCCCCGGCGGGCAGCTTGCGCTCCGGATCGGCCAGCAGATCCCGGACCTTGCGCAGCTGGGCCAGGGATCTCATGGGGATCTGGTCGGCTTCCAGGGTGCGCCGGCCCTGGCCGCCGAAGGCCAGGTCGAGCCAGGCGTCCAGGGCCGCGCCGAAGGCCTTGGCGCTGCGCCAGTCCCCCAGTTCCAGCCCCAGGAGGGCCACCATGGCCGCAAGCCGTTCCGCCAGCCCCTCGAACCGGGCGCCCGCCCCGGAATCCCAGCTGGCGAGGCTGCCCCCCTCGTCGCTGACGGAGAACACCTGGTTGGTCCCCTTTTCCGGGGTCGGACCGGGCCCCAGGAGGTGGCCCCACAGGGTCCAGGCCGCCACCCGCTCGATCAGGGTGGTCGGGTTCTTCTGGGCGTCCAGGCTGTAGCAGTCCGGCGGGAACGGGGTCTGGTCGACGTCCTTGCGGCCGAGGAAATAGACCGAATCGAAGCCGCGGCTCTGCGCCACGACGTCCTCCAGCACATGCCGGGTGCGGAACTTGTTGTCGGCCTCGCGGACCAGGTCCTCGCCCGCGGGGCGGTCGCCCGGGTCCACCTGGAAATAGGGCGTCAGCACCAGGGCCTGGAGGCGGATCGCCTCCTTGCCCGGGGCCTGGCTGATCAGCTGCCGGTAGCGCCGCGCGAGGGTCGGAATGCCCGAGGAGCCGGTGCCGCCGAAGATCGAGCCGACCAGGATGATGCGCACGTCCTCGCCCTGGCCCGCCTTGGCGAAATCCAGGGCCCCCGGCAGCTCCTCGGGGTTCCAGCGCTCCCAGATGGCCGCGCCCACTCCGGGCCAGCCGTAGAAGCCGCTGGTCAGGTCCTTGGCGATCTGGTCGTCGTCCAGGAGCAGCTGCAGGATGCGGTGGCCGCCGGTCTGCGGGGTGCAGCCGAACAGGTTGGGAACGGTGACCCGGTCCGGCAGCCGCCCGGTCCCGTCGTAGGGACGGTGCTGCTTGTTGCCGGTTTCCAGCCGGCAGGGGAAGACGCCGGGCACGGCCCGCTGGAATTCCAGGAAGGCTGCGCGCAGGGCGCCCACCGCGGTCTTGGCGGTCCCGTCGGTGTCGGGATCGATGGTGTGGACAGTGATCTGGCTGTCCTGGGGAGCGAAGGCGGCTGCGCCGATGGCGCCGGCGGCCAGGAACGCCTTGGCGCAGCATGCGCCTGTCCCGCCGATGAAAACGAGGTGGGCCCGCATACTTGGTTACTCCTCAGATTTGCCGGGAACGGGCGGGACGAGGTCGGTCCGCTTCAGGAGGAAGAAGCAGGGAACGAACACCAGCAGCCCGATGCCGATGGCAAGGATGATCAAGGTATTGGTGGGGAAATCGAAGTACAGCGCCTCCGGGATGAGGCTCAGGCCCAAGGTGATGACCAGGTAGGCCATGGCCCCGGCGAGGAACCAGGTCCGGTTGTAGGCCCCGCCATGGCTTCCCAGGCACTCCACGACGCTCTTCCCGTCCCGCAGATCCTTGTAGAAGGCGGTGCGGTTGTGCGCCTGCCCTTGCTGCTGCGAGACGAATTTGGCTAGCAGGATGGCCAGGGCCAGAAAGGCCACGGATTCTTTTATGCCCTGCATCACTTACTCCTTGGACAGTTCGATGTAGCCCACGGTCGTCGGCTTGCCGCCGATCCGCCGCTGGGCGGTTTCCACGATGGACTGGAGATTCAGGGTCGGCACGACGCCCCCTTCGCGCGGGAGCACGCCGGGGCGGTCATCGTGGCTGGTGCTGATGGCCTTGACCCAGGATGGGGTCCGGACGGCCGCTTCCGCCGGCCAGGGGACCCGCAGGGTCGCCACGGAATCCCGCTGCTCCCGGCGGCTCGAGGTCGCCCGGATCTTCAGCGGGCACCTGCCGCCGGGGCCAGGATGCCCCAGGCTCATGGGCGCCTGGTCGACCCCGGGCAGGGCCCCCAGCTCCAGCGGCCCGGAGGCCAGGACCTCCTGGACATAGGCCTGGACGCCCCCGGGCAGGTCGCCGGGGGTCACCGCGATGGTCAGGTCCGCGTCCCGGTTGGCCGATAGCCTGAGCAGCCGCGGATGCCAGGGCGAGGGAGCCGGGGCGGCCCACTGGAACGCCTTGGCCGCGCTGCCGGCCGGCGCGGAGGCGGCCACCCTGGCGAAGGGGGTCAGGTCCGGCGACAGCGAGACCAGATTGACGGATTTGCGGTCCTGGGTCTTCTGGACCCAGGTGGCGCAGAATTGGGCGACGAATCGCGCCCCGGTGGCGGCGGTGGGCGACAGGACGACCAGATAGAAGGGCCGCCGGACCCCTGACAGCCGGAAGCCCGGTCCCGTGGGGGATTCGGGGTAGTAGAGGCCGTCGAAGGGAAGGTCGACCCGGACCAGGTTGACGCCCAGCCCTGAGCCGCCGTTGGCGGCCTCGGCCCCGGCCTTGCCCAGGGCCTGCCCCACCCCCGTGGCGTCGGTCTCCTCCTTGGGGGTCGACTGGACCAGGTCGGTGAAGAGCAGGCCCAGGGAATCCGGTCCGCCATCCTTCACCCGTTTGGCCAGGGCGGAAATCCCTTCCACCAGGTCGTTGTTGCCCGCGACGAACAGGTTCTTCCCGCGCTTGAGCGACTTGAAGAACCGGCCCGCCTCGGACTGGACGTCCTCCGGCCAGGGCTTCAGCCCCTTGCCGGCCAGCGCGTGGGGTTCCACCGCCACCCCGTGGTCCCCGGACAGTTCGCGCAAGGTGTCGAGCAGTCCGTCCAGGTCCGCGCCTCCGGCATGCCCGGCCGGGAAATACCCGGCCATGGAGAGCGAGACATCGACCGCGATGACCAGCTTTTTCGGCGTCCAGGCCGCGGTGCCATGGCCCGCGGGCAGGCGGGATTCGACCGTGGCCTCAGGCTTTTGTTCCCGCCGGCAGCCGAGCAGTCCATTGCCGCCCAGGAGCACCCAGAGGGCCGGCAGGATGGCCACGGTTCTCAGGGGGGTTCCCAGCTGTCGCATTCAGACCTCACCAGACCTTCGGGTTGCCTTCGAAGCACACGAGCCTCGGAGATGTACGGCAAATCCCAATCGACTACGGAAACTGATGCCCAGATTGAGGTTTGAGAAAATCATCTTATCACTCTGGAAGAAAAGTAAACCATTACATTCGAAATTTCCGCACCTTCTCCCCGGCCTTGTTTGCGGAGTGAGAGATTCTAGAGAATGAATCCAAAAATCCGCTCAGCCGTTCCAACGACCGGCGCTATATCTTTTCAGGTATTCCCGTCAATACCCATCCAAGCTGGTCGGGTTCATTGCGACGGTTCCCCAGCTCCCCAATCTGGAAACAAGGTGCATATTTTGGAGCTTACCTGTGAACCAGGAAACAGGACCGGATCCGGGGGTGAATGACAGTTCCCCTGCCGGGTGGGTTCCTGCCGCAAGGAAACCACGGGGCCATGGACAAAGACTGTCGACAACCTACCCCAGGGCGGGAACCCTGAGCAGATCGATGAGCCCGGCCGTGCCGCGCTGGTCCCAGCGGGCTTTCATGAGCCTGAAGCCGTCACCGTAGACCGGATCCGGATTCTCCAGCATCCTTGCCTGCAGATCCTGGGCGAGCGGTGATTCCAGGCTCTCCAGCCAGCGGAACTTCACCATTTCACAGAAGCCCTCGGCCAGCAGCCCGCGGACCTGGTCGTAGCGCTCGTTGAACAGCCAGACGTGGCCGAATTCATGGGCCAGGATCCCCTCGAAATGTTCCTGCACCAGCCCGCCCACGACGACGATCTCCTGCACGGACCGTGAGGACTCGCGGCCATTCACGGTTTCCACGCTGGTCCGGGTGACGCCGTCCACCTGCTCATCCCTGGCTCCCTTCAACCGGGAGACCTGGGCCGCGGTCGCCAGCCGGAGCGGCACGGCGGGCATGGCCTGGAGCACCAGGCCGGTTTCCCGGAGGGCCTGCGCGCCAAAGCCGTTGCCGTACTTCCGGACTTCCTCCTGGCCGATGGCACGCCCCTGGCATTGGCCGCAGAGGGCCGAGCCGAACGCGGCCAGGGGTGCCAGGAACTTCTCTTTCCTGCCCAGCCAGCGGCCGCAGCTGGGGCAGCACGGCCCATGGTCATGGCGGGCGCAGGCCCGCTGCCCGGAGGCGTTCACCTTGAAGGTCCCCCGCAGGACCGCATCGCAGAGAAAGCAGCGAGGGGCGAACCTCGCCAGGAAATCCTTCTCGCAGACCGGCTTGCCCTCGTGCTCGAAAAATTTGCCGGAAATCAGCCCATGGCAGAGACTGCAGCGCATTCCGAAGGCTTCGGCGTGGCAGGCAGGGTGGTAGGGCAGCCCGGCTTCCGGGACGAAGGCGCCCTGGAGGGGCTTGCCGCACGCTTCGCAGCGCCAGCAGTCCGGGTGCCAGTCGGCATCCAGGGCCTGGACGTATTCGCCGACAAGGGGCTTCCGGCAGCGGTGGCAGATGGGGGATGGGGTGGCTGGATTCATGGGCCGATCAGCAATGGGGAGCGCACAGGGCTTCTGTATTCAACAGTATGGCCGATCCGGCCGGAGCCGTCCCGGTCGGCCGGGATCAGCGGGCCAGGCCGCCCTTGGCGCGCCGGTACAGCGCCGCCGGCCGGTGGTCCACCCCCTCCTGCACCTCCCCGGTGGCCTCCAGCTGCCCCAGGGCCAGCATCCGCCGGCGGAAGGAATCCTTGTTCAGCCTGCGGCCCAGCACGGTCTCGTGGACCTTCTGCAGGTCCAGCAGGGTGAATTCGGGCGGCAGCAGTTCGAAACCCACCGGAGTGTAGTCCAGCTTCCCGCGCATCCGCTTGACGGCCAGGCCGATGACCTCGGCATGGTCGAAGGCCAGTTCCAGGTCGCCGTGGGCCGGGCTGGCCAGGGCCACCGGGCCGCCCGCCTCCCCCGCCCAGGGCACGCTGATGCGGCCCACCGCGGCGTCCTCGGCCGGCACCCGCACTTCCTGGAACCGCCCGGGGTCCACCAGGGCGCAGTACGCCACGCTCAGGATCCGGGTGCGGGGGTCCCGGTCGACCGCTCCGAAGGTGCCGAGCTGCTCCAGGAACACCCCGTCCAGCCCGGTCTTGCTGGCCAGGACCCGGGTGGCGGCCTGCTCCAGGGACTCGTCCAGGTGGATGAAGCCGCCCGGCAGGGCCCACAGCCCCCGGAACGGATGGTCCAGGCGGCGGATCACCAGGGTGTGCAGCTGGCCGGCGAGGGGCGCCAGCAGGACCACGTCCACCGTGACCGAGGGCCGCGGAAAGCAGGAGGGATCGTAGCCGGCCAGGAAGGCCTGCTCGGCAGGTGGGGTGGCTCGTGGTCGGGACATGGGCGGCACCGAAAATTATCCTTGCCGACCAGCTTACATGCTCTTAGCATATATGCATAGTGCAGATTAGTTGGCCAACCCGCATCCACAAGGAGCTCCATGCCCAAGACCAGCCTCACCCACCCCCTGCGCATCGACAGCGTCCGCGTGCCCGGCACCCAGGGCCTGATCGGCATGACCCTCTGCCCGGGCAAGGTGCAGGACAGCGCCCTCTCCGGCGAGTGGCGCCGGGATCTGGGGCTGGATCTCGAAACCATCCGCGCCTGGGGCTGCCAGATCCTGGTCACGCTCATGGAGCGGGGGGAACTGGCCCGCTTCCAGGTGGACGACCTGTTCGACCGGATCCCGGCGGGAATGGCCCACGTCCACCTGCCCATGCCCGATGGCGGAACCCCCGATGCGGCCTGGGAACGGGCCTGGGTCGAGGCGCGCCCAAGGATCCTGGAAACCCTGGCCGCCGGCGGGCGGATCGTCATCCATTGCCGGGGCGGGCTCGGCCGCACCGGCCTGCTGGCGGCGCGCCTCCTGGTGGAGTCCGGCCTGGCGCCGGAGCAGGCCGTTGCCGCCGTTCGCCGGGCCAGGCCCGGCGCCATCGAGACCGGGGCCCAGCTGGCCCATGTGCTGGCCCAGGTCCCCGGTGCCGGCCGCTCCCCCGGCCCCGCCCACCGGATCAGCCCGGACCGGTCCAGCCGCTTCCGCGGGTGCCTGCTGGGCGGGGCCGTGGGCGACGCGCTGGGGGCGCCGGTGGAGTTCCTGGACCTCGCGGGCATCCGCGCCCGGTTCGGCGCAGCCGGGGTCCGCGACCTGGCCCCGGCCTATGGCCGCCCGGGCGGGGCGATCACCGACGACACCCAGATGACCCTGTTCACGGCGGAGGGCATCCTCCAGGCCCATGGGCGGGGGCTTGGGCGCGGCCTGGGCGACCTCGCCGGGATGGTCGCCATGGCCTACCAGCGTTGGTTGCGCACCCAGAGCCATGGGGAACGGAGCAGCGGCGGGGAACCGGATGGCTGGCTGCTCAGCCACCGGGAGCTGTTCGCCCGGCGCGCCCCGGGCAACACCTGCCTCGCGGCCCTCGTGGAGGCCTCGCGGAGTGGCAACTCCGGCCCGGCCCGGAATGGTTCCAAGGGCTGCGGCGGCGTGATGCGGGTGGCCCCGGTCGGTCTCTACGCGGCGGGCAGCCATTCCCCCGAACAGGCCTTCACCTGGGGCTGCGAGGTGGCGGCCCTGACCCACGGGCACCCCACCGGCCAGCTGCCGGCCGGAGTCCTGGCGGCGATCATCCGCGAACTGGCGGTGGGCGGGGATCTGGCTGGTGCGATCCGGCACGCCGAGGGGATGCTGCGGGAACGCGCCGCCCACGGGGAAACCCTGGATGCGATCCACCGGGCCGAACAGCTGGCGGCCTGCGCCGGCCCGGACGCCGAGGTGCTGGCCGGGCTGGGCCAGGGCTGGGTGGCGGAGGAGGCGCTGGCCATCGCCCTGTGCTGCGCCCTGCGGGCCGGCAGCCTGGAGGAGGGGGTGATCATGGCCGCGAACATCACCGGCGACAGCGACTCCACCGCCGCCATCACCGGCAACCTGCTGGGCGCCCTGCTGGGGGTCCAGGCGATCCCCGGGCGCTGGCTGGAACCGCTGGAACTGCGAGGGGTCATCACCCAGGTGGCGGAGGACCTGGCCGCGGTCCAGGGCCCGGAGAACGCTGGCGCCGGCGGCGACTCCGGCAGGACCGGGGACGGCCTGGCCGACTGGCGGGACCGCTACGGGGCATCCTGACCGGGCCGCTGCACCGGCCAGGGCGTCCGCAACGTCAAGGCATGGTCTGGCGGGCCTCAGGCTTCATCCTCGTCCTCCTGCGGGAGCCGGGCATCCAGGAAGGCCGCGCACACCTTCCTGTAGTGGGCTTCCAGCTCCGGATAGAAATGGGAGCGCACCGTCACGAACCCGCGCAGCGACTCCGGATCGGCGCCGCCGTCCAGGTTCCCCTCCAGCGGGCCCAGGACCAGGCTGGAGCCGTCCGACCCGGCCCCGTCCAGGAGGGTGATCAGCTCGCCCAGGGTCAGGGGGATCCGGCTGCGCCTCGGCGTGAACTCGTAGGTGCTGTCGTATTCGTCGACGATGCGGTACTGGATGAAGCCGTCCTTCCGCTGGCGGGCGCGCAGGGCGATGACGTCGGCGGTGGTGGATTCCAGGGCCACCCGGGCGATCTCGACCTCGCCGGGCTGGTAGCCCGGGAGGTATTCGCCGCCCATGAACCTGGGATGGATCCGGCCCAGGAGTTCCCGGAGGCTGGGAGTCAGTTCCGGGTTCAGGAGAGCCTCGGGCGGGATATCGCCGGTGCAGGATTCCAGCGCCTGCTGGATCAGCCCATGGCGCGCCTCGCCCAGGAGGTTGCCGAGGAGGGCATGGCGCAGTCCCTCCT
>Ga0316217_10002968_pt1 | contig 19879 bp, 16 predicted proteins | sample 1anoAmetaG_FD_203633 | JGI IMG/M metagenome (GOLD analysis project Ga0316217, IMG submission 203633) | Freshwater microbial communities from Trout Bog Lake, Wisconsin, USA - 1anoA | ecosystem: Environmental > Aquatic > Freshwater > Lake > Hypolimnion/Profundal zone | place: USA: Wisconsin...
GAGGCCTCGCGCATGAGCGAGTAGGGCTCCACCGCCTCCTTGCTGCGCGCCTGCTCGGCCAGGTCGGCGGCCGCGAAGCTGGCGAGGTGGTAAGTGCCGTCGGCGCTCCTCGCGACCGCGTAGAGCGAGGTGCCCGAGGAGAGCACCGCGCTCTCGGCGTAGACATCGCCCTTGCTCTCGGCCACCGACTCGAGGCTGGTCTTGTCGAGCTTCACGAGCTTGACCCCGCCCGGCTTGCCCTCGAGCCCCGAGACTGCGACGAAGGCGTCGCCGAGCTCGGTGAGGGAGCGCAGGTGGAGGCTGTTTATCCTGGAGCTGCGCAGGGCCTTGCCGCTCTCGGGATCCACAAAGAGCACCTGCCCGAGGTGCTGGGGGTCCTGCGAGACGCGGATGAGGTAGACGCCGTTCACGGCGGCCGCTCCCTTGGCGGCGACCTCGGCGGCTATGACAGCCTTCTGGTCGGCGGTGATGTCCTTGCGGTCGGCTGCCGCCTCTTCCTTCTTGGCCGCCACGGCGGCCTCGCCCTTGGCTACCTCGCCCTTGGTGGCCGCCACCTCGGCGGTCTTGGCGGCGACGGCGGCCTCCTCGGCCTTGACTGCCGCTTCCTTTGTGGCGAGCTCGCCCGTGGGCGCGGTGCCGGTGGACGCGGCGGCCTTTTCCTTGGTGCCTGCCGCCTCGCCCGTCGTGGCTGCGCTCGTGCTGCCCGTGCCCGTCGCGGCCTCCTTGGCCGGGGTAGCGGCGGTGGCGGCCCCGCTTTTCGCCGCCTCGGCCTTCGCGGTCTCGAGGGCCGCGCGGTCAGCCTCGGCCTTGGCCTTGTCATCGGCGAGCTTCTTCTCGGCCTGGGCCAGCTCGGCCTTCTTCTTGTCGAGGGCTGCCTGGTCCTGTGCCGCCTCCCTCTCCTTGACGTCGACGAGGGCCTGCCTGTCGGCGACGCCCTTGTCGCCCTGGGCCTTGAGGCTCTCGGTCACCGCCTTGTCGGAGACGGCGCCGGTGTCCACCGTGCCGAGCTTCCCTGGGGCGGCTCCTGCGCTTAAGGGGATGACTATGCGGCTCTTGCCGGGCCACTCGGTGTAGCTGAGGGCGAGCCCCGCGTTGCCGGGGGCGAGCTCCTTGAGGACGACGCTCTTGTACTTGGAGGAGAAGTAGGCCATGTCGCCGCGATGCACGGCGTTGTAGACGGTGATGAAGGTGGCGAGGGTGAAGGCGTCCTGGTCGGAGTAGGCCCAGGCCGAGACAAGGTAGCCCGCGATGATCCAGCGCAGGTTGCGGATGTGGTCGACCTGCGCGTCGGCGCCCAGGACGAGGATGTCCGCGTCCAGGCCCGTCTTGGCGGCGGGGTCCACCGCGCGGATCACCTGGTAGCGCGCCGCGGCGCCTACGCGCCGGGCGGCGAGGGGGCCTGCGGGGCTGGCTATCTCCCGTCCCAGGGCGCTGCCAATGGCCTTGATGGACGCGAGGCTGTCTATTCTGGTCTCGGGCCCCTCGTAGCTCACGAACTCGACCTTGGCCGAGGCCGCGCTCTCGATCTCGCTGCGGTCGGGCTTGAGGGCGCCGGCGCCAGCGGCGCCCTGCGCTGCGAGCTGCGTGAGGACGAGGGGCGACAGGAGGGAGAAAAGGCAGGCGCTCAGGACGCTGATTTTCATGATGGCTCCTCAGGCTTTACTGTATCGACCCAGAAATCCGACCCATGGCCGCCAGGGCGCGGTCCCGCACGCTCTGCCCGTAGGGCGCAGTCGCCAGCTTCACAAGCGTTCTAAGCCCATCCTCGCTCATGGGCAGGCCCGAGCGGAGCTCCATGGCCTCGATGGCCCCGATGACCGCGAGGGCTGTCGCGTCGTCGATGGGCCTCGAGGCCGCCGCCAGGAAGGCCCCCATCGAGCGGCCGTCCCTGTCCACCGCCAGGGCGGCGAGGGCCTCGCAGGCAGCCCTGCGCACCGCAGGATCGCTGTCGGCCTCGAAGGCGCCGAAGAGGGCCTCGCGGTACAGCGGCGAGCCCAGGAGACCCAGCAGGTAGCAGGCCCTGGCCCGTGGCAGGGGATTGCCCCGCCTGCGCCTCTCGGCCTGGGTCAGGGAGGCGTCCATGGCCCTCGTCGCGACCGCGGAGCAGTAGGCTGCCGCCTCGGGCTCGTCACCACCAATAGTACCCGATCGCAGGGATTTTTCAATCTCCGCGAGACGCGATAGTTGGCGGCCCGAATCAGCTGCCTGGGGATCGAAGCGCAGTGCCGTCCCCGCGCTGTCGGGCAGAGCCGGATAGTCGGCGAGCCTCGGCGCCACGAGGGCGCCCAGCGGCCTCTCGAAACGATAGGCCGCGAGTATCCAGTCGGCCCCTGAGGAGAAGGCGAGCCCTCCCGGCGTGATGACGGGCCTCGCCGTGGAGCCGGGGATGGTGAACTCGCGGAAGACCTCGCCGCCCAGGGAGAGGGACACCGCCCTCCCCCGCCCGGCCGCGACGAGACGTTGCGCGAAAAGGGAGAGGGCGCCCTCGGTGCACAGCGTGTCAGCGCTCCATAGCAGCCTGGCGTCGCCTCCGAGGGCGAAGACCACGCCCGAGGCGTCCAGAACGTAGAGCAGCTCCGCGTCCCCCGCGAAGGCGAGGGGCTTTGCGCCGCAGGTGAAGCTGGCCCGCTGGCCCTGCTCGCCCAGGATGAGGACCCGCCCGTCGTCCATGGCCACGGCGAGGCCGGGCTCGGCCTTCCCGGTCGCGGGCAGGCCGAGGGGGAAGAGGAGGGCTGGTGGCGAGCCCAGCCTGAAGCTGTGCAGCACCGCGCCGTAGGGCGAGGCGACGAGGAGGCTGCCGTCTACGAGGCCCGCGCAGGCATTGCCGCGGCCGTCCACGCCGAGGGGGCAGGAGGCCTCGGCGGGCAGGGCCAGGCTCCAGAGGCGGAGCCCCGAGCTGTTGAAGCACAGCAGCCTCCGCCCCGAGAGGGCGAAGGCCCTTCCGTCCGAGCCGAAGACCGGGGGCTGGGCGAGGGCCTGGTCGAGGCCCGCGCTCCAGGCCCGCGCCCCCATCCGCGTATAGGCCGAGAGGGGATGCCCGCCTGAGGACACGAGGACCCTGCCGAAGGGATCGAGGGCGAGGAAGGGGGCGAAGCGCTCGGAGCTCGAGGCGGCCGCCAGGCCTATGCGCGCCACGAGGGAGCCCTCCTCGGTGAGGGCATAGAGCGAGTGGTCCTCGGACAGGAGCCAGACCAGGGCGGGGCTTGCGCTCGGGTCGAGGAGGGGTCCCGCGACCGCGAGGCCACCCGCAGGAAGCCTGAAGGCCGGCTCGAGGGCCGAGACGCCCACAGGGCTCGGCTTGGCGGCCTCGGGGCGGGAGGGTTGAATGAAAAGGAAGAGCGAGGCCAGGAGGGCCGCGCCTTCACGCAAGCGTAAAACGCGCACAGCACTCCACATGGCTTGTCTGGGGATAGAAGTCGTAGGCCTTGAGCTTCTGGAGCTCGTAGCCCGCCCTCACGAGATCGCCCGAGTCCCTCGCGAGGGTGACGGGGTCGCAGGAGACATAGACGATGACCCGGGGCCTTGCGCGTACCAGCCACTCCCTGACGGGGGCCGCAAGGCCTGTGCGGGGTGGATCGACCAGGACGAGGTCGAAGGGCAGCTTCGCCGACTCGCCCTTGACCCAGTCCTCGACGGGGAGGGCGGAGAACTCGTTCGAGCCGCCCGCGGCGTTGAGCTTGGCCAGCTCGAGGGCGTGGGGGTTCTGCTCGACGCAGACCAGGCTCTGGAAGGAGGCCGAGAGGAAGGAGGCGAAGAGGCCGACCCCGCAGTAGAGGTCGGCCGCCCTGAGCCCCGAGAGGCCTGAGAGGGCCTCGGGCACGAAGTAGTCGAGAAGGTAGAGGTTGCTCTGGAAGAAATCCCGAATATGGAAGCGGAGGCCCTGGCCGGCCACCATCACCTCGACGAGGCCCTTCTCGCCCTCGATCCACACCTCGTCCCCATAGCCGAAGGCGAGGAAGCGGTCCTTGCCCAGGACGTAGGGCTCGAGCTCATCGAAGGCGCGCCTGGTGCCAGCCCTCTCCTCCATCCAGTTCTGGATGGGGCGCAGGGCCACCATGCAGCTCGGGGCCTCCACCAGGTCGGCGGAGGAGCGCTTCATGAAGCCGAGGCGGCGCTCGCGGGTGAAGTGGAACTGCACGCGGTTGCGGTAGGCGAAGGGCAGGGAGGCCAGGGTCTCGACCACGCCGCTGTCGATGCGGCCTATGCGCGAGAAGGACTCGGCGACGATGCCCGCCTTGGCCGCTAGCTGCTGCCGGTAGTCGAGGTGCTGGAGGTTGCAGCCCCCGCATTCGCCGTAGATGGGACAGGGGGGCACGACGCGCTGGGGGCTGGGCTCGAGGACTTCGAGGAGCCTCGCCTGGGCGTAGTCCTTCTTCCCCCGGGTGATCGAGGCCAGGACCTTCTCGCCGGGCAGGGCCAGGGGCACGAAGACGGCCTTGCCGTCGAGGAAGGCCAGACCGTCTCCGCCTGCCACGAGCTTCGTGACCTGCAGCTCGACCGCGTCGCCGTGGGTCATGGCGTCGGGCCCGCGCCCTCGCGCCGGGGCGCGGCGCGCGGGGAGGCGTAGTGGGGCGAGTACCGGGCGGCGGCGAGGACAGCCTCGACCATGCTCACGGCGCTCGCCTCCCCCTTCCAGGCTATGTCGAAGGCGGTGCCGTGGTCCACGCTGGTGCGCAGGAAGGGCAGGCCAAGGGTGAGCGACACAGTCCTCTCGAAGTCGAGGGTCTTGCAGGCAACGTGGCCCTGGTCGTGGTAGAGCGAGAGGACAGCGGCGAAGCGCCCCGTCTTGGCGAGGTGGAAGACCGAGTCGGCGCCGATGGGCCCTGCCACCGCGAGGCCCCGCGCCCTGGCCGCGGCTATCGCGGGGACTATCTCCCTGCCCTCCTCGTCGCCGAAGAGGCCGTGCTCGCCGCAGTGCGGGTTGAGTCCCGCGACCGCCAGCTCCCCGGAGACGCCAAGCCCTGCGAGGGCGGCATGGCAGCGCTCGAGGTAGTCGAGGAGGCGGGCGCCCGTGACAAGGTCGCAGGCCCGGCGCAGCGAGACGTGGCGGGTGAGGAAGAAGACCCGCAGCCCCAGGGTCTCGAACATGGTGAGGGGGTCGGCCACGCCCGTGAGCGAGGCGAGCATCTCGGTGTGGCCTATGTGCGGCACCTTGGCCGCGGACACGGATTCCTTGTTTATGGGTGCCGTCACGACGGCAGCCACCTTGCCGGCGAGGGCGTCGTGCGTCGCCGCCTCGATGTACTCCCAGGCCGCGCGACCGCAGGCGGCGGAGACCTGGCCCGGCGCGAAGGAGGAGGGCTCGGCATTGGCGAGGTCCACTATCCTCGCGTCGCCCCAGGCCGAGGGGGAGGAGCCGACGAGGGCGGCCGCGCTGCGCATGACGCGCTCGTCGCCGTAGACGACACAGCGCGCGCCTGAATGGAGGGCGGGCTCGGCGAGGGCCCGGGCGCAGATCTCAGGGCCTATCCCCGCGGGGTCGCCCATGGTAAGGGCCACGACCGGCCTCTCCTTTTCCATATCCCCTCCTGGAGTCTATACTACATCAGACAAGCAAGGAGCGGGAAGATGAAAGCCCTCGTCAAGTCAAGAGCTGAACCGGGTCTTTGGATGGAAGAGCTCCCCCTCCCGGTCATCGGCCTCAAGGACGTGCTCATCAAGGTCAAGAAGACCGCGATATGCGGCACGGACGTCCACATCTACAAGTGGGACGCCTGGTCCCAGCGCACCATAAAGACCCCGATGGTCATCGGCCACGAGTTCGTGGGCGAGATAGTCGAGATAGGCGGCGAGGTCGAGGACTGGAAGGTGGGGGAGCGCGTCTCGGCCGAGGGGCACATAGTCTGCGGCGAGTGCCGGGCCTGCAAGGCGGGCAGGCGCCACCTCTGCCCCAACACCGTGGGCATCGGCGTCAACAGGGAGGGCTGCTTCGCCGAGTACGTCTCAGTCCCCGCGAGCAACGTGTGGCGGGTCCACAGGAGCGTCGAGGACGAGGTCGCCGCCATATTCGACCCCTACGGCAACGCGACACACACCGCCCTCTCCTTCGACATGGTGGGCGAGGACGTCCTCATAACCGGGGCCGGACCCATTGGCTGCATGGCCGCGGCCATCTGCCGCCACAACGGCGCGCGCAACGTCGTCGTGACCGACATCAACGACTATCGCCTCGCCCTCGCCCAGCGCCTCGGGGCCGACCGCGTCGTCAACGTCGCCAGGGAGAGCCTCAAGGACACCATGGACGACCTCGGCATGGTCGGCGGCTTCGACGTGGGCCTCGAGATGTCGGGGAGCCCCCAGGCCTTCACCCAGATGCTCGACACCATGTACCACGGCGGGCGCATAGCCCTCCTGGGCCTCATACCCAACGGCACGGCGATCGACTGGGACATGGTCATATTCAAGGGACTCTTCATCAAGGGCGTCTACGGCCGCGAGATCTTCGAGACCTGGTACAAGATGGAGGCGATGATCCGCTCCCACCTCGACATAAGCCCCGTCATAACCCACCGCTTCGCCTTCGACGACTTCCAGAAGGGCTTCAACGCCATGCTAAGCGGGGAGTCTGGCAAAGTAGTCCTGAGCCTCTAGTTGTAGGAGAAGGTCTGAAAGTATATAGTGGCCTACCGTGAGAAAACGCTCCAGGTCCCCTCAGGAGACCGATGATCAGCGGGCCATCGAGCCCGCGGCAGGAGAGAGCGGACAGGGAGCCCCCGGCCACAGCGAGCCGGAGAAGGCTTCGAGTCCCAGCCACCGTTCTGGTCCCCGAAGGCGAGCTCCCAAGCGAAACGCCGAGCAGGACAGCGCCCAGGGCAGCCTCTTCGATGAAATGAAGCCTCAGCCCCAGCCCGTCGAGCCGCAGCCCTCGAGCGCGGGCGAGGGCCAGACCGAGGCGAGGAAGAGCCGCTCGAAGCGCAGGCGCGAGCGCCGCAAGATGGCCAAGGCATCCGATGCCTCTCGGCTTCCCGACACCGATCCGGCCCCCCAGCCTCAGGCCGCGAAGCCTCGGGAGAGGCAGCAGCCCAAGGCCAAGCCGCCGAGGCAGGCCCAGCCCGAGGGCAGGGCCGCGTCGGGCCACAAGCAGGGCTCGCAGCGCCAGCGCGAGCCTGGCTCGCACCCGAGGAGCGAGGAGCACAGGCCGCACAGCTCCCCGCGCTCCTCCGAGGCCTACCGCGAGCGGCGGCACAGCGAGGGCCCCGCGCGCCGCAGGCCCGACGGGCTGCCGCCCATGAGCTCCGAGGACCTCGCCGCGGTCGCCCGCGCGGGCTATGACGGCGACTCGATACCCCGCGGCGTGTCGAACCTCCGCGGCCACCCGCGCGCGATCTCGGCGAAGCCGGCCAACGCCGCCCGCACCCTCGAGGTCCTCTCGCCCTCCTCCCAGAGCATAGCCGCCCTCGCGGCCCTCGAGGGAGTCCTGGGCGAGGCTGTGCCCCTGCAGGCCAAGCACCGCGCCTCCCTGCGCGGCGACATACGGCACCTGTGGGAGGACCTCACGAGCGACCGCGAGTCGCGCTCGGTCGACTACCTGGGCTCCCCGCCCGCCCTCTCGGCCTACCTTCGCTACTTCCTCCCCTGGAACATCTTCAGGCTCACCGCCCTCCTGGCCAACGCCGACTTCTGCCTCCCCGACAACGCGGTGATAGTCGACATAGGCTCGGGGCCCCTGACCCTGCCCATAGCCCTCTGGATAGCCCGGCCCGAGCTGCGCGAGGTGCCCCTCACCATCTACTGCATGGACAGGGTGGAGCGCGTCCTCGAGGCGGGGCTCAACATCTTCCAGACCCTGTGCATGCGCGTGGGGGGCCGCCTCCCGCCCTGGCGCATCGAGACCAGGAAGGACTCCTTCGGAAGCCCCCTGCCCGAGCGCGCCCACCTCCTCACCGCCGCTAACGTCTTCAACGAGTTCTTCTGGAAGGACGGCAAGAAGAACCTGGGCGAGCGGGCCATCGACACGGCGCGCAGCCTCCTGTCCTACCTCAAGGAGAACGGCAGCCTCTTCGTGATGGAGCCCGGCGACCCGCGCTCCGGCGCCTTCATCGCAGCCCTGCGCGCGGCCCTCCTGGCCGAGGGCGCCTCCCTGCTGGGCCCCTGCCCCCACGCCCTGTCCTGCCCCATGCCCGGGATCTTCCGCCACCTCCTCCCTCCCGAGGAGACGAGGACGGTCAAGGGCGACCCCAACGTGGCGCCCTCCCGCTACGTGCTCCCCCAGGTGGTCATGCCCAAGAAGCGGGACAAGTCCCCCTGGTGCCACTTCGGCGTCGACGCGCTCAAGGCCCCAGCCTGGCTCGAGGCCCTGTCCGAGGAGGCTGGCCTCCCCAAGGAGAGGGCAGTCCTCTCCTACCTCTGGGCGGCGCGCGGCGCCCCCCTGCGCTCGCCCATGAGCCTGCCCGACCCAGGAGCGGGCAGCGACCGCGAGCGCCGCGCAAGGGCAGGCCGGGGCATACTCGTCCGCGTCATATCCGAGTCCTTCGCCCTCCCCGACGGCTCCACGGGCCAGTACGCCTGCTCCAGCCTCGGGTATACGATGCTCAGGCGTCCCCGGGGCGAGGAGCCCTTCGGCTCGGGAGACCTCCTCGAGGTCACCTCCTCCCCCCTGCAGAGGAACGACGAGAAATCGGGAGCGATAGTCCTCCCCACTTGACCGCCTCGCCCGCCCTCGATATAGTTTGCCCTCGTCGACAACGACACGGGGGCGTAGCGAAGCTGGTTTATCGCGCTGGCCTGTCAAGCCGGAGACCGCGGGTTCGAGTCCCGTCGCTCCCGTCAATCCCGTCTTCCAAGACGGGATTTTTTTCATTCGGGCTGTAGCGCAGGGGCTAGCGCGCCTGGTTCGGGACCAGGAGATCGGTGGTTCAAATCCACTCAGCCCGACGATTGGAAGAAGGCGCCGCAAGGCGCCTTCTTCGTTTGTGGAGGGCTGAGTGGATTTGAAGCGGAGTGGCGACCCGGAGCGCGCGATCATTTGAGCGCGCGGAGGGGCACAACGCCATGGATGCCGCCGCTCGCGATAGCGAGCATGCAATCCATTCCTATCGGCTAACCGAGCGAAGCGAGGTATGGCGTTGTGAGCCACGGAGCCGGGCCGGAAGGAGGCGACAGGATGCCGCGGCCCGCGCCAGCGGGCTCGACAATCCTTTCCCTGCGGCAAGCGGAGCGAAGCGACGCATGTCGCCGACTGGAGGCCAAATCCACTCAGCCCGACTAAGCGGTCATCAGAAATGGTGACCGCTTTTTCGTTTGCGCAGCTTTCAGCCGTGACTGTGACAAACAGATGTGGGCTGATGGAGGAAAGGGGCTTTCATCGAGAATCCCAGACCCAATCCATTGCCGGACGACAGGATGGAATCGAGGGAGTTCATCAGCGCGCGCCAGCTCGGCGATTGAAGCATGCTTCACTAATCGAGGAGAGCCTCGCCTGGTGTCGAGAGCATCCTGGGGTGCTGAGTCATAGTTCTCCCGATTGTTCTCGCCTCCTCGATGCGGCTTTTTTCTCTGCGCGATAGGCCCTAACAAAGCCCTCGACGTGATCATTTAGGAATGAGTCGAGTTGGAGGGGGAATTCCTTAGCTCCGGATAGTTCATGCTGATGCAAGAAGGCGAGAACGATGGGCGCAAAAAGCCCAATCGCAGCGTGGCGAGCGTTGCAGGCCCTCATTTGGCCCGAAGCGACATGCTTCTCGAACCTCGCCTGCAAGGCCTGAAGTGCCGGTTCGAGGACGCTGTCGATGCAGAACGGCCCGATCTTCCGGTTGCGAAGGCCCTCGATCAAGCCTATCGAGACGATCTCTCCGACTCTCCCATATCGGAAGCCGTCGGCGATGTGCTGCACCGCTTCCTTGACGGAGACCGCGAAGTCCTCAGGCGCGAGATTCAAGACTGCAATTGTCTCGCGTCCTAATTCGAGATTGTCCCTCATGACAGCCTCGACCAAGGCGTCGCGCGTTCCGAAATAGTGTCGGATCGTCGGGATAGTGACCCCGGCGGCAAGAGCCAGTTCTCGCAGGCTCGCGCCGGTCGCGTTCTCTTCCGCTAAGCGCCAACGCACTTTGTCGATGAGTTCTCGGCGAACCTGATCATAGTCCGAGTTTCGCTTGCCTTTTGTTCGTGCCATTCGGATCGCCTGCTTTCCTAGCAATACTCTTGATAATATATCTCACTTGAGATACAATATCAATCATGACTGACCTACCGATTGAAACACTGAAGATCAAGACGGAGCGGGGGAATTTCCATGCTATTGCTGCCGGAGGCGAAGCCCAGCCAGTCGTGCTCTGCCTCCACGGTTTCCCTGACAACTGTGAAACCTACGCCGAGTTGCTTCCTCGCCTCGCCAGCAGGGGTTTTCGCGCGGTGGCCGCAAATCTACGCGGCTACGCTCCTTCTCCTCTCGAGGGTCCTTACCGGACTGAGGATAAGGCCGAGGATGCGCTGGCGATTTCTCGCGCTCTATCGCCAACCGCGCCGATATACGTGGTCGGGCATGACATCGGCGGTCAAGCCTTGTACAGAGCTCTAGTCAAGCATCCCTCCCGATTCCTTGCGGCGGTCATCCTCGCCGCCCCCCATCCACAAACGATCATGGAAAACTCCAGAAGTTCGCTACGGCAACTGTGGAGAAGCCGGTACATCATCCTGATGCAGATCAGGGGCTTCGCTGAATGGTGGCTGTCCAGGAAAGACTTCCGCTATGTGGAGAAGCTTTGGCGCGAGTGGTCGCCGGAGTTTCCGTTACCGATGAAGCATTTTCTGTCCGTCAAGGAAACGATCAAGGCTAGCATGCCGGCGCCGGTCGAGATGTACCGCTCAGGCGACTTCGCCGGATCGACGGAGAAGATTGCCACGCCGACGCTGTTGTTGATGGGCGACCGCGATGGGTGCGTCTCTTCGTCGATGGCGGAGGGGCAAGAGGCGCTTTTTTCCGGTCGATACGAACTGAAGCTAGTCGCCAATACCGGCCATTTTCTTCATCTCGAAGCTCCGGACGCGATCGGTGACTACATTTGCCAATGGTTTAGCTCGACTCGCTAGGCCCCAGTGAGGTACGTCGCGTTCATTCGCAACATAATGGTTGGACGTCAGGGCTTGACTCAAGGCGTCCTGGTCGAGGCATTCGAGCGCTCTGGCGCAGAGGATGTAGCCTCGATTCTGGCGACCGGGAATATCGTATTTACCGCCCAAAACGCGGAGGCGGTCGCAAACGACGCTTCGCGTCGGCTTCGAGATGGTTTCCTGCTGGAGGAGCCTATCTTCGTCCGCAGCTTTCCGCATCTTCGTGCGATTGCAGGGGAAAATCCCTTCGCCGATGCGCCCACGGATAATGTATATGAGCAATGCGTGACTTTCACTTCGGTGGGCCAATGGGGCTTGGCCAGCGCGTGACGACACGGAACTGGAATACAATTCTGCGGCTGCTCGACAAATACGCCGCCACGTCTTGAATAATGCTATCGAGCAAGACGACAAGGATAGAGCATTGAAGTCGAGCGAGAAACCGCGCACACTCCCTGGGTGAACACGAACCTTGGCACGCGGGCGAAGCATGCCGTCCGTTTTGCAGCCAGCGCGGGACGGCGGAGTGCGGCTCCGGCCCTTCGCCTCGGGGCGAAGGTGCTGCGTCATGCGCGTTACACTTTCTTCCAGATGGCCGGGGGCGTTTCCAGGATGGCGATCATTCGGAATTCCATTGACGGAAGGAAGTCGGCTAGTGAAATTTAAGTCAGTGGGGGGCCATTGTCCGATGGCCGCACAAAATCAAGGCCAAATGGCAAAACCCCGGATTTGGAGGCCTTATGCGCAGACCTTGTTTGGCATTTCTCGTGCTGGCCGCGGCGATGGGCGTTGCCTCGCCCCTGGGAGCCGAAGCAAGGGGCAAGATCCTCATGCTCTTGAGGAGCCCACAGAACAGCATTATCATCGACTTCGTGACTGCCCACGAGGCGACGCCGATTAAGACCGCTCTCGAACAGGCCGGCTATCTCGTCTCGGTAGCCACCGAGGACGGTCATCCTCTGGCGGGGAAGACGATCTCCCTGAACGCTGACCTTCCGATGGCCGAGGCCAAGGCCCAGGACTATGTGGGAATCGTCCTGCCTTGCCTCGACAGCCCCACCACCTTTGTGCCTGATGAGGCGGTGCGGGTCGTCAAGGAGGCGCTCGCCTGCGGGCTCCCCATCGCCGCGCAATGCACTTCGGTAGTTGTGCTCTCGAAAGCCGGCGCCCTGGAGGGCAAGCGCTACGCGATGCACTCATCCTTGAAGTGGGCGATTAAGGAAGGCATCTATTCAGGCGAGGGCGTCGTACGAGACGGGAATATCCTAAGCTCGGGAATCAGCCCGGACATAGCACGGCGCGAGGGTACACAAGATGGGACGCCGGAGCTCACGCGTATCTTCCTTTCCATGCTTCCCTAGCCTGCATCACACCCGTCTTCGGCCGCGTTGCAGCATCGGCATCCGCGAGGAAAGTATCTCTCTGAAGTTGGAACCTATGTCCTCGGTCTAAACCCACAAGACATCCATATCTGGCTAGATAGCAGGATTCTCTGGCCAGGTATGGAGCATAACTCGCTTGATATGTGCGTCAAATAGCTATATTTGTATCATATCCATCCCGAAATGGCGCTATAATCAAGTCAGAGGCCCGGCTCAGGCAGCCTAGGGAGGATGCCATGGCACTTACGGTGAGCGCTCGGATGAACACATTGGCGGGAAGGACCAAGTCCTGGCGCTTCCATACATGCCACTCGGGCGCGGTGAGCTTCGAGCGACTCATGGACATCATGGCCGCCTCCCACACTACCCTTTCCCTGCCCGACATTGTCGCCTGCATGACCCTCTTCTCCCAAACCGTCTCGAGCCTGGTGGCCGACGGCAAGTTCGTGAAGGGACCCCTGGGCGATTATTATCTCTGCGCCGTGGGCACCATTGACAGCCCAAGCGAGACCTTCAACCTGGACTCTGGCAAGGGTGGACACGGCCTGCGCCTAAGATTCAGGCCCGACCGAAGGACCGAGCAGGGCATGGCCAGGCAGGCCAGGGTCAAGCGCGACGACAGTCTTCCTTCGCGGGAACCTCATCCCCTGAGCCTGGAGGCTGCGGGCCAGCCAAGGGGAAGCCCCCTGGCCGCCTCAGCAATCGTGCGGCTAGTCGGCTACCACCTCAAGCTGGATCCCTCGGACCCGACCCAGGGCATCTTCCTCGCATCCAGCCCCCAGGCTCCCCTGCTTCGATGCCCCGTTTACGCCTCCATCACGCCAAGCCACATCATTGCCCAGCTCCCGCCCGCTCTTGAGGCGGGAGGCTATTCCGTCCTTGTGCGGAGCATGACCAAAACGGGAAAGATCAGGGAAGGCTGGCTCAAGGAGAGGATCGACATTGGCCCGAGCACCGTGGAATCAGGACTGAGGTTGCGCGCCTGTGCGATGAAGCTATAATTGCTCAAGAATAGCGTTTTCGCAGTGCGATTCATGCCGAGGAGGCGGATATGCGCCAAGCGGCCCTTCCCTGCTCCTTTGCGATAGGCCTCGCCATCATCACGTCGAGCGCCTTGCTTTCACCTTTGAGTTCCTGCACGGTCGGTGGACCGAGCGGTCCCGCCTCGATCACGCTCAAGGGAATCGTGCCCCAGGGCACGCCGGGTCTTCGGTCCCTGGCTCCGCCAGTCAAGGGTCGCGGCGCGGCCGGACGATCCATCTCGTCGGCCATCGGAGCGAGCGTGGCCGGATTCGAAATAATCGCTGGCAGCATACAGGGCGACACGCCTACTGCCGACGCGCCTATAGGTCCGGACGGGAGCTTCTCGCTTTCCCTGCCCTATGAGCCTTCCACTGCCAAAGTGAGGCTCGGGAAGGGCTATGTCCTCCTGATCACGAACCCCGGCGCGACAAGCCTGGGTGGCAAGGTGAGCGGCATCATCGCGGTGAACGACGGCACTTACCACATCGTGGACATGCCCACAGACGCGGCCAAGGGGAACATCGATTTCGGGCAGTTGGTGCGGAACGCGGACGAGGCGCAGTCGAGCCTGAGCCTGGGCAACTCCCAGTACTTTGACCTCTCGGGAAGCCAAATGAGCGAATTGGGGAGGATCGGGAACGTCTTCAAGGACGCCAGGAATCTTTATGTCAATTTCAACCAGGAGACTGGCATCTGGTACAGCGCGGAGACTGCGTTCGGCTGGGGCATCCCGGGCACCGTGGCCGCGGGTACCTTCAGCGATCCATCCAGCTATGCCTTCCAAGGCCATCACATAACCTTCCGCACCAACAACAATGCCTCACCCTCCTTCATGGAGGTGGCTACAGCCGCGATCATACTCTCCATCCAGCCGCCAGGTCCGATTCAGGTCAACGGCCATGCCTACGACTCGAACATCCCCATCACCAACGCTGGCGCGCACCTGACGACAAGCAGCTCCGATGGCACGCAGGCCTACGCAGGCGACGCCGATTTCTCAGGGCGGTTCAGCCTCACCCAGGGCCAGATCATGTATGTCATAGGCGAAGGCTACGGGATCAAGGACCTGCAGATGCCGGCTGGATCATGGCACATCAAAGCGGGCAGCGCAGAATTGGCGGACTTCGACTTGAGCTCCGCTGATCCGTTCGACGACTCGGGCAACTTCCTCTTCTATGTGCCTGAGATCAGGATTTCCGTGGACAGCGGCAACTATATATCAAAGGTCGAGGTGAGCTGGAGCAGCTACGACAAAGCGACGTCGAGCTACCTCCCCCTGCAGGACCTGTCGGTGTTCAAAGCTCTCGTTTCAAACCTGCATTTCAGCTTGACCGACTGGAGCGGGTACAGCGGCAACGGCAACCAAAGGCTGGACGAGGGCTGGAGCGACAGCACGACCATCACACAGTTCGCCAACCACTGGAAATACAAGGGGGATGCGAGCCTCTCCGACCCCGTCGCGGAAGGCTTCATGGTCGGCTATGCGATTGGCAACGTGTCTTTCGCCTTTGGGAGCAATTGAGCCGACGAAGGGCTGCGGGTATTGCGACCAGTCGGAAGCGAGAGGTAGAAGCCCTGTGGGAGATCGGGAAAACCCGTCTGAGATAGAGCCGGCCTTTGGGGATCTCTGCAAGATAGCAGGCATCGAACCTCAGCTCCGGGGCTGCTTTGGCCGAATTTCTTGAGTGCCTTGTCGCTGCTGCTTGTGATTCAAATGAAATGCTGTGCTGGCTGTCGGAGCAAGCCCTAGACCGCCAATGGATTCATCCGGCGGCATCGAGTGCAAAAGATTTCTGCCGTGGACTCATCGTGGGCTTGCTCGGAGCGCGAAGCGATTGCAGCATAGCGATCATGCCCTGTCCAGAGAAAGAAATGAATGATTTACCCAGTCCACTCTTGATTCACTTCGCGGATACATTAGACTTATTGGCGGATCAAAAGAAACGCGGAGGCTATAAGGCTTCGCATCGTGAATGCGTTCCGAGCTTGGGTCTCGTTCTCCCAGGAGAAATTTGTGTGGCGGGAGGAAGGGGGCAAACTCGAGGAGGCTATGCCTTGAATTTCATTGAGGCAGTTGGTTTATCGATGACAGTGCTTGCGGACTGGCGAGTCATCGCAATCGCAGTCTCTTTCATCCTCATCTGGGCAATCCTACGCCTGGTTGGCAATGTTAGGATAAAAATCCCCTTCCATCACCAAAGCCCCTATGACAACCAGTACTACTCAAATCATTCAAGCCGCCATACGCGGAGGTATTAGGGGAGCTATTGGCAAATTGAGATAGCCCTTGAGTGGTTTTGCATGAAGTTCCGATAATCCCTGCTGCATGGAGGAGGCATCATGGCAATGAAGATCGGCGAGTTCCTTATTTCAATCGGTGTCTTGACTGAAGAGGAGGTAGAGTTCGTCCTTGGTGCGCAAAAAGCAGGGGACTCTCGGAGGTTCGGCGAGATAGCCATATCGCTTCGCTTCATGGAGGACAGCTCCATCAACCGCTACGCCGAGTTCATTTCCTCGCACAGCGACACTGCTTCCAGGTTGTGATGAGTGCCTGCTCGCCTTGAGGCCAGATATCGGCCGTATTCCCGTGCAACCATGATCCGCTCCCCCTGCGGTAATCTGCCTATCTCTTCCAAAAAAGAATCTCTGGGGCCTTGCGCTCCATCGTGGAGAATTCTTCCTTCGGATAGCCGAGGATTATAGGGGCTACCACCTTATAGGCTTCCGGAATGCCCAATTCTGCTTTAGCCTCGGGCTGGTTGCAATAGACAGTCCCAAAGCCCATCCAGCATGAGCCTATTCCCTTTGCCCTTGCCGCAAGCATCAGGTTCTCTGCCGCAAGAGCGCAATCAATCTCGGCATTCGAGTTCCTGCTTTCACAAAGGATCATCACGAGGGTTGCTGCCTCGTAAAAGATGTTGAAATCGGGATTGATGAACTCATCGCGATACTTTTCCAAGAAAGGCCGCTGCGACAATGTGGACAGCAGGAGCGCTTTTGTCTTCTTGGATATGTCAGCAAGGAGATCCTTGCTCTGGATGACGCAGAACTTCCACGGCTGACCGTTTGATCCGCTCGGAGCCATAACTGCGCGATTGAGCAGATCCTGCACGATCTCGGGGGATACTGGCTTGTCAGTGTAAGCTCGGATTGATCGTCGCGTGGATAGGACCTCAAGAAAATCCATGGCCGCTCCTTGATATGCGTTTTTCGAGTCGGTTCGACTTACCATACCAGATTTTCCATGCCATGCCGATGGCCCCTACCGGAAGGACGCGCCGACGCCACGGGTCCGCCTGGCCGACCTACTTGAGCAGCTCCTCGTACAGCCTATAGTTTTCAGCCTTCATCCCGAAGCCGGGCAGGCGCGGGAGGAGGCGCGTGTCGACGATGCGGCATATCCGCGAGGCGATGCGCGAGAGCGCGAAGTAGCCCAGGTCTCCCCACGAGTAGGGCACGAGTATCCTCGCGCAGTAGTCGTCGCGGTGCACGAACTCGAAGGCGAAGCCCTGCGGAAGCCTCGCCACCTGGGCGGCCGTGAGCTCGAGGCAGCGGCTGCGCGATTTCGAGGCGATCTGCCCCTGCAGGGCCAGGAAGCTCTTCCGCTCGCTCTGCAGCAGGAGTTCCCCGCCGAGCACCATGCCCTCGAAGTCGGCGCGGAACTTGTCCCCGTTGATCTCCATGAACCGCAGGAAGCGCGAGCGCGAGATGTAGCTGTAGTCGCACTTCGCCCCGCCGTAGCTGCCTATGGAGATCGTGATGAGCTCCTGCAGGTAGAGCATCAGCTTGTGCGCGCTGCGCAGGAATCGGTAGTCCGGATCCTCCATCGAGTCGAAGCCGATGGCCTCGATCGAGTGGCCATGGCAGCGCATCGCGCCCACATAGTCATAGACGCGGTTCACGAAGTACTTCATGGAGAAGACCCAGTCGGGAGGCGAGAGGAAGTGCCCCGGGATGAGGGACTTGCGGCAGTAGGTGTCAAAGGGCTTGGAGCCGATGACCGCGCCAGCCAGCACCTTCTCGCCGCCCTCCGCGATGAGGGACAGGCGCTGCGAGCCCGCGCGGAGCTTGGCGTAGCCGGGCTTGTCCCCCCTGATCCCCAGGAAGTTCTCGAAGATCCTGGAGTCGGGCTCGGAGCGCACCAGCGAGAACAGCCCTTCGCGGATCGCCGCGTTGTCGCTGATCACGTGGATGCTTCGCTCGTTGCTCTTGTAGAACCGCGCGTTGGCCTCGCGGATCTCCGCGTCGGCGTGCGCAAGCCTGGCCGCCACCTCGCTCGCCTTAAGGATGGTGTAGGCGGGGTCGATCTCCAGCACTATCCCGAACAGCTCGTACAGGCGGCGGCGGAGCTCCTCGAGCCTGGCCGCGAGGTAGTCCAGGTCGGACCTGGACAGGACGTCTCCCGCGACGATATTGAGGTCGACATCGGTGCAGTGCTGGCAGCCCATGTCGTTGTACGTCGAGAAGAGACGCCCAAGACCGAACATGAAGAGCTCTCTCGCCACGCGCGGCTTCAGGCTCGGTATGAAGATGAGCCGTATCCACTCGATGACGATGAAGCGGTACAGCTCGGCCCGCGGCTTGAGGTAGTCGTCGGAGACAGCCCGCGCATCGAGCCGCTGGAAATCCGCGTTGCGTATCGCGCGGTTGCGCTCGACGAAGACGCCGACGATGAAGCGCTCCACCTCCTCGGGGCTCGAGTCGGAGGCCGCCAACTCATCAAGCCGGCTCTTCGCCGCGGCTATCGCGCTCATCGGGCGCCATTGTGGCGTACATTAACGAGTCGGTCAAGAATAATCGGGGCTCATGCTGCGCAAAGGAAGAATCATGTCACCAATAATCCACCGAGAGAAGAATTTCCCTCAACCCATCAATATTCATGGTATCATGCGTTGTGCGCCGCTTCCGGCGGATGGGACAGACCAAGGGGAGACCGCTTGGCGGCCTCCCATCGCGCTTTCTCCCTCGCCATCCAAGATCGCAGGAATGAAAGGAGATCGCCCCGTGGCAGAACTCAATCGGGAACGCACAGCCCTCCGCATGGTGAACATCGAGAAATACTTCGGGTCGGTGTGCGCGCTGAAGAATGTGAACTTCGAGGTCGGGCACAACGAGATCGTGGGACTAATCGGCGACAACGGCGCCGGCAAGTCGACCCTGGTCAAGATATTGACCGGCGTCTTCCCCCCTTCGAGCGGGGAGCTCTACATCGCCGACACATTGGTCGATACTGCTTCGTACACGGTCAAGAAAGCCCATGCCCTCGGGATCGAGACCGTCTATCAGGACAAGTCCCTCGGCGAAAAGCAGGCTATGTGGCGCAATTTCTTCATCGGGCGTGAGATCACCTACCCCTTCGGCTTCATCAACGTGAAGGAAGAGAAACGCATCGCCAGGGAGATCATGGTCAACACCATAGGCTTCCGGGGCAAGGGCATCGGCGTCGAATCCAAGGCGAACAAGCTCTCGGGCGGCGAGCGGCAGGGAGTGGCCATCGGGAGGGCGATGCACTTCGAGGCAGAGCTCATCATCCTCGACGAGCCGACGGTCGCTCTGTCGCTCAAGGAAGTGCGCAAGGTCATCAATTTCGTGCATAAGATCAAGGAATCGGGAAAGGCGTGCATCTACATCTCGCACAACCTGGCCGACGTCTACGAGATCGCCGACCGCTTCATTGTCATCGACCGCGGGGAGATAGTCTCAAGCATCGAGAAAGCGAAAATATCCCTCAAGGATCTTGACGAGTTCCTCCTCGACTACTCGCATGGCCTTAAGGACAAGGTGGAGCCATGAGCAAAGGCAGTTCCCGCCTGGCATTCCTCGGCAGGCTTGAAGGTCTCCCGATAGCCCTCGTCCTCGTCGCTCTCTATGTCGTCTTCATCTTCACCGCGCCCGCCGTCTTCACCGGCTACCGCATCTACATGTCATTCTTCCAGACAGTCCCACCCCTCCTCGTCCTGGCCATCGGCCTCACTTTCATCATCACCGCGGGCGAGATCGACCTTAGCTTCCCCGCCATCGTGGCGCTGTCGGGCTTCGTCTTCACCTGGTGCTTCAAGACCTTCAACGCTCCCTGGCTTGGCTTCGTCCTGGCCCTGGCCTCAGGGGCGCTTGTCGGCTGGATCAACGGCGTCCTGGTCGCGCGTCTCAAGGTGCCTTCCATAATGGCCACGCTCGCTGCCCAGTTCTTCTGGTACGGAGTCACCGTCCTCATCGCCGGGGGGCTCCAGATAAACATCGAGGCGGTCAACAGCACGCCCATCCACGCCATCTTCGCGGGGCGCATCTTCGGCGTCTTCCCGACGGAGGCCCTATGGTCCCTGGGCCTCGTCATCGTCTTCTGGTTCATCCTCAACCGGCACAAGTTCGGCGAGGCCATCATGTTCATCGGCGACAACGCCGAGGTCGCGCGGGTGATGGGC
>Ga0316217_10002969_pt1 | contig 19870 bp, 14 predicted proteins | sample 1anoAmetaG_FD_203633 | JGI IMG/M metagenome (GOLD analysis project Ga0316217, IMG submission 203633) | Freshwater microbial communities from Trout Bog Lake, Wisconsin, USA - 1anoA | ecosystem: Environmental > Aquatic > Freshwater > Lake > Hypolimnion/Profundal zone | place: USA: Wisconsin...
GAAGGGCCGCCAAGCTCAAGGCGGATGCAAAGCGCAAAAAAAGCCGCCCCTGTCGCGGGGCGGCTTGGCTTCTACCTGCTGGGGAGATTACCAGCCAGTAGTGTTGGTAGCCGCGTATTTGGCGGCGATGGCAGCCGGAGTCATCGGAGCTTTGCTCACATTGACACCGAGTATCTTTCCATTAACGCCGAAATAGCCCCAAGTGCTATTGTAAGATGATGGTATTTGGGACCCCACCATCATGCCGAGGCTCTGGTTGTCTGTTGTCCCGGCATTGTAGATCACGCTCGGGGATGCAGACCCATGCAGGACACCGTTGATATAGAGCCGCAGATAGCGGTTGGAACCAGTTACATCCCAGGTCCCAACTATATAATACCACTTGCCGGTATTGAGGTTGATGTCGCTGTAGGCAGCATCATAGGTGCCCGAACGATCGACTATCATAGCTATCTGGCCGCCCGCCCCCCAACCTTGCAGTGAGTAGGCCTCGTCCGTGAAATCAACCTTCACTCCCTTATGGATGATGCCCATGGTGTCGGTCATTGTGTTGATCCAAAGCCATGCTTCAACAGTGCCCGAAGTCGTCAAAGCTGGTATCGAAGCTGGATTGATCTGGGTTCCGATAACTTGCTGGCCATTGAAAGCATATTCAGTATTTGCCAAAGGCAGGACATTTGATGCTGGTGCGTTTGCCACGGTAGAGCCAACCGCCGTCCCATCAGTGATCGAACCATACAGGGTACCAAGATCACCGAGCGCAGCCTTCTCGCTGGTCGAAACGGCAAATGGCAAAGTGCCGGGCGCAGGAATAATCTGCTGATTTCGAACGAATACATTGGCGCTTGGATTTGAGGCTAATATTTCGGTAGCGCTTCCCGTGGGAACGTATTTCGTGGAATTCGCAGAGCTCAGCGTTGCGTAATCCGTATTGATTTGGGCTAGAATAAAATCTTGTTGGCCCGCAACGTTAACAACCCGAGTCTCCATATTGGTGGTGGGGCTTCCAGGTTGAGTAGTGTCAGCCACATAGTAGGTGCTGGATCCATTGATGGTCGTTGTTAGGCCATAGACCACCTGCTGCCTTAGAACGGTTTCTGCGAGCGTTGTGAATTGAGAACCGGAAAAGACAGTCTGCAAGGTCGAAGTAAACCCGCCGCCCGTAGTCGTCAAGGTGCTAATGGTTTTCTCGAAGCTGGCTGTGTAGGCAGTATAGCCGCCCGGCGAAGCAACCTCGGTATAATAGCGAATCCCCAGTATCGTCTGCTGATTGGAGCCTTGCCAGAACCAATAATTATAGGTAGTTTTTGGAGTCACATAGTACATCACGATCGATGAATACTGGACGCCAAAACCAGGGTAGGTCGCACTTGTTGCGGTCGTGGGCACGAAAGCCTGACTTAGATCGAGCGATCCATTTACATAGAACGCTGTAGAGTCAAGGAGTTGGCCACCTGATAGCGAGGACGAAACTATGGTCTCGTTGCGTGTACTGCCGTCCAGGAACGTCAGCACCATTTTAATGCGGGCGTCTTGGTTTTGGATTGCAGCGGCGCCATTCAAGGTTACGATCGGATCGTTCGCAGTCCATGTTCCAAGATCGTTCGCGACTCCGGATCCACAATCCGCGACATAATACTCCTCAACGTAATTACTGCGAATATCGTTCGCCGGGAAGGTCGTTGTCGCCGTCACATCATAGACGTTCCAATTACCGGATGCAGTACCCCGCGCGTCCGCCCATTTTATGCTGGTGACCTGTGTCGGAAAGAGGGTCACGAGGAAAGTTGTTTTCTGAAGCGGCTCAGGATAATCTCCGGAGATCGTCGTCGTGGTGTCGCGAAGGCTTTGCCATGAATAAGTCGGCACTTGAGCGCTACCAAGGGGCACTGTCGCTTTTGCGCCCGAAGCCCTGCGCCCATTGAATGGGGTAAGCGCCCGCGCACCGCCAGCTACGCCCATGGGCGCGCCGTCGCGTTCGGCATAGTAGCTCGACATAAAACTCTTCTGGAACGTACTGATATCGGTTGCGGAAGGCAGGGTGGAGGTGGACCTAGTGGGCGCGTTCTGCTGGCCCGTGAACAGCGTGCACGAAGCCGCGAGGGCGGCGCCCAGGATGATGAAGATATACTTTCTCATAAAGCACCTCGTCGTACGCAGCTCGGACCTACGGCCCGAGTGCAGGCAGGCTGCCGACCAAGTCGGAAGATTTTTAATTCTATATTCAATATACAGCATGGAGCGGCGTTTTTCAAAATTGCCTCCGATTTGCACTGTATTTGGGCGCATAACGCGGTGATTATGGGGCTATGACCCTCGGCTGCCTGGCGGACATCCCGCCGAGTATCGAAATGGACCAGTAAGAGGGGGCGACGGGATTGAAGGGGTCGGTGTCGGAGGCCTCGATGCTGAGCGAATAGCTTGCCTCGGGCCTCAGCCAGTCGACGCGCCCGAAGGCGTAGAGGTAGGGCAGGCTCGGGGCGCTTCCAGACAGGAGGGGCGAGATGTAGATGCCGCCCATCGCCTCGAGGCTCAGAGACACCGAGTCGCCGTCCTTGAGGCCCTGGCTGGACTGCCAGAGGAGGCCTCCCTTGGCGGTGAGGGCCTGCTGGGCCGCGTAGTAGGGGCTCGTGCGGGGGCTCTTCGAGTCCTCGTAGACGAGGTCGAGGGGTATGCCGAGATTGGCCCAGGGCGAATCCGATACGCGGAAGGCGGGTATGAGCTCGGCCAGGGCGCTCCCATAGAGGTTGCCCCCGTCCTCGGGCACGAAGCTCCCGCTAAAGGAGAGACGTGGCGCGACAAAGCGGAAGACACCCCCCGCGGGCAGGTAGGATGAGGCCGAGAGCTCGAGCCTGTGCGCGAAGAGGACCGACAGGGCAGGGTTGAGGCTGTCGGGAAGGGGGGCGTAGCTGTAGGAGGCGCTGCCCGCCCACTGCTCGGCCTTCCAGTCGAGGGCGAGGGCACCCGAGGTGTAGCCGCTGAGGGCCCCGAGGAACTGCCCCGGCGTGACTGTCGCGATGCCGGGGGCCGAGAAGTCGGCGCTCGTCCCGATTATCGAGGCCGAGGGGCGGAGGACGAAGCCCGGCTCCCCCTGCCTCACGCCCAGGGTGAGGGGGGCCTCGATGCCGACGGCGGCCCCTATGTAGGCGGGGTAGCCGAGATTCCGGTCGCGGATGGACGTTATCTGCGCGAAGGGCTTGAGGGCGACAAAGGAGCCCAGGGGGAAGAGGGCGCTCGCGTCGCTCTTGTAGCTGAAGAGGTTGGGGTCGGCGAGGAGGCTGGTCGAGGCCTCGAAGACTGGGGCGTGGGAGCGCGCGATGCTGTTGTAGCGCGAGGCCGCGTTGAGGTAGTAGGGATCCGCGCCGTTTACTGCCTTGAAGAGGGCGGCGGCCGCTGCCCAGTCGCCGGCCTTCTCCTCGGCGAGGGCGAGGCTGTGCATGGCGCGGATGTTGGAGGGGTCGAGGGCGAGGACGCGGCGGTACTGCCTCGTCGAGGGCTCGGGCAGGCCGAGGGCGTCGTAGTAGGCCCCGAGCTCCGAGCGCAGGTCGAGGGCCTCGGACTCGAAGGCGTACCAGGAGCGCCTGAGCCGCCTGTCCTCGAGGGACGAGGCGCCCTGCACCAGGCTGTCGAGGAGGGCCCGGACTGTAGTGGCCGCGGCCTTGGCCTTGAGGTCGGCGGCGAGTGCCGTCGAGGTGGCCTCGCGCAGGGCTGTGGCCGCGGCCTCGAGGGACGTGGCGTCGGCGTCCTCTGCGGCTGCCTCGAAGCTCGTTGGCGGGTCGACAGGCGGCGCGCCGGCCACCGCCGCCAGCTCGAGGGCTGCCGCGGCGAGGGAGGGGGAGCCGCTCGGGCTGGCGGCCTCGGCCATGGCGGCCCTGTAGACGCTGCGGTAGTCGAGCCTCGCCTCTATGAGGAGCTCGGCCAGGAGGCGCTCGGCGGTGAGGGCCTCGGAGCTCACGGCGGCGAGGGCCGACTGGGCGCCCTTGGCCTCCTTGGTGGTGAGGAGGACCCTGGCCCGCGCGAGGGAGGCTATCTGCTCGCCGCGGCCCGCGGGGACTGCCATCTCCCCCGCGGCGTAGGCGGGGTCGAAGCTCCAGCCGAGGCCCTGGGTGAGGGCCTTGAAGGCCTTCTCGTCGGCCTCATCCCGCGCCAGGGCCTGGTCCAGGGCCTCCTTGAGCCCGGCTGCCCTCTCGCCCATGAGGCTCAGGCGGCCGTCCTCCGCCGCCACCGCCCCTAGCGCCGCGGCGAGGGCCGCCTGGGCCTCCCTGACCGCCGAGCGCGCGCTGTCCGTCGGGGCCGCGCTCTTGCCCGCGGCGGTGGCTGCCTGGGCCGCCTTCTCCCTTGCCTTGAGGTCGGCGAGGGCCTTGTCGGCGGTGGCCGAGGCGGTCTGGAGTTTCGCGCGGAGTCCGGCAAGGGCGGCCAGCCTCGAGTCGAGGTCGCCGCGGAGGGCGGCGGCCGAGAACTGGGCGGCGAAGACATCGGCTATGGCCGCGTCCGAGTCGGAGATGGAGGCTGCGAAGCGGGCGGCGAGGATGGACTCGAGCTGGCGCGAAGCCTCGGCCTTGCGTCCGCTCCAGGCATAGACCCGGGTGAGCTCGTCGCGCAGGCCGAAATCCTCGGGCTTGGAGGCTATGAGAGCCTCGAGCTCGGCTATCCTGTCGGCCTTGAGCTGGCGCCTGCCCCGCGCCCGCTCGAGGACCTGGTCGAGCTCGGGGCTGGGCTCGAAGGCCGAGGCTATCCTGGCCTCGAGCTTCTTCTCGGCCTCATCCTTGCCCATCGCGGAGAGGAGGGCGCCCTCCTCGAGGTAGAGCCCGAGCTGGTCGGGGAAGGCGTCGATGGCCTTGTCGTAGACCGAGATCGCGCGGTCGGGGAAGCCGTTGTCGCGGTAGATCCCCGCGAGGGCTGAGGCCCCCGCCGGGTCGGAGAGGGCCGCGCGCTCGGCCTTGGAAAAGAGCTTCTCGGCATCCACGCCCCTGCTCGCCCAGAGGAGGGTGAGGCCCATGTTGACGGTGAGGGAGGCATTGCCCGGGAAGGCGGCGAGGCCAGTGGTGTAGAAGTACTCGGAGTCGGAGAAGCGGCCCGACCAGGCGGCTATCTTGCCCGCCTCCTCGTAGGCGTCGAGGTCGTCGGGGCGCAGCGAGATGTAGATCCCGTAGGCCTCGATGCCCTCCTTGACGTCGCCTCGCCATATCCTGTTCTTGGCTGAGAGGAGGCGGACATTGGCGTTCCTGGGCGCGACGATGACCGCCTTCGAGAGGGTCTTGAGCGCGGAGAGGTAGTCGCCGGACAGGGAGTACTCGTCGGCCAGCTCGATGTAGGGCCCTATCTCGGCGGGCTTGGCCTGGATCTGGGCCTCGTAGTCCTCGGTGCTCCTGAAGGGGTGGTCGATGCTCCTGTCCGCGGGGTCCTTGGGGAAGGAGGGCGGGAAGCCCGTCCTGTCCTGCGCCGCAGCCGCGAAGGCCTCGCCCGAGGCGAGGAAGAGGGCGTCGAGGTAGAAGAAGAAGCGGTCGTCGAGCCTGCGCTTGGCCGAGATCTCGAAGCGGATGACGTGGGCGCCCTGATCGAGGGCGAGGCTCGGGGTCCTTACCCAGTAGTAGGCGGGGGCATAGCGCTCGACGACGTTGACGTCCTCGCGGTAGAGGGTCCTGGGGGCGCCGCCGTCCACGCGCAGCGCCACGGGCGAGGCGAAGGAGAGGCTGAACTCGTCCTTGGAGCCGGGCGGGGTGCCGCCGTACCAGAGCTCGTAGCTGCCCGCCTTCTCGATGTAGATGCCGTACTCAGCGTAGTAGGCCGAGCCCCCCGGCAGCTGACCGGTGCTGGAGAGCTGGAGGCTGCGGTTGGCCGAGCAGCCGTAGTTGAGGGTGGGCTCGGTGGCCATGTTGGTCGAGACCGCATCCTCGCCCTCGATGTAGACGAGGCCTGGCGGGCTGCTCGGGAAGACCGGGGCGAGGAGGCGCCCCGTCTTGTCGGCCGCGGCGCAGGCAAGGGCGCCGAGGAGCATGCAAAGGGCAGCAGCCGACCTGTTCCGTGACATCATTTTGTTTCCCCCGTCGATAATGTATCGGCAGAAGAGGGGGATTCCCCGCCTCGAGATGGCTCCTGTGCGTGCCGCCGGCCCCACCGGGCCGGGCCAGCAGCGCCTCAGGCCTGCCTGAGGCCGGTGATCAGCAGCCCTCCACCGTGGAGCGCGGACATCAGTATATTCGAGCAATGGAATACACCAAGCCCGACAAGGAGACGCTTCGCAAGAAGCTCACGCGCCTGCAGTACATAGTCACCCAGGAGGGCGGCACCGAGCCGGCCTTTGACAACGCCTACTGGGACGAGCACCGAAGCGGCATCTACGTAGACATCGCCTCGGGCGAGCCCCTCTTCGCCTCGAGCGACAAGTTCGACTCGGGGACGGGCTGGCCTAGCTTCACAAGGCCCATCGCTGCCGACGCGATAGTCGAGAAGCGGGACCTGAGCCACGGCATGGTCCGCGTCGAGGCCAAGAGCCGCGTGGCTGATTCCCACCTGGGCCACGTCTTCGAGGACGGTCCGCGCGGGGGCCGCGCGACGGGGCTGCGCTACTGCATGGACTCGGCCGCCCTGCGCTTTGTGCCCAAGGAGGACATGGAGAGGGAGGGCTACGGGGAGTTCCTTAAGGAGCTTGAGTGAGGGCGGGGCCGGGCGAAAAAAGGGGCAGCCGGCTAACGCGCCGGCCGCCCCCTGAGCCTGATGGCCCGATCGATCAGTCGTAGAGCAGGGGCCCGAACTCGGGCTGGTCCATGTTGGAGGCGTCATAGAACTTGGCGCCGGTGTCCACGTCCGCGACCTTCTCCTTCTTGATGGCCTTGTAGGCGAGGTCCACGGCGAGGCCGGGGTACTGCTTGGGCAGGGCGCTGCCGTCGTTGGTGGCGGAGAGGATGGCGCGGGCAGTGCCCTCGTTCGAGCAGAAGATGCCGAGGATCCTTTCGGACTTGACGCGGTTGAGCAGGGCCCGGGCCGTGCTGGTGATGTCGCTGTCCTTGGGCGAGGCGGGGCCCACGCCGCTGTGGGTCTTGGGCTGCTCGTATATGACCCTGCCCACCATCATGTTGATGATCTGCTGCTTGGTCACCTCGCTGGTGGGCCTGGTGCCCACCAGCTCCCCGTCGCGGAGCACGGTGACCCTGTCGGCTATCTGGTGTATCTCGTCGAGGCGGTGGGAGATGTGGATCATCCCGACCCCGTGGGAGGCCAGGTCCCGCATGATGGTGAAGAGCCCGTCGATCTCGGCGTCGGTGAGGGCCGCGGTGGGTTCGTCGAGGATGAGGATGCGGAGCCAGTGCGAGACCGCCTTGGCGATCTCCACCATCTGCTGCTTGCCGACGGTGAGCCGCCCCAGGGGCTCGCGCGGGTCGATGTTCATCTTGAGCCGCGCGAACAGCTCCTCGGCCCGCTTGATCTGCTCGCGCTTGTCGAGGAAGAGCCCCCCCGCCCGGGTCGACTCCCTGCCTATGAAGATGTTATCGGCCACCGTGAGGTGGTCCATCATGTTGAGTTCCTGGTGGACTATCCCGATCCCCATCTCGAGGGCGTGCTTGGGACTGCGGGGGTTGAAGAGGTGGCCCAGGAAGTGGATCTCGCCGGAGTCCTTGGGATTGATGCCGATGAGGACCTTCATGAGCGTCGACTTGCCGGCGCCGTTTTCCCCGACCAGGGCGTGGATCTCGGCCTCTTCGAGCTCAAAATCCACCTAGCGTAGGGCATGAACCCCCGTGAAGCGCTTATCAATTTTCTTCATCGATAGGATTTGACGGCCCATAGCCATTGCTCCTATTCGTTCGCCGTGCGGTCGTCGCTCGCCCGCGCACAACGCGGGCAACTCCTCGGCTTATACTATATTCTTGTCAATTCCCGGTCGGTCATCAAGACTGGGAGCCTCCCCCGGCCCCGGCCAAACCTAGCCCCGACGGGGTGGAATCGCTATCCTATAGGCAGGTGCCGGCCCGGGGCCGGGGTCTGGGGGGCATAAGCCATGAAAGCCATAGTCGTCAGGGAGTACGGTGAGCCTGAGGTCATGAGGATCGAGGAGAGGCCGGACCCCATGCCCGGCGAGGGCCAGGTCCTGGTCCGGATCAAGGCAGCAGGCGTCAACCCCGCGGACACCTATGCGCGAAGCGGCAACTACGCAAGCAAGCCGCCCCTGCCCTACACGCCGGGCACCGATGGGGCAGGCCTCGTCGAGGCAGTGGGGCCGGGGGTGAAGGCCGTCAAAGCAGGAGACCGGGTCTATGTAGCCCGGTCCCTAAGCGGGACCTACGCCGAGCTCTCCCTTGCCCTCGAATCCCAGGTCCACCGCCTCCCCGACAGGATCTCCTTCTCGCAGGGCGCCGGGGTCTTCGTGCCCTACGCCACCGCCTACCGGGCGCTCAACCACATAGCCCACGCGAGGGCGAGCGAGACCCTCCTGGTCCACGGGGCGAGCGGCGGCGTGGGCATCGCCGCCCTCCAGTTCGCCTCGGCGGCGGGGATGAATGTCATAGGCAGCGTCGGCAGCAAGAGGGGGCGGGAGCTGGCCCTCCGCGAGGGGGCGGTCCACGCAGTGGACCACCACGACAAGGGCTACAGGGAGGAGATACTGCGGCTGGCCGGGGGCAGGGGCCTCGACGTGATCCTCGAGATGCTGGCCAACGTGAACCTGGGCGCCGACCTCGGCCTCCTGGCGCCGCGGGGCCGCGTCGTGGTCATAGGCAGCCGCGGCGAGGTGAGCGTGAATCCCCGGGACCTCATGTCCCGGGACGCGGCCGTCTTCGGGATGATGCTCTGGAACATGAACGAGGAGGAGGCGGCCGAAACCCACGCCGCCATAATCGCAGGCCTCGAGGAAGGCTCCCTGCGGCCCGTGGTGGGCGCCGAGCTTCCCCTCTCCCAGGCCCCGGCTGCCCACCGCAAGGTCCTGGAGAGCGGCGCCTACGGCAAGATAGTCCTCCTGCCTTGAGCGCTGCGCTCTCCATCCTCCGGCGCACCCGCCTCGTGGAGCGGCAGGCCGACCAGGGAATACTTGCGCGCTCTGTCGAGTACCTTGAGACAGGCTTCGAGCTCTCGGCCAAGACTGCGCGGGAGCCCGAGACCCTCGAGATAGTCCAGGAGCTCTACGATCGGGTAGTGTGCGCCTATCCCCGCCTCCCCCACATAGAAGGCAAGAGGATCCTGGACCTGGCCTGCGGCTCGGCCACGAGCAGGGCCCCCTCCGGGACGAGCCGGCGCATTCCCCTAGCCGGACTCGCCAGGAACCAGAAGGCCGGAGGCTATTCAAGCCTCTTCGAGCCCTGGCTGTGCAGGATCCTGGCCGGACTTGGCGCCCAGCCTGTAGGCGTAGACTTAGGCGATCTGGAGGGGGAGGACTTCGAGCACCACCAGGCCGACCTGGGCAGGCTGGGAGCCCTGGACTTCCTGCCCTCGCATTCCTTTGACGCGGTCCACGACAGCCGGCTCTTCGGGTCGCCGGAGTTCACAGGCCGTTACGCGGGCGCCCTCTCGGACAGGGCGCAGGTCATGGCCATCGCCCGGGAGATTGCAGCCCAGGAGGACAGATTGCTGGCAAAGGGCGGGATCGTCATCCACTCGGACGCGCACGAGCTGGCAAGCTAGGCAGGGCTACAGCCGTCGCCCGCGATAGATGCAATTCGCCGAAGGCGAATCATACAATCACTTCCTTGCATTTTAGCGAGCGAAGCGAGCGTTTGCGGGCATACAATCCATTCCTTGCGATTCCGCTGCGCGCGGGATTGAAGCGAGTAACCCACAGGCCCGCGCAGCGGGCCGAGGACTACTCGCGGAAAGCCCGGTTGGCGAGGCCTTCCGGCCTCGCCAACGCGCCCAAATCAATATTCTTATACTTTAGCGGTAGAGCGGCCCCAATGCTGAACAGGCGCGGTAGTCCGAGCCCTCCCTGTCCATGCCCATGGCGTTCCAGTAGCTGGGCCTGAAGATCTTGGCCTCGTCGACGTTGTGCATGCACACGGGTATGCGCAGCATCGAGGCGAGGCTTATGAGGTCGGCGCCGACGTGGCCGAAGCAGATGGCGCCGTGGTTGGCGCCCCAGGCTGCCATGACCGAGTAGACGTCCTTGAAGGGGCCCTCGCCGGTGAGGCGCGGCACGAACCAGGTGGTGGGCCAGGCGGGGTCGGTGCGCAGGTCGAGCTTGTCGTGGACCTCGCCGGGGAGGGTGGCGGTGACGCCCTCGGCCAGCTGTAGGACGGGGCCTATGCCCTTTACGAGGTTGATGCGGCTCATGGTGACGGGCATGCCGCCCTCGGTGAGGAAGTCCGAGGAGTAGCCGCCGCCGCGGAAGTAGCCGAGGTTGGCGTAGCGCCAGCTTGTGGCGTCGAGGCAATCGCCCGCCTCCTTGGGCGTTACCTCCCAGTAGGGCTTCATCGCGGGCTTGCCGTCCTTGCGCTGCTTGCCCGTGCCGTCCATGGTGGTGGCGCCGGAGTTGATGAGGTGGATGAAGCCGCCCGAGGCGTCGCCCGTGGGCTTCCAGCCGGTGACGCGCTGCACGGCCTCGGGGCTCCAGTAGGTGCGCACGTCGGAGAAGATCTGCGAGGTGCCGGTGAGGAGGTGGCCGAAGAGCATGGCCACGCCGTTCATGGCGTCGTTCTCGGTGGCGACGAGGTAGGGCTGGCGTATGCCGTTCCAGTCGAAGCTCGAGTTGAGGATGGTCTCGAGGAAGTCGCCGTTGGGGAAGTGGTCGGTCCAGTGGCGCTGGCCCTGGAAGCCCGCGAGGATGGCGTTGTGGCCGAGGGCCTCCTCGTTGAGGCCCTTGCGCTTGAGGTCGGGGTTGCCGACCATGAGGTCGCGCACGATGAGGGCCATCTTGACGCTGGTGGCCCAGACCTTGTCCTTGCGCTCGCGGCTGTGCTGGACCTCGGGGGCGTTGTTGTCGGGGCCCTCCTTGCAGTTGGCCTTCACCCAGTCGAGGGCGCGCTTGAACTCGGCGTCGGAGTAGATCTTCTCGTCGAAGCGGCGCACGAGCTCGCTCATGTCCACCGACTCGTTGCGCATCCCGAGGTAGGTCTGGAAGAAGTCGGGGTCGACGATGGAGCCGGCTATGCCCATCGAGACCGAGCCCACGGAGAGGTAGGACTTGCCGCGCATCCAGGCGGCGGCGAGGCCCGCGCGGGCGAAGCGCAGGATCTTCTCGGACACGTCCGCAGGGATGTTCTCGGTGTCCTTGAGGTCCTGGACGTCGTGGCCGTAGATCCCGAAGGCGGGGAGGCCCTTCTGGCTGTGGGCGGCGAGGACGGCCGCGAGGTAGACCGCGCCGGGCCTGTCGGTGCCGTTGAAGCCCCAGACGGCCTTGACCGTGAGGGGGTCCATGTCCATGGTCTCGGAGCCGTAGCACCAGCAGGGTGTGACGGTGAGGGTAACCGCGACGCCCTCGCGCGCGAACTTCTCGGCGCAGGCCGCAGCCTCCGCGACGCCGCCGATGGTGGTGTCGGCGATGACGCACTCGACGGCGTGGCCGCTGGGGTGCCTGAGCGAGCCGGTGATGAGCTTGGCGGCCGCCTTGGCCATGGCCATGGTCGGGGCCTCGAGGCCCTCGCGCGCCCCGCCCAGCCGTCCGTCTATCGTGGGCCTGATGCCGATCTTGGGCAGGCCGCCCTTGAGCCTGATCGTGGGAGCCTGGACCTTCATGTCGGATACGTTCGCCATAAATACCTCCTATTGGAACCTTGTCGATACAAGTTGGGCCGGCGCGAGATCGTGCCGGATAAGCGACGTGGGGAGCCTGAGCCGCTCCGGGAAGGAGGCCTGGTCTCCCGCTATCCTCGCGAGGAGGATGCGGGCCGCCTGGGCGCCGATCTCGGCGACGGGCTGGGAGAGGGAGAAGCGGCAGAAGCGAAGCAGGGGCGAGTAGGGGCTCTCGTCGAAGGCGGCGAGCCGCACCCGCGAGGAGCGCTCGGGCGCCTCCTCGCTGACTAGGTAGTTGGTCACCCCGACGTGGACGTAGGCGTTGAAGAGGAAGTAGGCGTCGGGGGCGTCGGGCCTCGAGCGCATGGCCTTCATGGCCTCGTAGCCCGAGGAGACGTGGAGGCCGGCGAGGCTCGTGAACTCGGGCTCGATCCTGAGGCCGAGCTCGGTCATCGCCCGCCGCCAGCCCTCGTAGCGCTCGCGGGCCGTCGACACCTCGAGGCTGGCGCCTATGAAGCCCATCCTGCTCTGCCCCTGCGCGAGGCCCTCGAGGCCGAGGGCCTTGGTGGCCTCGTAGGCGCCACCCTCGTTGTCGACGAGGACTGCGTCGGCCTCGAGCCCGGGGACGAAGCGGTCGACGAGGACGAGGGGTATGCCCGCGGCCAGGGAGGCGCGCATGAGCCCGCCGTCCCCGGTGGCGGGTATCACGACAAGGCCGTCGACGAGGCGCTCGGCGAGGAGGCGCATGCGCTTGGCCTCCTCCTCGGCGCTCTCCCAGGAGGAGCAGACGATGAGGCTGTAGCCGTGGGCGGAGAGCTCCCTGTCCATCGACTCGGCGAGGAGCATGAAGAAGTCGCTCGCGAGCTCGGGGGCGACCACGCCCACGGTGTGGGTCGAGCGGGTCTTGAGGCTGCGCGCGACGCGGTTCATGGTGTAGCCGAGGCGCTCGACCTCGGCGCGCACGCGCAGGGCCGCCGCGGGCGAGACCGAGGCCTCGTCGTTGAGCACGCGCGACACGGTCGCGGTCGACAGCCCCGCGGCGAGGGCGACGTCGCGGATGGTCGCTCCAGCCCGCGGTCGCGCGCCCGAACCCGCTTTCACGCTATGCGCCTCGCGGGCATCTCGGCTATACTGGCCGCCGACAAGGAGGAGCAGCGATGGCTGACGAAGCGGCTGAGTTCTGGGAGAGTTTCGAGAAGGAGACCGGGGAGAAGGTGGAGTCGCGGGCGATAGGCGAGTACTACAGGGACATGGATCCCGCGTCCGGGCTCTGGGGCCTCCTCATCCTCACCGACAAATCCTTCCGCTTCAAGCACATGCCCAGCGAGAACTGGCTCAGCTCCATCTTCAAGCGCGTGGACAAGAAGTCCAAGCCCAAGGAACCCGTGGAGATCACCATACCGAGGGAGAGGATAGCGGCGGTCAACGCGCCCAAGCGCGGCCTCGCCGCGCGGCTCTTCGGGCCGGCCTTCCCCCGCTTCAGCCTCGTCGAGCGCGTGAGCGGCCTCGACGGGACCGAGACGGAGAAGCCCTACCTCTTCACTGTCGACCCGAGCGGCGGCTTCATAAAGGCCCTCGAGAAGGGCTTCACTTCGCGACAGGGATGACGCCCTTCTTCAATATGATGTTCCCGTACTTCACGGTCTCGCCCGTCATCACGACGGCGAAGGCCTTCTTCGAGCGCTCGTAGAAGGCGAAGCGCTCGATGCGGGCGATGGGCGGCGACTTGGGCCAGTGCTTGTCTATCTCGGCGCGATAGGCCCTCTCCACCGAGGCGTCCAGCTCGTCCCCCGGGACGGGGGCCATCATCATGAGGGGGATGTCGTAGGTGTCCAGGTTCATGAGGGCCAGGATGCCGTCCAGGAGGGCGGGGATCCTTATGCCATCGGCGCGGAGCACCCTCGCGTTGCAGCTGTCACCCGGGTAGAAGGCGTCCGCCAGGACTATCTCGTCCCCGTGTCCCATGCGGAAAAGTGCGGAAAGAAGCTCGGCCGAGATACAGGGCGCAACTCCGATAAGCATGTCCAACCTCCTGGTGTAGTAGAGGATGCAATCGTTTACCGGATTGGCCTTTTTGTCAATCTCTTTTTGTAATCGATTACATCCCCGCGCAGAGTGCCGGATAACGAACATCAAGTGCGGCATCCTCGATTGCCCCTTTCAGGAAACAGCCCCTACCCTGACCATGTCGCGCTCAAGGCCGACACATCTCGGATCCACTCAGGAGAGCATCAATGAAGAAGCTCGTCGTTATCGCCCTCGTCCTCGCCGTCCTCGCCGGCGGAGTCTTCGCAGCCCCGAAGCCGGTCATCGGCGCCCTCATCCGCAACCTGGACGAGCAGTTCGTCGCCGACTATGCGGCCAACCTCAAGGTCCTCGCGGCCAAGGCCGGCGTGGAGCTCAAGCTCCTCGACTCGCGCTCCGACCAGGCCACCCAGCTCGACCAGCTGAACACCCTCATCACCCAGGGCGTCAAGTTCTTCGTCATCGTCCCCAACCAGACCGAGGCCACCGAGCAGATGGCCAAGGCCATCCAGGCTGTGGGCGGCGGAGCCGCCTTCTCCAACATCCAGCCCTCCGTCGCCGCCCTCAAGGTGGGACCCAACTTCTTCCTCGCCTCCTCCCCTGAGTCGGTCGCCGGCTCCATCCAGGCCGACATCATCGACAACTACTTCAAGAAGAACCCCGGCAAGCTCGCCGCCGGCAAGACCATCAACGCCCTCTTCCTCCTCGGCCAGCTCGGCCACCCCGCCCAGAAATACCGCACCGAGGCGGTCAAGGCCGGCCTCATCGCCAAGGGCTACAAGCTCAACGTGATCGCCGAGGACACCGCCAACTGGAAGCCGGACGAGGCCCAGCAGAAGATGGACGCCTGGATCGCGGCCTACAACGGCAAGTTCAACATCGTCATCACGAACAACGACGGCATGGCCCTCGGCGCCGTGGAGTCCCTCCTCACCGCCAACTACACCAAGGCCGACGCCTCCGACGGCACGGTCCTCAAGGTCCCGGTCCTCGGCGTCGACGCCACCCAGGTCGCCCTCAAGTCCATGGCCGAGAACAAGCTCTACGCCACGGTCCTCCAGGACTCGGTAGGCCAGTCCTCCACCGCCTTCGAGCTCGCCCTAGCCATGGCCACCGGCAAGTACAAGCCCGGCTTCAAGGCCTGGGGACTCTCCCCCGAGACCAAGCCCGGCTCCGAGGCCCCCGCGAACGACGCGGCCGTGATCGGCCAGTGCTACCTCGTCCCCTTCAAGGCTGTGACCAAGGAAAACTACAAGTCCTTCATGACCAAGTGATGTAGACTAGAGCCGAGAGAGGCCACGGAGGCGGGGGGCGAAGGCGCCCCGCCTCCGTGCTTGCCGTCTCCGGCTTTCACGCGCTTTCTGCGGAGGGGCAGCATGGCTAGGGGCGAGGCTGAGTACGTCCTCGAGATGATCGACATTTCCAAGAGCTTCCCCGGCGTCCACGCCCTGGACATGGTATCCCTGCGGGTGCGCCCGGGCATGGTCCACGCCCTGATGGGCGAGAACGGGGCTGGCAAGTCCACCCTCATGAAGTGCCTCTTCGGCATCTACCGCGAGGACGGCGGGGACATCCTGCTCAAGGGCTCCAAGGTCAAGTTCCACAGCGCCAAGGACGCCCTCGAGGCCGGGGTCTCGATGATCCACCAGGAGCTGTCGAACGTCCCGGAGCGCTCGGTCCAAGAGAACATCTGGCTGGGGCGCGAGCCGGTGCGCCGCATAGGGCCCATGAAGTTCCTCGACCACCGCAAGATGCAGCTCGACACGGCGGTCCTCATGAAGAGCCTCGACATGGACATAAGCCCCGCCGAGCGCATGGGCGGCCTGTCCATATCCAAGCAGCAGGCCTGCGAGATCGCGAAGGCCGTGTCCTACGGCGCCTCGGTCGTGGTGATGGACGAGCCCTCCTCGTCCCTCACCGAGACCGAGACGGCCCACCTCTTCAAGATCATACGGGACCTCACCGCCGAGGGTGTGGCCGTCATCTACATCTCGCACAAGATGAGCGAGATCTTCCAGATAGCCGACGAGGTCTCGATAATGCGCGACGGGAAGATGATAGGCACCTATCCCGTGGCCGACATAGACGAGGACAGGCTCATCAAGCTCATGGTGGGAAGGGACAACACCCACCGCTTCCCGCCCGTCGAGTCCAGCCCCGGCGAGGTGCGGCTCTCGGTGCGTTCCCTGACCTCGGCCAACCCCCGCTCCTTCAAGGACGTGAGCCTCGAGCTGCGCAGGGGCGAGATCCTGGGCATCGGCGGCCTCGTCGGCGCCCAGCGCACCGAGTTCGTGGAGTCGATCTTCGGGCTGCGCAGGACTGCCTCCGGCGAGGTCTTCGTCGACGGCGCAAAGGTGGACATACGCACGCCGCGCGACGCCATAGCCAAGGGCATTGCCCTCATCACCGAGGACAGGCGAGGCTCGGGCATCTTCCCCCTGCTCTCGGTCACCATGAACACGGCGGTGGCCTCGCTGGACAGCTACCTCAACGCGGCCAAGCTCCTCGAGCACAGGCGCATCGAGCGGGAGTCGCAGAAGCTGAACGAGGCCCTGAGGACCAAGACGCCCTCGATGGGGACGCAGATCCAGAACCTCTCGGGGGGGAACCAGCAGAAGGTCCTGGTGAGCCGCTGGCTCATGACCCTGCCGGACATCCTAATCATGGACGAGCCCACGCGGGGCATCGACGTGGGCGCGAAGTACGAGATCTACACGATCATGGCCGACCTGGCCATGAAGGGCAAGTCGATCATCATGGTGTCCTCCGAGATGCCCGAGCTCATGGGCATGTCGCACCGCGTGATGGTGCTCTGCGCGGGCCGCCATACAGGGACCCTCGACAGGGCCGAGGCTAGCCAAGAGAGCATCATGCGTCTCGCGACGCAGTTCGAGTGAGTATTCGCCGCGAAGAACCAAGGAGTAAGCCGATGGCCGCTAAAGCCGCAGCCGGAGCGATGGAGGCCAAGGGCCCCTTCCGCTCCTTCATAAGCAAGAACACCAACCTGGTGACCTTCGTCACGCTCGCAGTGGCCCTCGGGCTCCTGACGGGCGGGAGGTCCTTCGAGTGGCCCTCGGTGCGCAACCTCATGATAGCCGAGTCGGTGCGGGCCTTCGCCGCCCTGGGCGTCGGGATGATCATCATCACGAGGGGCATAGACCTCTCGATAGGCTACGTGGTCTGCCTCGTGGCGAGCGTGGCCGCCTCCTTCGCGCAGACCCCCGACTACACGGCCGCCCTGTACCCGGGGATCGACTTCCCCCTCTGGCTGCCCCTCGTCGCGGGCATACTCACGGGCGGGCTCTTCGGCCTGTTCAACGGCCTCCTCATCGCCTATGGCAAGCTCCCCGCCTTCATAGCCACCCTGGGCACCATGTCCATAGCCAGGGGCGCCCAGCTCATCTACACCAAGGCCGCCGTCGTAGGCAGCCTCAAGGACAGCTACAAGGTGATCTCCCAGGGCTCGCTCCTCGGGGGCATACCCAACCTCGCCGTCTACGTCACCATAGCCTGCGTGGTCATCTGGGTCCTCCTCAGGCACACGAAGCGGGGCACCAACTTCTACGCGATAGGCGGCAACTCGATGGCGGCCCGCGTCTCGGGCATCAACGTCGAGCGCGAGACGGTCGTCGTCTACACCTACGCGGGCCTGCTCTACGGCATAGCCGGCTGCCTCCTCGCGGGGAGGCTGGGCCTCGCGAACGCCCTCACCGCCAACGGGATGGAGCTCGACGCCATCGCGGCGGTCACCGTGGGCGGCGTCTCCCAGACCGGCGGCGTGGGCACGATGAGCGGCATGATCATCGGCGTCCTCACCCTCGGGATAATCAACTACGGGATGACCTACCTCGGCGTGGACTCCTACTACCAGCTCCTCGTCAAGGGCTTCATCATCATAGCCGCGGTCTACTTCGACATGAAGAAATACGCGCGCAGGGCATGATATAGTAGCGCCCATGTACAGGTTCCTGATGGTGGATGACGAGGAAATCATCCGCCGGGGCTTCGAGACAAGGATCGACTGGGCGAGCCAGGGCTTCGAGTTCCTACCTCCCTGCGAGAACGGCAGGGAGGCCATCGCGGCCATCGACGAGGCCCTGCCCGACGTCGTCATGACGGACATCCACATGCCCCACGCCGACGGCATCCTGGTCGCCGCCCACGTGATGGAGAGGCATCCCGGCATAGTTGTCGTGATCCTCTCCGGCTACGACGAGTTTGGCTACGCGCAGGCGGCCATCCGCAACCGGGTCTTCGACTACGTGCTCAAGCCCGTCTCCTCCCGCGACCTCCTCGTCCTCCTCGCCAAGATCAGGGGAAAGCTGGACGCCGACCGCCGCGCCAGCGACGACGAGACCGCGCTCAAGGAGCGGGCGGTCCTCTCCGGCGACCTCCTTCGCGAGCGCGCCCTCGCCGAGTTCCTCGGCGGAGGCGCCGCGCCCGCGCCGGCCGAGGGAGCCTCGGTACTTGGCTTCGAGCCGGGGAAAATGGCCTGCGCGGCCCTTGTGGTCGAGCGCGACGAGCCCGCAGGCGCCGCGCCGGCCCCCGGCGCCGGAGCGATCCGCGGGCGCCTCGCAGCAGCCCTCCGTCAGGCGCACCGCTCGGCCGCCTTCTTCCCCGACGAGGACAGCGGGACCGCCCTTGTCTTCGAGACGGGCCTCGCCCGCTGCGCGGCGGCAGCGGCCTCCATCGCCTCCCTCCTCCTCGCCGACGGACAGGGCGCGCTGCGGGTCGGGGTCGGCCGCGCCTACGAGCTGTGGATCGACGCCCCGCGCGCCTGCGCCGAGGCCAGGGCCGCCCTGTCCTACCGCCTCATCCGCGAGCCCGCCACGCCCTTCTTCTACCTGCAGGCCGCCGAGGACCGCGACGCCCTCGAGCGCATGCGCGCCGGGGCCGAGCGCATCTGCCTGGGCGTCCGCACGGGGGCGGCGAACAGGGTGGACGGGCTGGCCCTCGCCTACCTGGAGGCCCTCGCCGACGCCGACCTCTCGCCCCAGCGGGTGCGCCACGAGGTCCTGGCTCTCTTCTCGCGGGCCCACGACGAGCTCGCGGGGATAGGGGTCACGACTACCGCCCTCGGCGCCAAGCTCGCCTGCGACTACTACCGCTTCGCCGAGGGCCTGGACAGGCCCTCGGCCATACGCTCGGCCCTCACCAGGCTCGCGGAGATCGCCGCGGAGACCCTCGAGGCCTCGAGCCAGCACGAGCCCGAGTGGAAGATCCTCGACTTCAAGCAGCAGATAGCGCGCCGCTTCGCGGAGCCCAAGCTCTCGATAGGCACGGTCGCCGCGCGCCTGTCCATAAGCGAGAGCTACCTCTCCAAGCTCCTGCGGCGCCGCCTCGACACCTCCTTCGTCGACTATGTCTCCGACTACCGCGTCGAGCGGGCTAAGGAGCTCCTGGCCACGAGCGACATGAGGGGCTACGAGGTGGCCGAGTCGGTGGGCTACCCGGACTCCCGCTACTTCGCCTCGCTCTTCAAGAAGCGCACGGGCATGACGCCCTCCGAGTACCGCAGGACCCTCGGCGCCGGCGCCGCCGGCGGAGCCGGCGGATGAGGATACGGCGCATACAGACGAGCCTCGTCCGCGCCTTCGCCCTCATCGTCATCGGGACCATAGCCCTCCTGGGATCCGTGTCGCTCAACTTCCTCAGCTCGACCCTCGTCGACTCGGCGGAGCAGAGCACCGGGCAGTTCGCGGCCCAGCTCTCGAGGATAGTCGACAACTACATAACCTACATGAACGACATAGCCCTCGTCGTCCGCGAGGACGCCGACGTGCGCGCCTACATGTCGGCGCCGGGAGCCAGCTCGGGGCGAGACAGGGCGAGGATCGGGAGCTTCCTGGGCTCGATACGCGAGGTGCGCAAGGACATCGACGGGGTCTTCCTCGTGCCCGCGCGGGTGGGGCCCAGCTTCGTGATCGCCTCCTCCGCGGGTGCAAGGGTCAACCCGGACTACGACTTCGGCCGCTTCGCGTCGGCGGGCGCGGCGGCCGCGAAGGGCGGCGACAGCCCCTTCGTGTCCTCCACCCACGTCGAGAACATGATCGACGGGCGCTACCCCTGGGTCATATCCCTCGTGCGGGAGGTGAGGGCCGCCCATGGGCCGGCCCTCGGCTACATCCAGGTCGACCTCAACTACGCCGTAATCGAGGACCTCTGTAAGGACATACGCCTGGGCTCC
>Ga0316217_10002971_pt1 | contig 19858 bp, 17 predicted proteins | sample 1anoAmetaG_FD_203633 | JGI IMG/M metagenome (GOLD analysis project Ga0316217, IMG submission 203633) | Freshwater microbial communities from Trout Bog Lake, Wisconsin, USA - 1anoA | ecosystem: Environmental > Aquatic > Freshwater > Lake > Hypolimnion/Profundal zone | place: USA: Wisconsin...
AGTAAGCCTCGGGCGTGCAGCGTAATCCGGCCAGTCGGACCAACTCCGGCATGGACAGGTTGCCGCCGAGAATTTGCCGGGCAAACAGCGCTACCAGATTGGGCAAGGCCAGCGTGGTTTGCCGCCAGTCCAAGCCCAGTTCCATGGCCAGCATCGCCACAAACCCGGCACTTAAAAATCGTTGCACATCATCCTTGAGCCGGGCCACCGCCGCGGCGATACTACTAGCCATTCTAGGCCTCCTTTCGATGAAATTGCTTAGATAACAAGATCATCGGAGGAGGCCGCTTTGATTATGCAGTTATTATCGTAACTACAGTTGCAATCGAGGGTTACGTGCTATTTTAGTGCCATTAAGGAAGAGCCATATTTAACACCGTGATTTATGAGCATTATACACACCTTCATTGAGGCTAGGCAATATTGTGGTCGGCGCATGGATGGTGCATCACCAGCCGCAGCGCGTTTTCCGCGGCGTTGGCGATCAATACGCCGGCATTGGCGATGGCTTCTTCCAGTGTCATGGGGCCGGTGGTAATCGGCAGCAGGGCGGTTACGCCTTGCGCGTAAGCTTGGGGCGAGGCTTCCAAACTCCCGGCGATCACGACACACGGCACGCCGGCGGCCTTGGCGGCGCGGGCGAGGCCGATGGTGGTTTTGCCGGAAAGGCTTTGGCCGTCAAAGCGGCCTTCGCCGGTGAGGCACAGTTCGCACGTTTGCAATCGCGCGGGAAGATCGGCGGCTTGCATGACCAGTTCAATGCCACTGCAAAGCTGCGCACCGAAAAAAGCCGCCAGGCCGAAACCTAAGCCGCCGGCCGCGCCGGCACCGGGCATTTGGGCAATCTCCAGCTTGTGGTTTCGCCGGGCCAGTTGCTCCAGGGCGGCATCCAATTGTTGCACATCTTCCGGTGATGCACCTTTTTGTGGGCCGAATATCGCCGCCGCGCCGGTGGGGCCAAACAAGGGATTGGTAACATCGCACGCCACGGTGATTTGCACGTGCTTGAGCGGATTGTCCTGGCCGTGCTGGATCCGCTTTACGCGCCGCACGTCGGCACCGGTCAGCGGTTGGGTGACAGACGCCGGTTCGCCGTTGTCCAAGCTCACCGGCAAGCCGCACGACTGGGCGCAGCCGATACCGCCATCGGTGGTGGCGCTGCCGCCAATGCCAAGGATGATTTTCTCGACACCTAATCGCGCGGCTTCCAGCATTAATTCGCCGGTGCCATAAGTGGTCGTATGCAGCGGATTACGCTGGAGCGGCGGCACCAGTGCCAAGCCGCTGGCGGCGGCCATCTCGATCACCGCGGTTTTGCCGTCGCCAAGGATTCCGAACGTGGCGTTCACTTTCGTGTCCGGCAGCGGCCCGGTGACGTGATGGGAAACGATCCGCCCACCGGTGGCCGACACCAGTGCTTGCACGGTGCCTTCGCCGCCATCAGCCATGGGGCAGGCATCAATTTGCACAGTGGGGCAGGCACGGCGCAGGCCGATGGCCATGGCGTCCACCACTTGCGGGGCGGTTAAGGAATGTTTGAACTTATCGGGGGCCAGCAGGATTCGCATTGTGCGGACATATTAAACCATAGAATCGCTATGATCGAGCAGCGTGTACTGAATCTTTCGGCCGCTCCCACCGGTAAAGCCCCCACGCGCCGATAGTGCAAAACGCTTATTTTGCAGCTTTGCGTGTCGGCGTTATCGACACTGCCTCACGATCATAATAAACTGGAACGAATAGTCTTCATTCAATAAAGGAACGACAATGGAATCTGCTCAGTCAGTAAAAACCGATCATTCGCATGATGTGCTTCGCCAGGAACGCCAACCGTTGGACGCGATTATGCACCCGCGCAATGTCGCGGTTATCGGAGCCACCGAAAACCAAAACAGCGTCGGCCGCACCGTGTTGTGGAATTTAATCAGCAGCCCCTTTGGCGGGACGGTGTTCCCGGTCAACCCCAAGCGCGGCAGCGTCATGGGGATTAAAGCGTATCCCAATATCGCCGCCGTGCCGGAAAAGGTGGATCTGGCCGTGGTCTGCACGCCCGCCGGGTTTATTCCCGGCATCATCGGCGAATGCGTGGACGCCGGTGTCAACGGCGCGATTGTGATTTCCGCCGGTTTCAAAGAAATGGGCGCGCCGGGCATCGAACTGGAACGCCAGATTTTGGTGCAGGCCCGCCGCAGCCGTATGCGGGTGATTGGGCCAAACTGTCTGGGTGTGATGAATCCGCTGATCGGGCTGAACGCCACGTTTGCCAAGGGCATTGCCCGGCCGGGCAACATCGCGTTTATCAGCCAGAGCGGCGCGTTGTGTACGGCCGTGCTGGATTGGAGCTTCCAGGAATTGGTCGGTTTCAGCGCGTTCGTCAGCACCGGCACCATGCTGGACGTGGGCTGGGGCGATCTGATCGACTATTTGGGCAACGATCCCAAGACGCAGGCGATTTTGATTTATATGGAATCGATCGGCGATGCCCGTTCGTTCCTGTCGGCGGCGCGCGAAGTCTCGCTGAACAAACCGATCATCGTTATCAAGGCCGGGCGCACCGAAGCGGCCGCCAAGGCGGCGGCTTCGCATACCGGTTCGCTGACCGGCAGCGACGAAGTGCTGGAAGCGGCGTTCCGCCGCACCGGCGTGCTGCGCGTGCGCAATATCGCCGACCTGTTCTCCATCGCTGACGTGCTGGCCAAGCAGCCGCGTCCCAAGGGGCCGCGGTTGACCATCGTCACCAACGCCGGTGGCCCGGGCGTGCTGGCGACCGACGCCTTGATCGGCGCCGGTGGTGAATTGACGCCGATTTCTGCCGAAACCATGACCAGCTTGAACAAACTGCTGCCGGCGCAGTGGAGCCACAATAATCCGGTCGATATTCTCGGCGACGGCCCTCCCGATCGTTACGCCAAAACGCTGGAGATCGTGGCCAAGGATCCCAATGCCGACGGCATGTTGGTGATCCTGACCCCGCAGGACATGACCGATCCGACGCAGACCGCCGAGGCGCTGAAGCCTTATGCCAAGCTTGGCGACAAGCCGGTGCTGGCCAGTTGGATGGGCGGTCCGGACGTGGAAGCCGGCGAAGCGATTCTCAATCGCGCGGGCATTCCCACCTTCCGCTACCCGGATACCGCCGCCCGCGCCTTCCAGTACATGTGGCGTTACAGCTACAACCTAAAGGGTATTTACGAAACCCCCGAGCGCGATACCCGCGATAACAACCAGGAAAGCAGCGCTTACCATACCGTCGAAAAACTAATCGAATCCGTCCGCAAGGAAAAACGCACCCTGCTCACCGAACTGGAATCCAAGCAGGTTCTGGCGGCGTATGGGATTTCCATCGCCGACACCCGCCTAGCCTCCAGCGAAGACGAAGCCGCCAAGCAGGCCGAAGCCATCGGCTTCCCGGTGGTGGTCAAGCTCAACTCGCGCACGATTACCCACAAGACCGATGTGGGCGGTGTGAAGTTGAACTTGGCCAACGCCGCCGCGGTCAAGAAGGCCTTTGCCGAGATCAAGCAATCTGTGACCGAAAAGGCCGGGTCGCAGCATTTTGAAGGCGTCACCGTGCAGGCGATGATCAAGCTGACCGATGCTTACGAATTGATTATCGGCAGTTCCATCGACAGCCAGTTTGGCCCGGTGCTGCTGTTCGGTTCCGGTGGGCAGTTGGTGGAAGTTTACAAGGATCGCTCGCTGGCGCTACCGCCACTGAATGGCACGCTGGCGCGGCGGATGATGGAGCAGACCAAGATTTACACGGCGCTGAAAGGTGTGCGTGGCCGCAAGCCGGTCGATCTGCCCGCCTTGGAACAATTGCTGGTGCGTTTCAGCCAACTGGTGGTCGATCAGCGCTGGATCAAGGAAATCGACATCAACCCGCTGCTGGTATCGCCCGAGCGCCTGGTGGCGTTGGATGGCCGCGTGGTGCTGCACGACACGGAAACGCCGGAAAACAAATTGCCGAAACTGGCGATTCGTCCGTATCCGCGGCAATACGTGGCGCCGTTTACCACCAAGAAAAATGACAACGTGGTGATTCGGCCGATTCGTCCGGAAGATGAGCCGCTGCTGGTGAATTTCCATCATTCGCTGTCGGAGCGTTCGGTGCGGCTACGCTATTTCAACACGCTCAAGCTCGGCCAGCGCGTGGCCCACGAACGCTTGATTCGCGTCTGCTTCAACGATTACGACCGCGAACTGGCCCTGGTCGTGGAACGCACCGACGCCGGCGGCCAGCACGAGGTGCTGGGCATCGGCCGGTTGAGCAAACTGCCTGACGGCCAAAACGCCGAGTTCGCCATTATCGTCAGCGACCAATGGCAAAACCGCGGCCTGGGCGGCGAGTTGCTCAAGCGTCTGGTCGAGATCGGCAAGGCAGAAAAGCTGAGCACGATTTCCGCGCAGATGTTGCCGGAGAATCTGGAAATGCAGCACATCTGCAAAAAACTCGGCTTTGAGATGAAGCGTGAGATGACCGAGCCGATGGTGACCGCAGTGATTAAATTGTAATCGAAGGTTACTCCGAGAAGTTCTAAAGCCCACGGATAGCAATCCGTGGGCTTTCTTATGCGCAGATTACGCGTCGATCTCCCCGGAAAACACCTCAATCGTCGGGCCGGTCATGTAGACGTTGTTATCGCTTTGCCGCCATTCCAGTTGCAGATCACCGCCGGGCAGATGCGCCAGGATGTTTCGCGCGGTGCGTGCGGTGCGTACCCCCGCGACGCACACGCCGCAAGCGCCGGTGCCGCAGGCCAGGGTGATGCCGCTGCCGCGTTCCCAGGTACGCATGGTGACTTCATGGGGGGAATGCACTTGTACCCAATGGGCGTTGATGCGCCGCGGAAACGCCGGGTGGTTTTCCACGGCGGGGCCGAGCTTGGCCAAATCGATGGCGTTCACATCATCGACATAGATCACCGCATGGGGATTGCCCATGGAAACAAACGTGGCGTCCAGCGGCGATTCACGCAGCTTATCCGCGTCCACGGGGATTCGCGGCAGATCAAGAATCGGCTGGCTCATGTTAACCGTCACCCGCGTTACCTTGCCGCCCTCGATTTGCAACGCCAGTGAAAGCACACCGCGGCCGGTTTCCACGGTGATGGGGTTGTTCCTGGTCAGGCCATGGTCATAAGCATATTTGCCCACGCAGCGCACGCCGTTGCCGCACATTTCCGCTTCACCGCCATCGGCGTTGAACATGCGCATGCGCACGTCGGCCTTATCCGTAGGCACGATGGCGATCAGCCCATCGCCGCCAATGCCATAATGCCGGTCCGCCAGGCGCACCGCCAAGGCCGCCAGCGCGGCGTTATCCACCGGCAGCTTCTCGGCGAAGCCGTTGATGTAGACGTAATCGTTGCCGATGCCATGCATCTTGGTGAAGCGCATGGCCACATGATATAAAAAAACAGCCGCGCATGTACATGCGCGGCTGCATAAAAACAGGGGCCAACGATCAAACACCCATGATCAGATCCATGGTTAGTTGATCCAGTTTTTCGTAAGGCAAGCGCGCCGAAGCCAATTCAATGCGATCCAGCGGGGCGTCCAAAAGCTTCTTGGCGTTGCCGCTGCTGTATTTGTGCGTGAGTTTACTCAAGGCCCCATCCTGCACGTTGATCAGCTTGATCAATTCCTGGATTTCTTTGTTGGCATTCCAAGCGGCGGCCTTGTCACGCAGAAGCTGGTACATCCTCATGCTGCCGCGGGCGAATTCCTTCACGTCCTGGTAATCACTTTGGCGGAAGGCATGCGCGTCGAAATGCCGCGGGCCATTGTATTTGTAATCTTCCAGCAGTTTCACCAGGAAGAATGCGTGCTTGAGATTGGCGCTGCCGAAGCGGTAATCTTGGTCAAACCGGCCAAATTCCTGATCGTTCAGATCGATGTGGAAAAGCTTGCCGGCTTCCAGGGCCGCCGCCACCTGATGCACGAAATTCAAACCGGCCATGTGCTCGTGCGCCACTTCCGGATTCACGCCGCACATTTCCGGGTGATCCAGCGTGGGGATAAACGCCAGATAACTGCCGGTCACGGCAAAGTACATGTGCCCGCGCGGCTCATTGGGTTTGGCTTCAAAGGCGAACTTGTAGCCATACTTCTTGTCGATGTTGTGTTCGCACAGGAAGTTGATCGCTTCGCGGAAGCGTTTGATGGCTTCCACCGGATTTTTGGTTGCATCCGATTCGGCGCCTTCGCGGCCGCCCCAGAAGACGAAGAACTTAGCGCCGAACTCCGCGCCCAATTCCATCGCCCGCATGACCTTCTGAATGGCATATGCGCGGATTTGGGCGTTGTTGCTGGTGAACGCCCCATCCTTAAACACGGCATCGCCAAACAGATTGGTCGTGGCCATGGGAACCACCAGGCCATTGTCCTTCAAGGCTTTCTTAAAACTCTTGACGATGTCGTCGCGCTGTTGTGGCGTGGCATCGATGGGAACCAGATCGTTGTCGTGAAAGTTGACGCCATACGCGCCCACTTCGCCCAGCAGATCGGCGATCTGCACCGGCGAAATTTGCTCGCGCACCGGCCCGCCGAACGGATCGCGGCCGGTATTGCCCACCGTCCACAGGCCAAAGGTAAATTTCAGTTTCGGATCGGGTTTGAAAGCGGACATAGTGCTCCTTCGATTTATATGGTTAATCTTTCTGTTAGACGCACTTAAGTGTGTCTGCCGGAAGGGTATGTTAAACTGGGATTCATGTCCATAAGACGACCTTCCTTTCGTATTCGTTTCGCCGCGCTCATTCTGCTCGTGCTGGCGTTGGTGATCGTGGAGGGCAATCGGCGCGTGCCCACGCCAGCGGCCACCGGGTATGCCTTTGACGGTTCGCCGGCCACTTCGCAGCCGGTGCGCTCCACCCTGCGTGTCGCCACCTTTAACATCGCCGGCGGCGTCGGCAAAGACGATCGCTTTGATTTGCAGCGCACCGTGGATTCGCTCCGGAACTTTGACATTATCGGTATGCAGGAAGTGCATGGCCGCACCTTCTCGGACAGCCGCGATCAGGCCCACATGCTGGGGGATATGCTGCAAGAACCGTACTTATACGCCCCGGCGGAAACCCGCTGGTGGCATGATTCCTTCGGCAACGGGGCGCTGTGCAGCCTGCCGGTGACGTTCTGGCAGCGGTTTCCGTTTTCCAATGCCGGGGCGGATACCAATCGCGCGTTGCTGTTTTTCCGCGTGCAATGGGGCGAGCGCACCATCAATGTGATCGTGGTCCACATGGGCCGGCATCAGGATCACGAGGCGGAGTTGAAATCTTCCATCGCGTTATTTATGGCCATGCAGCCGCCGGCCATCCTGATGGGCGACATGAATCCCATTCAAGACGATGCCAACGCCGATCCACCGTTGCGCGACCTGCGCCACGCGCCGAATGTGGTTGATGCCGTCGGGCCATACATTCCCACTGGCAGCGCAATCAACCTGGATTGGATCTTCGCCCGCGGTCTGGAAAGTGTCACCGGTGGGTTCATCGACAAGGGCGCTTCGGATCATCCGGTGGTCTGGGCCGAATTGAAATGATTTTCCGTCGGGGGGTTGTCAATTCCCCGCGAAATCGTCAACATAACCGCCATGAGCAAGTTTCCCATTGCCTTGCAGCTTTACACGCTGCGCGATTTAACCGCCAAGGATTTTGCCGGCACCGTGCAGCAGGTCGCCAAGCTCGGTTACCGCTATGTGGAGTTGGCCGGGTTTGGCAATCTGAAGACCGCCATCGATGTCCGCAAGGCCTTGGACGATGCCGGGCTGAAAGTTTGCGGCGCGCATATTGGTATCGAAACGCTAGAAAAAGAACTGCACAAAGTGCAGGAGGAGCAATATGCCTTGGGCAATACCGTGCTGGTGATTCCCTGGCTCCCGGAAGAGCGACGCAAGACCGTTGCCGCCTACCAACAACTAGCACAGAGTATTACGCAGATCGCCATTCATGCCAAGCATCATGGCTGCGAACTGGCCTACCACAACCACAATTTTGAATTTACGCCCATCGACGGCACCACCGGCATGGACCTGATTTTCGGCAATACCGATCCCGCCTTGGTCAAATCCGAACTGGATGTTTATTGGATCAAGCGCGGCGGTGGCGATCCGGTGGCGTACATCCGCAAGCTAGGCGGCCGGGTGATTCTGCTGCATCTGAAAGATTTGGCCGCCGGGCCGGAACATCACTTTGCCGAAATTGGCGCCGGTACGCTGGATATCCCCGGCATCCTTGCTGCTGGCCGCGAAGTCGGTGTGCGTTTCGGCGTGGTGGAGCAAGACGCCACCTACCAAACCCCGCTGTTGGAAGCGGCGAAAATCAGCTTGGAGAATCTCCAGAAAATGGGCGTGGTGTAAGCCGGCCAACCGTGCAAAGGGATTGAGAACGGCCATGGAATCTGCGCCTTCGCCCGAGGTTGTTGCCGCCGCCCAGCCATCACGGTGGTCTTTCGCGCGGTTACTGCTGGGGCCATTCCGTCCGCCGTTCCAGACGCTCCAACACTACAACCTTCATAAGTTCGGCAAAGATATTCTGGCGGGATTGACGGTGTCGGTAGTGGAAGTGCCGCAGGCGATGGCGTATGCGCTTATTGCCGGTGTGCCGCCCCAATATGGATTGTACACTTCGGTGATTCAGGGTTCGATTGGCGCGCTGCTCAGCAGCAGTGAGCACATGACCACCGGCCCGACCAACACACAAAGCCTGCTGATCGCTTCGGCGGTTCACCGGCTGGTGAATCCAACAGCCGATCCGGTTTCCTATCTGCAACTGGTCTTTTTTCTGGCGATGCTCAAAGGGCTTATCCAACTGACTTTCGCGGCGGCACGGATGGGCAACATGGTGCGTTACGTCAGCCGCAGCGTTATCGCCGGCCTGGTCAGCGGCGCGGGCTTGCTGGTTTTCTTTGGGCAGATGCCGGCGTTGCTGGGCATCCGCGGCAAACTGGCTGACGATCTACCCGGGGTGCTTGGGCCAATTCAACGCTTAGCGCATTATTCCAACCAGATCAACCCGCGTGCCGTGGCGGTGGGTGGGGCGGTTATCGCTTTGATTCTGCTGGTGCGGTGCATCAGCAAATTGCTGCCCGGAGCATTGCTGGCGGTGGTGTTTTCGGCCGTGTTCGTCTGGAGGGTCGGCTGGACGGATCAGCAACTGCCGCTGCTCAATCCCTTGCCGCGCGGTTTCCCGCATTTTCATGTGCCCGCCATGGGCTGGCTGCAAGCCGAGCAACTGTTCGGCGGTGCTTTGGCATTGGCGGTGATCGGCATGTTGGAGAGCGTGGCGATCGCCAAGTCCATCGCCGTGCGCACCGGTGAAGAGATTAATCCCAATCAGGAGTTTTTTACGCAGGGATTGAAGAACTTCGTCAGCAGCTTTTTTCAGTGCATTCCCGGCTCGGGCAGTTTCACCCGCAGCGCCTTGGATTATGCTGCCGGTGCCGAAACACGTTTTGCGGCGGTGTTCAACGCCGGTTTTGTTGCGGTGCTCTTTTGGCTAATGGCGGCACAAGCGCATTTTGTGCCAAGTTGCGCCCTGGCTGGGTTGTTGCTGGTGATCGCCGTTGGGCTGATCGAGTGGAGCTATTTTGCCAGGGTGGCACGCTCCAGCCGTGCCGACGCGATGGTTTGTGGCATTACCTTTGCCGCCACCCTGTTGCTCCCGTTGGAGTTTGCCATCTTTGTTGGCGTGTTCATGAACATCGCCCTGTACCTGCGCCAGGCCAGCCACCTGCATGTCATGGAAATGGTCCCGGGAACCCGGGGCGGGCCGTTTCTGGAACGGGAACTCACCGACCGCGGTGGTGGCAAGCAAGTCCTGTTCTTGCAGATTGAAGGCGATTTGTTCTTCGGCACCGCCGACGAATTGCGCGACCGCCTCGGGCGGCTGACCCGCCCCGACAGCAACGTACGCGTGGTGGTGTTTCGCCTCCGCCGCACGCATTCCATCGATTCCTCGGCACTTTATGTGCTGGAGGAATTCGCCCGCAATCTCCAGGCTCGCGGTGGCCAGGTGATTCTCTGTGGTGTCCGCACGGAATTGACGCCGGTCTTACGCCAGTTTGGTCTGCTCAAGCTGATTGGCGCCGAGAATTATTTTGAAAGCAGCTTCGGCATCTTCGCCAGCGCCAAACTGGCGATCCACCGCGCCCGCCAGATCATCGGCACTTCCATCGACACCGCGTCGCTGGATGCCGACTTGGAGAACGAACCGTGGGCTTATGAAATTTGAGCCGCGTGGGCTAGGCATTGGCGACCACGTCATAAGCGGCTTTGAGCGCCGCCACGGGTTCGCCTTTGGGGATGAATTCGTGGGCGATATAGCCTTGGTATCCGGTTTGGGCAATGGCGCGGACAATCGGCGGATGGTTGATCTCTTGCTGGTCGTCCAAGTCATTGCGCCCCGGGTTGCCGCCGGTGTGATAGTGGCCGATATGCGTGGCGTTGGCGCGGATGGTGCGGATCAAATCGCCTTCCATAATCTGCATGTGGTAGATGTCGTAAAGGATCTTGACGCGCAGCGAGCCTACACCTTGGATAACCTTCACCGCCCAATCGGTGTGGTCGCACTGGTGGCCGGGGTGATTGACCTTGCTGTTGAGCAATTCCATCACCAGTGTGACGCCGGCATCTTCGGCGGCCTTGGCCACGCGGCGCAAGCCGGTGATGCAGTAATCCGCGCCTTGCTGTTCGCTAAGTCCGGGGCGGCGGTTGCCGTTGAAGACCACCAAGTTGGGGATGTGGAATTTCACGGCCTGCGCCAAATTGCCTTCGATTTCTTTAACGATGGCGTCGTGTCGCGCTGGATCGTTCAAGCCGCTTTCCAGCCCCCCAGCGCCGGTGGCCAGGGAAATTGCTAGCCCGCAGTCGTGTACCAGTTGAAAGAGCTTGGGCGGTACGAGGTCGACGGCATCGTAGCCGATCGCTTTGGCTTTCAGCATCAGGGTCTTGTCATCGACGCCTTTACCGCTGAAAGCCCATAGTGAAAATGCTTGTTTCATGGTGTTTTTCTTGGTTGAGGTGGGGCAGGATCGATTCCCGGTCCCGCCAATTGGTGGCGCAGGAACGCGGAACCGCTGCGCCGGCCGGGTTGGGTGAAAGCCTGTTCCAGGGCATCGCACAAACGCGTGCATAAAGCGTGTTGGCTAAGATTGCGTGCCAGCACATCCTGGGCGACTTTGCCCATGCGGCGCAATTCGGCCGCCGGGGTATGACGAATGGTGTCGATTACTTTGATAAGGCCGGGCACATCGCCATGCGTCACCTGCCAGCCGATGCCATGGCGATCCAGCAAGTCGGAAATGTGCGAGGGCCGCGGGCCTAAGTACAGGATCGGCCGGGCCACGGCCATGGCGCCGTAGATTTTGCAGGGATGGATGATGCCCACCATGTGATCGCCCAGCGCCACCACATGCACATCGGCGGCACGCAGTGAATAGCGTAAATCGGCCAGCGGTTGATACGGCAGCGAAAGCATATTGGCCAAGCCGTGTTGCCGAATGGTGCCCTCCACCTCTTGCTTGCCGCTGCCACCACCGACAAACAGGAAACACAACTGCGGGTCATTTTTGAACGTGACGGCGGCATCCAGCAGTGTCCGCAGCGGGTTACTGGGGCTGTGGTTGCCGCTGTACATGATGACGAATTTGCCTTCCAGACCGTGGCGGACGCGAAAAGGGTTGGCCGCGGCCAAATCATCGGCGGCGGCCATCGCGTCTTGGTGCGGCCAAGGGGGCATCACCACCATCTTGTGGCGCAGGTCGCTGCGGCGGAGCAAACGCCGGGCCATGAACCGATCCAGCGTCACGATCAACGCCGATTGCCGCAGGATGATGCGATTGGCGGTTTCCAGCACGCCGGCGGTGAGGCTGGTGGATTTAATTTTACCCAGTTGGATCAGTTGGTCGGGATTGAGATCCATCGCCCAGTAAGCAATGGGCACGCGGCGGAAAATCCGCAGCAGCGACACCACGATGCCGACCATCGGTGGCGATGTGCTGAAGAAAATGGCATCGACCTTGTGCGTGTAAAGTTCCGCCAGCAGGCATTGGACCATGAATGCGGCGGCGCCCAGCACGCGCAACAAGAGGTTCTTTTTGCCAAATGACGCCAGCGGCAGCCGGCGGATTTTCATGCCGTGCCACACTTCGCGGCGCGGGTAGCGCACGGTGGGGTCTTCATACCCGCGGGCGGCGGTAAACACACGCACATCCCAGCCGCGGCGGACCATTTCCGCAGCCACATCGCTCATGTGCTGACCGACGCTGGCGGGGTCCGGCACAAAGGTCTGACTGATGACCAGCAGCGTCTTCCGCGGTGATACACCGGCTGGCTGATTCATGGGCCGATCCCCAAGCTGTCTGCTCCTGCCGCCATCAACGTGGGCCGGTGGAAACGGCATCTTATTTATTGTAGCGCGGCGACATCTGGTCGTAAATCCACTTGTAGGTCTTTTCCATGCCATCGCGCAACCGCGTATTGGGCTGCCAGCCCAATAGCTTCTGGATCAGCGTGTTGTCGCTGTTGCGGCCATTGACGCCCTTGGGGGCGTTGAGGTTGTAGGTCCGCTTCAGCTTGATGCCAGCTATGTCTTCCACAATGTCCACCAGTTGGTTGATGCTCACGCCTTCGGAACTGCCCAGGTTCAACGGCTGTTCGACGTTGCTGCCCATAAGCAGATTGATCCCGTGCAGGCAGTCGTTGATATACATGAACGAACGGGTCTGGTGACCGTCGCCCCAAATCTCGATGTCGTGTTTGCCGGTGAACTTGGCTTCGATGACCTTGCGGCACATGGCGGCGGGGGCCTTTTCGCGCCCGCCTTCCCAGGTGCCAAACGGGCCATACACATTGTGGAAACGAAACATCCGCGTGGTGACTTTATAGTCTTCGCGGAAGTGCCGGCACATCCGCTCGCTGAACAGCTTTTCCCAACCGTACCCGTCTTCCGGCATGGCCGGATAGGCGTCTTCTTCCTTCAGATACACGTCCACCTTTTTGTCGCGCTGTTTGTCAGCGTTGTAGACGCAGGCGCTGGAGGCATAGAAATAACGCTTGACGCCATATTCGCGGGCGGCCAGCAGCAGGTGCGTGTTAATCAGCACGCTGATCATGCACAGGCCCTTGTTGTTCTCGATGAAACCCATGCCGCCCATGTTGCAGGCGAGGTTGAATACCTCATCCATGCCGCGCACCGCCTCGTAGGCTTTATCGCGCAGATTCAGGTCGGCCACGACGTTCTGCACGTTGGGGTGAACTTGATACCACTTATCCAGCGGTTTGATATCGACGGCACGGATGGACGTGTAGCCGCGTTTGGCCAAATCCGCCACCAGATGCCCGCCAATAAATCCGCCTGCGCCGCAAACAACTGCCGTGGAATGAGACATCGACAACTCCAGTAAGACAACCCGTCAAAACGCACCAATTCGCTTGGATCATTGCCAAGCGGTATATGTCAACCGATAACAAAAGCCCGGTAATCCGTCAATGGGAACCGTGCTGCGCTTGATACCATTGAATCGTCCGCGCCAAGCCATCTTCCAAGGCCGTGCCGGCGGTAAAGCCCAGTTCCGCTTGGGCCCGCTGCACGTCCAAGCAACGGCGCGGCTGGCCATCAGGTTTGCTGGCGTCCCAGACGATTTGCCCGCTAAAGCCGCTCAAACGGGCAATCAACTCGGTCAGATTCTTGATGCTAATCTCCCGCCCGCAGCCCAGGTTGATCGGCTCCGGGGATTCGTATTTTTCCAAGGCGCTGACCAGCGCCACTGCGCAATCTTCCACGTACAGAAATTCCCGGCTGGCCGAGCCTGTGCCCCAGGCCTGGATTTGCTTCTCGCCGCGCTGTTTGGCCTCGACGCATTTGCGGATCAGCGCGGGAATCACATGGCTGGAATGCGGATCAAAATTATCGCCCGGGCCGTATAAATTCACCGGTAACAGGTAAATCGCGTTCAGCCCGTATTGCTGGCGATACGCCTGGCACATCACCAGCAGCGCTTTTTTCGCCACGCCATAGGGCGCGTTGGTTTCTTCCGGATAACCGTTCCACAAATCCGCTTCCTTAAACGGCACGGGGGTGAATTTGGGATACGCGCAGATCGTTCCCACCTGCACGAATTTTTTCAACCCGCGGATGCGTGCCTGCTCGATCAAATGCAGGCCCATGGCCATGTTGGCGAAAAAAAAACGTCCCGGGTTGTCGCGGTTGGCGCCGATGCCGCCCACTTCGGCGGCCAAATGCAGCATGGCGGCGGGGCGGGCGTGCTCATACAGGCGGGCCACGTCGGGTTCGCGGGTCAGGTCGAAATCGCGCTTGCGCGGAATGAACAAATTTTGATAGCCGCGGCGGTGTAGCTCTTCGCAGACACAGCGGCCCAGAAAACCGGCGCCGCCGGTTACCACGATGCGGTCTGATTTCTCCACAGGCATATCTCTCTCCCTATTGGCCCTGCGCGGCCAGCAATCGTTCCTGGCGGGCCAGTTTCCAGTCCGATTCGGTCATCATTTTGGCCAGCGCTTTGAAGGTGATCTGCGGTTGCCATTGCAACACCCGCCGCGCTTTGCTGGCGTCGCCCAGCAGGAATTCCACTTCCGCCGGCCGGAAATATTTCGGATCCACTTCCACGTACGGATGCCAATCCAGACCGAGATGCCCGAAAACCTCGTTCAAAAATTCGCGCACGGTGCGCGTTTCCCCGGTGGCGACCACGTAATCATCAGGGGTGTCATGCTGCAACATCCGCCACATGGCCTCCACGTAATCGCCGGCAAAGCCCCAGTCGCGCGAGGCATCCAGATTGCCAAGATAAAGTTTCCTTTGCAAGCCTTCCTTGATGCGCGTGGCCGCACGGGTGATCTTGCGGGTGACAAACGTTTCCCCGCGGCGCGGGCTTTCGTGGTTAAACAGGATGCCGTTGCAGGTGAACATCCCGTAGCTTTCGCGATAGTTAACAGTTTGCCAAAAACTGTAAACTTTAGCGCAGGCGTAGGGGCTGCGCGGATGGAAAGGCGTGCGTTCGGTCTGCGGTTTTTCCATCACCTTACCGTACATTTCGCTGCTGCTGGCTTGGTAAAAGCGGGTTTTACCGCCCAAATCGCGCAACGCTTCCAGCAGATTGATCGTGCCCATCGCACCCGTGGCCACGGTGTACACCGGTTGATCGAAACTCACTTTGACGTGCGATTGCGCACCCAGGTTATAAACCTCATCGGGCTGGGTCCGCGTGAGGATTTCCCGCAAACCGATGCCATCCACCAAATCGCCATAATGCAGGAACAATTTGGCCTGCGGATCGTGTTGATCGCGGTAAAGGTGTTCCAGACGCTGGGTGTTAAACGAACTGCTCCGCCGCACGATGCCGTGAACGGTATAGCCCTTGCCGAGCAGCAGTTCGGCAAGATAGGAGCCATCTTGCCCGGTAATGCCGGTAATCAAAGCGGTCTTGGTCATAGGTTTATTATAATCGACCAACGGGATTAGTTCACTTGCCTGGAAATCTTGCCGATGAAGGATGGTGAGCACAAGGAGCAATCGTGGCCGGGAGTCGTAGCGAATTATTATGGGCTGGAGGGCGAACTTTTGCCGGTCGGCGATTCGGCGACGATTTCCGTGCCGCCGAAGCCGCCTGGGGCAAGGAGTATCTCCGAGCGGCGGGGGTGGTGGATTTGCGGCAGCAACAGGTTGACGCCAACTGCCTGTCGCTGCTGAATTGCCGGCAAGCCTGGCAATTTCATTTGCTGCCGCTGCACCGGCAGGGGGGGAATCTGCATTTGGCCACCGATGCCGCCGATCTGCTTCGCGCCGCCAGGTTTGCCGTGCGGAAATTCAATGAACCGGTGTTTTTGGCCATTGCCAAGCGCTGGCAATTGCGGGAATTCCTCATGTGGTACTACCCGGTGCCGCAAGTCATGGCCCAATACGCCGACACCTTGGCCGCGGTCAATTCCCTTTTGCCGTGGTTTGCCTAACATATCGCTCCTTGTGGAGTGTGTATGCGTATTGTGGTGACCGGCAGCAGTGGCCGGTTGGGTTTGTTCGTCGTGCGGGAGCTTTTGGCGCAGCACTTTGATGTGGTGCCGGTGGATCGCCGCGCCCACAGCGAACCGGCCATGCCGGCTACGCAAGTGGTCGATCTGGCCCAGCCGGGCGACTACCGCGAGCTTTTCCGCGATGTGCAGGTGGTTTGCCATTTGGGCAATTTGCCTAGTTTTGACCCGCGATTGACCCCCGGCATTACTCCCGCCAAAGGGTTTGCGGAAAATGTCACCTCAACTTATGTCGTGTTCGATGCCGCGTTTGACATGGGCGTGCGGCATTTCGTGTACGCTTCCAGCATCAATGCCTACGGCGTGTGCCTGATGTCGCCCGACAAACCGGAATTGGTTTCGCCACCGCAATATTTGCCGGTGGATGAAGACCATCCATTGCTGCCGTGCGATGCCTACCCGCTGAGCAAGCGTCTGGGCGAGGAAATCGCCGAATCATTTGCCCGCCGCGATGCGGCGACGACGGTTTATTCCCTGCGTTTCACCAAGGTAATGGGGGATCGCCCGCCCGGTGTCGCCTGGCCGCATCGGCCCCGCCGCGTATACTGCAGCCTGATGGCGTATATTCACGTTGCCGACGCCGCCCGCGCCGTGCGGATGTGTTGCCAGCAGCCGCGCCCGGGGCACACGCCGCTGAATATCTGCGCCCCGCGTGCCTCCGCACCGTGGGATCGGGAGATGATTCTAGCCAGTTACGGCACGATTCCCGAAATGCGTGGCAACTTGAAAGCTGATGATCCTTTGATGTCGCCCAAACGTGCCCAGGAAATCCTGGGTTTTGTCGCCGAATTAGATCCCAGCGGACACGCGCTGGCGAAATCTGCAATCTGAGATTTGAGATCTGAAATTTGAAATCCGAAATTTGAAATTGGCAATTTGCAATGCCCTCCTCCCCTTCCCATGCTCCGCTTTCGCCGCTCCGCATCGGCTGCGTCAGTTATCTCAACACCAAGCCGCTGATCTACGGCCTGGACAGCCAGCCGGATATCCAGCTTTCCCTGCGCGTCCCCGCTCGCCTGCTCGATGGCTTGCACGATGGCTCCTTCGACGTAGCCCTGCTGCCGGTCATCGACTACCAGCGATTCGACAATCTGCTGGTCGTCCCCAGCGCCGGCATCGGCTGCAACGGCCCCACGCTCACCGTCCGCATCTTCAGCAAAATCCCCATCGAAGCGATTACGACGTTGGCCTGTGATATCGAAAGCCATACCTCGGTCGCCCTGGCGCGAATTATCCTGGCCGAGCTTTACGGCATCCAGCCGAAGTTCAGCAAACTGTCCGCAGTGGCCGCTAATCGATCCGCAATGCTCCTCATCGGCGACAAGGTCGTTTGCCAGGAACCGCCCGATCATCCCCATCAACTGGACTTAGGCTCGGCCTGGAAAAATTTGACCGGCATGCCCTTCGTCTTCGCCGTCTGGGTCGCCCGCGATGGCGTTTTCCTGCGCGACCTGCCCGCCCGCCTGGCCACCGCCCGCCAATCCGGCCTATCCCACGCCACCGAAATCGTCCGTCAATACGCCGTCCCGCGCGGCTGGCCCGCCGTGCTGGCCCTGCAATATCTCACGCGCTATCTGCAGTACGAGATCGGCGGAAGACAATTGGCTGCGATCACCCGGTTTCACCAATTGGCGGCAAAGTATGAATTGATCCGCGATCCCCCGCGGCCGCTACGGATTTACCGCTAGCTACATATTCCCGCCATGCAAAAAATATTCCATCAGCTCGTGCCCGTGCCGTATGAATAAATCGCTGGCGGTGGCATTCTTTTCGTTGTAGGGCTTTTTTACCACGCTGGCGACGCGCGTGCCGGCCATGGCGAAGAGCGTGGGGGCGCAGCCGTGCTTGCGGGTGGCAATATTCGTCGGATGGTCAGGCATCACCAGAATGCGCCATTCGCCAAAGGTCCGCAGCTTTTCCAGCACCGGGCCAACCACGTACTTGTCGATATGTTCGATGGCCGCGATCTTGGTTTTCCAATCGGCCTGGTGGCTGGCTTCATCGGGGGCTTCTACATGACTGAAGACCAAATCGTATTGGTCCAACATTTTGGCGGTTTCCTGGCCTTGGCCGGCGTAGTCGGTGTCGTGGTAGCTGGTCATGCCTTCGACGTTATGGATATCCCAGCCCAGCAGAACCGCCAAGCCGCGCAGCAGATCGACGCTGCTAATCATGCAGCTTTTGTTGACGCCGAAACGCTCTGTGAATTTCGGCATATTGGGCGCGTGACCCTGGCCCCAGAGCCAAACCTGCGAGGCCGGGTTCAAACCGGTTTGGCGGCGAACCTGATTGATTTCATGCTCGGCAAACAGCTCGCGCGAACGATCCATGATGTAATTCAGCGTTTCAGCGCCTTTGCCGCGCGGCCGGTACTTGGCGTAAGGTTCATCAGGGATTTCATGCGGCGGCTTGGTGGTGACATCCAGCGTTTGATTGCCCCGGTACACCAGCAGATGCCGATAACTTACCCCGGTGAAGAATTCAAAGCCCGGCAATTTTAGATCGTCGGCCAGCAGATGAATAAGAATCTGCGCCTCGGCGTCGGTGATGCCGCCGGCCGAGTGGTCTTTCATAATGCCATCAATGGCCGTGACCAGATTGCAGCGGAAAACCCAATCGGTGGGGGCGAGGGGGATTTGCTTGGCGGCGGCTTCCAGCGGGGCGCGGCCGGTGTGATACTTGGCCGGGTCATAACCCAGCAGGCACATGGTGGCCACGTCGCTGCCGCTTTCAAAGCCCTCGGGGATGGTGCGGACCAATCCCTGGCGGCCTTCCAGCGCCACGCGATCCATGTTGGGCGTGTGGGCGGCTTCCAGCGGGGTTTTCCCACCGAGTTCCGGTAAGGGGTTGTCCGCCGCGCCGTCGGGAATGATGATGGCGTATTTCATAGATCCGGCGGACGCACTTGAGTGCGTCCGCCCGAGGGCATTTACGCCGCGGTGGGTGCCAACTCGCCTGCGGCTTCGTCCTTCTTGCCGATCTTGCGTTTCTCGGTAAGCCGGGTCGCCTTGCCCACGCGATCGCGCAGGTAGAACAGTTTGGCACGATGCGATTCGCCGCTGCGCTTCACCACGATCTTGGAAATGTATGGCGAATGCAATGGGAAGATACGCTCAACGCCTTCGTTATTAACGATCCGGCGCACGGTAAACGTTTCGTTGATCCCGGCACCCTTTTTCATAATCACCACGCCGGTGAACGTTTGAATGCGTTCTTTTTCGCCTTCGATAATCCGCGTGGCCACGTCCACCGTGTCACCAATGTCAAATTTCTGGACATCCTTCTTCAGGTGCGGCTGTTCAACAAGCTTCAAGATACGGTTAGTCATGGCCATCTCCATTTTCAAAAACACCCACCAATCGGGGTGTGCCCGCATTTTGGGGCAAGCAAAGCATTCTCGCAAAAAACTCCGCGAAATGCAATCATCGGTTAAGACTGCGGTTGTAACGGCCGTGGCCAAACATCCGGGGAAGTGGGTTGCTGGCGAAAGCCCGCCCCGCGTCCTGCTGTGCGCAATGTGCGCACGATGATTTTTTCCGTAAGTGCTTATTTCCAATGGGTTTAGCCAATCATCGTGCATTTACAGCGGAATTTTTCGGACCGCGTGAGGGGTCTGAAATTCCTAAAAATGGGTCTCCCATTCCGAACAAACCGCATTGGCGTCAAAATTTCAAGGGTGCCCAATTGAGACTTTTGATTAACTCTCCATGTCGTGATGACAGGGGTTAAAATTCTCCTGCCAACGCTGCCGCGGATGGTTTTTCGCGTATTTTCGGCCATTTGCGGCGGCTTGGTGTCCGTTTCCGG
>Ga0316217_10002972_pt1 | contig 19856 bp, 14 predicted proteins | sample 1anoAmetaG_FD_203633 | JGI IMG/M metagenome (GOLD analysis project Ga0316217, IMG submission 203633) | Freshwater microbial communities from Trout Bog Lake, Wisconsin, USA - 1anoA | ecosystem: Environmental > Aquatic > Freshwater > Lake > Hypolimnion/Profundal zone | place: USA: Wisconsin...
TACTTCTCCTGTAACTTATAACATATGCAGAACCTTTTTAGTATCCCATAAGCACTTGCTGTAAAGTTCCCGTTTTTATTGAAATTGAAAATGACACTAATGGTAGTATCATTTGCTCCAAATGCAGTAAAGAAAGCGTACATTTTGTTCGCGCTGGATTGGACCAAATTTCTGAATAGTAGTTATTTCGGAAGACCCGTAAAGAAATGAAAATTCAAAAAGAACAGTTAAGAGGGTTATTAACTTCTCAAAAATTTAGAGACCGCAAATTGAGAAATAACTTCATGGGAGAAAACCTTTGCAAGGAAGGTGACTTGATAGTTGAAATAACTAGCACTCCTGCCTAGAACTTTGAAAGCTACAAGAGCTAAGAACCTCTTACTTAATCAATCAAAGAGTTAAGAGGTATAATCAATGATATTTTTATGTGATTTACAATCATCAGTATGTCATATTCATTCCCTTCGCCTAATAAAAGGTTTTGGAAAGAGTCAATAATTATTACATAGGATGATAGCAGATATCATCAAAGAAGTTTACACAACAGAAAGCGATGCAATCAAATAACTTTTGGAAGTTCCTGTTATCTGTGGCAGCCTCTTCAGATCTTTTGATGATTTCACTCAGCATCTGATCTTTCAAATGTATGCGAACAAAGGAGAAATCACAAAAAAAGAAATTTTGAGCAAAATGTAGCGAAGTCCTTACGCTAAAGAAGGCTAAGCATAGTTTACAACAGCTATGAGCAATCTATCGAGCATAAAGATAGTAAACAGAAGTATGCTGGATGGGTTGAGTTACACCTTAAACGAAACCTTTTATACCAAATTAAACGAACAAATCTTAACGATTCCTCGGTAGTTTGGGTAGCCTCACAATATGAGGAAAGAAGAATAATTTAACTTACTTCTTTTACTCAGAGATAGCAACTAAATTTTAAAACAATGCAGAATCGGCAATATGAACGCCCAAGACAATATTACCAGAGAAAACTTTTAATTCATTCGCAGGCCCATTGGCTATAAAATTTCAATACTTATCAAAGGGTATCTCAAACTCAAGAAAAACCTCAGGGAAAGGCGGAGCATTTTGAAGAACATTCTTGTTTTGAGTAGCATGGATTACAATAAGAAATATAAAATTACTTCTGAAAACAAGGATCTGATCCAAGAGCTAGCAAAAATACGGCTTGTTTCCATTGTTGATCAAAGCTCCTTTATAATCAGCCCTTTTCTATACAATTTTGCCTTTTAAACAAAGAAAAACGTCAAACTCTTGGAGTGCTCAATAATCATTGAAACCAACTTCAAAGTTTATGTGCAAATCGCCAAATCAGCAAACAAATCCAACTATCAGCTTATCAGAGACATAATGCAAAATCTCATCAAAATCGACCATTCAGATTACGAGTTTTAAGAGTTGATAGTGGGGGAGATTGATAGAGATAAAGTGTTGAGGCTTTTTACGAACCAAAGAATCACTGTGCAGTAGTATCTGTCCTTCTTTTTAGAGTATATGTCTGCGGATTTGAATATAGAAAAAGATTTAGGTAAATTTGTATGTATTTAGGAAAGTGGAACAAAATAAAATTTTTGGGTCTTGAAGGGCCATAAGGGTAGATGATGATCCCTAACAATGTAAAGCAGTAGTTGAAGCTATGGTAAACAATGAGCCGCAATGGAAACCAAAGAAGTCTCTATTATGACGATAACACCCATCAGACCGAAGAGTATGATTAAAATTGAGATTGCTAAGAATTTATATTTAGAGTGCAATTAAATTATTTCAAAATCAGAATTGAATAAAATCATCAACATACATCATTTTATCGAGTTTCTTCTCTGCTAGCCTTTGATTAAGATCTGCTCTCCAATTATTTCCTTATAATTCCAGCCTGTTTTCTCACATTTATTGGTGAGTTGACTCGATTTTGGATTATTTTTATCTCTCTTAGTGTAGTAAATTGAAGATGTCTGACTCCTTAAGAAACAGCACTAGGGCGAAGAAACCTCCTCGCTATCTACAAATGGAAGTACTCAACAACTTACTCAGGATAGTTAATATGGTCTATACAGCGGCGGTCGAAACCCGGACACAAAGGTACGCGAGTCTCGGACTTAATAAAACAAAAGCAACCCTCAAGAATTAACTCAAATTGCCAAACTTCTCATCAAATTAATCACTAATTCTAATCAAAGTACTTACTTTTGGACAAAGAAGCTAAAAGCATTTAAAGAGTAGATCTCTCGGAAGCACCATAGCTTGATAACACTCCTAATAGAAAAACAAGGAACAAAACGACTATTCCAGCTCAGAAGACTTTAAAAAGCTCTTAAACAGCCCTTGATGACCTTAATGTTTCTAGCAAAAATCCACCCAATGGAGGTCAGCAACCAAGTGAATTCAGTAAAGCCTCCTCCAAAGTTCATTCCAAAAGGGAAGACTTAATGAAAAGAGGAAGTTTGGGAATGTCTGCTTCTATGTAGTCAGATTTATCTTATCACGCGATGTTGAGACAACACATCCGAGCAGCTCTCCCTGGCTCAAAAAATCTTTCTGCTGAAACCTTAATGAAACTAGGTATTCCTGCTAAAGAAGTATTTTAGTAAAAGAAAGTGAAAGAGGATGAGCAAAAGAAGGTAGGCATTACAGTGTAGCCGCAGAGAGTCACAGCAAGAGAGTAACAAAAACCGTTTAAACGGCAGAATTATCATGTGGCTATAGCATATCATATATTTTTAAATAGTAAAAAAACAGGACCCAGTCCTTCTCTTAGAGATATTGATCCGACCTACAACGCACGCAAATTGAGAGAAAAATTCAACAAGCAATGATCTAGTAATAATTGTCTACTATAAAAATATATTAAAAGGAAAGCATATTTCACTCGTAAGGGCATATTTTCGGCAGTTATCACTTAGCTTTGCAAAGGTCAAAAGCCATTCTTTACAAGAACAATAATTTAGGAAATTAAATTATCCGAATCTAATATTAAGTCTCAATTATTTTCGAAATAGAATATGGGGGGTTGTTAATGTAATAGCGCTAAAAACATCAGCTAAGAGACTAAAGGATAGATTCATGCTGACCCGATAGAACAGAAACTTGACTCCACTCAAACTAAGGCCACTTAGGTATAAATTTTGGTGATGTTAGATTGAAGGAAACTAAAAGAGAAGAGGGAAAAATGCGATTTTCGTCAGCAATGAGCCTAATTATAGCTGTGATAACGTGTAATGTGACTAATAAGTAACTATCCGGCCAGCAGATTATAGTTAAATCAGAAAGGCACTCAAGAAGCATTTTATTTTTTCCCAACTAAACTAGACTGAAGTCGAGTGCTTTATAAAATAAATGAAGTCGTGCTTGGCCCACAGAAATACCTACATCTTTAAACAAGGCGACAATAGTGCAGCGTATTATATAATATTGGAAGGCGTCTGCCAAGTAGAAATTAATGGTTAAAAGAAAAGGACTTTGGCCTTTGGGGATTCTTTTGGGGATTTGGGGATTATTTATAATGCCCCACGCTCTGCTTCAGTTTTCGCGATTACAGATTGCTAGCTTGCAATAATTAACAGATCTACCTTTAAAAAAGTGATGGACGACATCAACCAGCTTTATGAAAAGGAGAACAAAAAGTTTTTGTAGGTACTTTCTTTTTTCAAAGATTTAACCTAAGTGCAAAAAAATGCAATCGCTAGCTACTGTCTTACCTAAACCTATTAAGAAGGACAGGTTATCTTTAACCAAGGAGACGATGCCAATTCGTTTTATGTGATTAAATAAGGAACTGTAAAGTTTAAGTAAAAAAGTCATGAGTTGCAAGCAATGGATTGCTTTGGATAAAACTCGATTATTGAAGGAGGAGTAAGAGCTAATACCCTAGTAGCGAAGACTAGATGCAAACTAATCTCAATGAGCCGTTAGAATATAAAAGCTAGTCTTGGCGACACTTTGAAAAACACCATTTTAAAGAATATGGTTTGGAAAGTCTTTCATAGCTCCAAACTTACTGATCTGCTTTAAACTGAAAAGTTAAAAGAAGCAGCTGAAAATATTTAATTCACAAGCTATAGAAAAGGAGAAACAGTCCTTAAGAAAGGAAGCTAATACTAAAATAGTATCTTAGTAATGCTCAATAGCTAAATCAAAGGAATTACTATCTCTTGTCCATAGAATTCAGTGATTGAACTCAACCAGATACTAGACAGTAAAAATAGCATCAAAATAAAGGAAGATTTAGTTGCAAGCTAAGATGGAACTCTTGCAAAAATCCATTATGCATTGGAATCAGCTCCAAGTCCGATTGCGGTATTCATGAACCAAAAAAGAGAGGAAACAGTTTCAGCATCCAATAACAAACACAATTAGCAGAGTGGGCTGGAGAAAAGGATGCAAATAAGTGATTTTTACGTTGTGCGCAAGCTGCGGGAAGGCAATTTCGGTAAAGTTTATGCCTGTTGGAACACTAAAACAAACAAAATCTATGCAATCAAAGTCTTAGATAGGTTTTATGTTGAAAAGTCGCAAATAATCCAATATATAATGAATTAGGAAGAAATTTTAAGAACTGTACCTAAAAATCCATTTATTATCAATTTCCACAAACTCATCAAAGACAGTAATTTCATCTACTTTATCATGGAGTTTATTGAGGGTGAAGATCTGTTTGACGTAATAACGCAAGTTGGCTTATTTACTGCCTAGCACACAAGATTTTTAGTCTCACAGATACTTCTCATGATGTAACACTTGCACAACAATCGAATCATTTATAGAGATCTCAAGCCAGAAAACCTCATGATGGGTGGAGACGGCTACCTTACTCTAGTTGATATGGGCACTGCAAAGAAACTCAAAATTTAGAAAAGATTTAGGACCACTACGCTTATTGGAACACCACATTACATAGCTCCTTAGATTATCATAGGCAAGGGATATAGCTTTTCAGTGGATCTATGGTCTTTAGGTGTCATAACGTACTAGTTACTTTGCGGAAAACTGCCTTTTGGTGCGAACTCCTAAGATCCTTTCACCATTTACGAATAAGTGATAGACTAAACTGTAAAGTACCCTAGAAGTTGCCCAAAAAGCAGTAAAGCTTTTATAGACAAAATGTTGAGTAAAAATCCTCAGCATCGGATTGGTGGAGGTTATGAATAGTTGAAAAAGCATCTTTACTTCTAAGGCTTAGATTGGAGCAGTGTTTACAATAAAAATGCTGAATCATTCTATCGACCTTCTGATTAAACAGTAATCACCATGACTGAGATAGAAAAGGCTTTAACAAAGGAGAAGAATAAAGCCCCTGCGAAATTTCTTGCTGATAAGGCAGCAAAACCATGATTATAGCATTTATTATCTCTATATTTTTTTGAATAAAAACATACTTTTTTTATTTAATATCAATCTTCAATAAGAAATTATCATAAATCATAGGAGCTGAATCATTTACAATAGATTATTTTCCAGGTTTCTCTCCTTGAATCTCTAGACTAGAATACTTCGACCTTATTCTTTCATCTATTGAGCATCTTAATCATCGAATGCATAGCTTGTCAAGCCTAAGAGGCCTACAATTCGGTCATAAATATCGAATGCTTTGAAAAGAGCAAAAACTATCATTAGAATCGGAAATATGATAGCATACTACTATGGAATAGTGACTTCGCCGAAGAAATTGATAAATGAGGAATCAGGCATACTAATTATTTGCAAATAGTTGAAGCAAAGAGGATAGCAGACTCTAGAAAGGTTTATTGCTGTGAAAAAGAGGCTACTTGCCGAAGAATGACCTTTATGCAATGCGAAAACTTTGTAAACTTTTATCCTGAAAATTGAGTTGCCTACAATATAAGCAACGAAAGCTGTGAGAAAAACATTGAAAAAGTAAGCTAACTACCCTCCCCAGTCCATGAATTTTAACAGATTTATGGGCGCTAGAAAGGTAGCAAAAGTTGATAGCTAAGCAAAAAAGATCAAACTAGATATTCCAACTCCTAATAAGAATACAATCGTATAGAAGATTTTTTTACGACTGTAGCTGTTATCTAAATAGCTTTAAGTTATTCCCTTCAAATCATCAACAAGTTCATCTAATTGGCTGCTATTGGCATTGCTTTAGAGAATCCGCTTTTTAATGGCTTTATGTAAATCAGCTGTACTCTTTTTACTGAGTTACTCAGCATTTTAAGTTTCATCTCCAGTGCAATTCTGCAAATTGAAGTTTTTCTGAATTAAAGATAGCAATTATCTTCTTTCCTAAATATCTCTCTTAGCTTATCTATCTAAGATTTGTCTAATTGTGAAAATTTACTCTAAAATATTTTATTGTTCACTTTTTATCGCTTCAGCTTGCCGATGGCACAAAGTTACCATTGTCTTATAATCCCTTCTTTGGTAACATTCTTTTGGAAAAGACAGCAGTCCATATCCCATCAAGATAGTCACAAGGATTAAGCCGAAAATGTTAACCAAAGTTGCGAAAACTCCAGGCAACTGTCCAATTGTAAACTAAGAAACGATTAGCAAAAGAATGACTATAGCTAATGCTCCTCCGCAAAGGACACCTTTCGAAATTCCATTCATGATTAGTGATTATTTTAGTTTTTTTGCAAAGGTAAATTCACCAGAATCCTAATACTCCTGAGCAAAAGGTATTATAAGCCAGCAAAGGAAAAAGTTTATATAGTAGATCACTAACCAGGCTGTTTTAACTGCTTAAATCCTTTCAGAGTTTTAAACTGAGGTCTCGTAGATGTCGATAGGTAATAGTACGAAGCAAACCAATGAGGCTAAAAAGCTTAGAAAAACTAATAACTTGGCATATAGGGCAGCTTTCGGATCTGCATAGTAGAATATTAGGAAAGCTGAAAGCACTACTAAAACACTAGCCAACGTACAATAAATAGCTATCATAGTATCAGATTTCTTATAATAGTTGAAATAATGATTACAAATCATTTACACTCATACCAATTGTCACCTATTTTGGCGTCAACTTAAAGCTAGACTCTGAGATCAAACTCAAAAGGATGAGACATATCATATTTTACAAGAGCCAAAGCCTACTCTGCAGATTATTATGGACCCTATAGAATAAGCTCATCATGAATTTGCATTAAAAGTTTCCATCCTAGATCTTTTAATCTTTGGTTTTTTACGATTTTGACCATACTTGCAATCACAATATCTGCTGCTCCACCTTGAATAGGAGTATTTATAGCTCTCCTATCCCCCATCCCCTTCAAACTGTTGTTCGGGCTTTCACTTGAATAGAATTTACTTAGAGATCTTTATCTTCCAAGAAGTGTTTGAGTCTTTTTTTTAGTCCTCGCAATATATTTTTTGTGAGCTTGCCATTACCTAACCTACTTTCGGCTGTCAAACCATGCTTGTATGACTTTATTTGCTTCTTATAAAGTGCAACCCCAGTCATTAGCAAATCCTTGTGCAGTCTTACCATAGGCAATTGAAAAATTAACGGTTTTTGCTTTCTTTCGTTAAGAAGCATACTTATCTTTAAGGAGAGGCACTGGTGGTTTTCCTTTCGCTTTATCCCATTCTAATAAAACGGTGCCTTAGTCTATTTCTTTTTTGATGTAGCTGTACATTCCGATTGCAGTCCTTGAGTGGAAATCGCCTCCTTCTTTGAAAGCTGTTATCATTGCCTAACAGTTTGTTAAATGTGCTAGAACTCTTAACTAAAGCTGACCGTAATCTGCAACAATAAACTTTTTCCCTTTTGAAGCTACAAAAGCTTTACGAATTTTGTAGATATCCTTATCCAGTGCTGGCTGATTTTGCAAATTCGGCTTTCTAGCTGAAAGTCTACCAGTTTAAGTATTTATATTTAGAGAACAGTGCACTCTTCCTGTGTGATCAATGTATGAAATAAGAGGCTAAATAAAGGTTTTCAATAGTGTTTCGATGCTGCTGTAATCAACTAGAACTTTTAAGGCTAAACAAAGCTGTTGCCCGAATTAAGGATTACCTTTTTTGTTAAAAAAATCGAAAGCTGTTCCGTACTTTTCATTTTCTGGATCTCCTGCCAATTGTTAAAGTACTGCTTCTTCGACTGAAGGCAAGCCAGTTGGAGTTGAAACCTCAAAGGGGATTTGTAATCCTTTGACTTTCATTTCAATAAATTTAGGCTTGCTTCCATATTTGTTTTATATTTTGAACGTTTTGTAAAGTTCATTCAAGCTCACGGCTTTTCGAATACCTTTTTTTATAGGATTATCTTAATAAGCGTCTTAGGCTTTCTCAGACTACTCTTGCTATATCATCAATTTTCTGTCTTATTCATTCATTTTTTATTATTCTTTTTTCTTTTCTTTCTATTTGAGCTTTTTAGCTTCTTCCAGCCTCAATTAACAGGGAGCAAATAGCAACTGCTGCAATTGGAGGGGTGATGATGGATTAAAATGGTCGATATTTTTGTCTTCCTGAAAAGTGGTCAAAAAATTTAAAAAGTAATCTTCTTTCTTTTTCAAATCATGGATAGCTTCATCTCGGATCTTCTACATGTACTAAAGATCAACTCTAATTCCTGCTCTTTAAATATCTGTGAGTAGCTACCCGAAAGGTCTCCAATATTTCTCATAAATTTCCCATACAGTTCTGGGGAGTTTTTACTCATCTTCTGAGCGCTTTCCTTCAATTGTTTTCTTACTCTGTAACTTTTCTATGTTAAGAACTAAGTACGCTCAAGGCATTTTTTAAGATAAAATGTAGCCTAACTATCTAAAACACAGTATTAAATCCATTTTTGAAGGTATTATTTAGAAGTGTGGAGTGTTAAGGTATTAGGATATTCGTAAGTAGCCCCTTCCCCACCGCTTTTTAGCATCCTTCTCCGACCAAATATAAGCTACATCTTCTTTTTCTCAACTGTGAAAAATTAGCTATAGTAATCCACATATAATTTCATGTTATCTAATACTTGGTTCATCTCCTTTTGCCTTTCAGAATTTTTTTCAGTTGAAAGCTCTTTCATTATCTATAAATAATCGTACTTTATCTTTTCTTTGGATAACTTCTTTATGTAGTCCTTGTTTTATTTTGTAAGAGCTGCTAAGGTGTATTGACCAAACATTTTACTTGGATCTAATAGACGAGCCATATGCATTGTGTCTCCCCCAAATCCTCTAACATCTATCCCATGATTATAGAACAAATGGCGATCAAACCCATAATTATGCCAAATTTTCAGATGTTTATCACTTTAAAGGTATGGCTTGAAGTAGTTTATTAGTCCTGCATTGTTGCCAAAGTTATCAATAAAAACCCTAGGCCCTCGACCAAAATCAAGCTCTGGCCCAGCAAAAAAAGTCGCACATATTATCTTCCCTTTTCCTACAGGTGCTTATTGCTTGATATCTAAATCCATTGTCTAAGTATCCCAAGCTGCAATGGAATTAGATTTCATCAAAATATCTACACATCTTTAGCATTCCTCCTTTGTTGTGATGATATTCACGCCTGGCAGTATTTCTTTTTTGGCAGCCCGTTGCTAAGTTGATTTGTACGCAATTCGCTTGATCATCTCGAGATCTTGGTTTACGAATTTCCCAGCATATTTTTCATAGAGGTTATCTGAACTCGCTCCTCCGATTCTCGATGCTATGCCGTAGATTTTGTTAGAAAATTAGCAGAATCCTGCTAAATGCAAACTATTGAATCTTTTCAAACACCTCTGCATAATATAAATATTCGACACAATTATGATATACTAAATAACAATCAACTTTCTATTTCCTACTCCTAGCTTTCTTCTTTTATCTTCGTCCCAAACCTACTAATATCCTCAGTATTTTGTCTCAAACATTTTCTTTCAGTTAAAGGTGCTAATTTCAAATAAGCTTTTCTTTTGGATGGCGATTTTTTCTTAAGAAACTAGTAGCTTGACTTTTGCTTATTAAGACTGATGAAAATGCGGCAATTTTCGTCATAGGTTTCTTGTAGTTTGTAAAATTTACTCTGCTGGCGCCAGTTGTGCAATTTTACTAAGTACTTATCCAGTTTATGAGCCTCTTCTAGGTTAAGTCAAATACATACATAAGGAAGGAATGCTTGTTTCTGGGTCTTTTTGATATCTTTTGCTGAGGATTTGAGATTTGTCTCTGTTCAATATCAAATTTGGCAATGATGCTATTTGCTTTTGCTATTTTTTCTGCATAAAAATAATAAACTAACTACATCATTTAAGCCTAATAATTATTTCGGTCCTCTCTCTATAGCCTCAGATCAGATAAGAATAGTTCTCGGGAAAGGTTGTAGGAATACCATTTCAAAAGATGCATTTTAAGGATTTAGAAAAACTTAAAGAATCATTAGACTGCAAGAGGAGAAAACAAACAAAAAGAAATATTCGTCATTTTGTTTGACTTTTAATTATAATATGGGTAAAAAGATTAGGCAACAATATTTAACAGGTGCATTGTTAGAACCCTTCTTTCAGTTCATCAGCAAAGCAGAATTCGCAATAAACCCTATTTCTGATCCTCGTGGCGCTAAAATAGGCCAATACTACTACAAATGGGTGACAAATACGAAGCCCATCTTCAAAGGTGAGAAGTTTCAGTCCACACTAAACTATGACTTCACTTCAAATAGCAGCCACATGACATTCCATTACTGTAAATCATTTAAGAGTTAGTGAATGGCATGAAGCAAGGATTTTTACTCAAAGACATCAGCATTAGATAGATGTAGTTCTAACACTAGCTCATCAGGAAAGTAGTTGAACGTATGCTTTAATCTAATTAGTTCAAAGAGTTTGTCAAGGCCATGAAGACGAATATGAGGATTAAGTTAGAAAATGATGTATAAATCAATACAAATTCATTGAAAATCGAAAGACAAAAGTCTTAAAACTTGCTTCGGCTGCATCCGCTACTCAGGGTTTACTCTTAGTAACCCTTTAAGTATTGTTGTGACTGTTTTGTCTAAGGCAATACGCGTATTGTTCTATTTCGTTGATTATTTACTTATGTTTGCAAAAAATGGTCTAAATTATTCACCAAAAAAAGTTGTTTTTGAAGAATTTCAGAATAAGCTCGATTTTAAGTGGCAAAAATTCCATATTTCCAGACTATTTTGCCTTACTTTTCAAATTTCACTTGATTATGAAGCCAAACAGGTACACCATATATGATTTACAAGATAATGCAGCCTAATCCCCACATGTCAATCGCTGAGATATTAGTGTAGTTTTTCGTATATTCAAATAACTCTTCATTGAATTATTTTCCGCCTCTAAAATTTAAGTAAGTTATCAGTTCAGGAGGCATATATTCTGGAGTAGCCAGTCTATATTGGTCCAAATGGGAAAAAAAGAAACTAGATCCATAATCTATGAGCTTGAAAGTGTATTTTTCGGACTTATCACTTAGCTTAATCAATATATTTGAGGTTTTTATGTCAGAATGTACAATATTACACATTTGGAGCAAATCTAAAGCTTGAGCTATCTGAAAAACCAATGATTTCAAAAAGAAAGTGCTTGATCTCATCTAATCGTAAAGTGGCTTATGCATGATCACATATTTTTTGGACTGATTCAAAGATTCATTCATAGAATTTTCCTAGAATATCTAAAATAAGAATTATCCGAGAGCCCCATTACACTTCTAGTAGATAACGTAAGCTTTTTCTTCATCAACTCTATAGTCATACATCAATAGCAAGACATTAGTACCAGGATGGTTGATAAATGTTGACCGAGGTTGCCCATTTTGAAAGAAATAGCTGCTAAAGGCGATTTCAGATAAATGGGTTTGGTATTTGTTTGCTATTTGCATTTACTTTATTGCGTAGCGCTTTCCTGTTTTAAGCTAAAGTCCCGACCATACCTCTGAAAAGCCGCCTTTGCCTAACTTCTATTCACGAATAAAGCCTTTAATGAACTAGTTTTTTTTCAAAACTTACAATTGAAAGGTTTAGTTTTGAAACTTTTGCAATGACTTATGCTTGGGTGTAAAATTAAAGACATTTTCTCTTAAATTGTATCTTAATCTAAGATTTTTCATCCTTTTTTAATTAGAACGAGGTAAAATGACTGATTATTCAAGGTTTTTCCTTCTATTTTTTGTAATGGTTGGAGAAATAATTTGACTTAGCTTTAAAGGTGGAGGTTTTATTTCATCTGAATTCGACTTTTATGTATTCTATATTGTCAGCAGACGTAGTTTCCTTGGTTTGTTGTAATTTTTCTGCTAAATTTTATTCTCACTAAAGCCACGAGTGGACTTTTTAGTGCCAATTGCTTTTTAATTTATCACTAAGGATCTTTCGACAATACTGCTTCTTTCAGTAATGATTCTACGCCTATACCTTTGGGCTCTTTAAGCTAGCGATTCTTTTTTTTATTCTTTGGGATTAGTAATTGAATGGTAATGATCTTTTTGCATAGTTCTTAAACTTTGACGAATTCCTAAGTAACTGCCATGCTCTCTTTGGGTGAAGGAAGAACTTTAATTTTAAATAAGATATTTTCTATTCTTTTTAGGGTTGTTTTGATAAATTTTATTATCTCGATGCTTCATTACTAATAAATTTCTATTAATTTTAGCTAAACCAATCATATCTAACATTTTAGTGCATTTTGAAAAAGGCTAAAACTTATTTTTTTTTCGACTAGACTCAGTCTTTTAAATTCTAATATTTTGTTTTATTGAGTCGATATTTATTTTTATGAGCGGGAGAATCTGTTATAAGACATATGCAGATGATTAAGAGTAATAAGGAGAAAGCCAAGGCGAATTGCCTCTTATCACAACTCAAAAGGTACTAGTTTGTCGATGAAGCTAAACTGCATACTCAGAAATCCATAAAGGCATCAATGTATGCAATGCTTTGTTCCTTTGAAATCGCTGACAAAAGCGATAGCACTCAAAAAATCGGAATCTTTTTCTGAAGAAATTTCTTAAAAAGATTTCAAGATTCTTTGTATTCCTTGTCTTTCAGGCTGCACTCCTAATAAATACTTTCCAGATATATGCCTTTAAGGTACCTACAAAATTTGGTTTTGTGAACCCTTAGATATTCGTTTATGGATGACCTAAACATAATGGACATTGTATGAATGTCTATAGCTATTCGCTTGTGCTCAAAAGTAAAAGAACTTCTAAGTAGATACGGACCTCACATCGATGGTAAATTCTACGAAGAATTCATAAGGTTAACCTCTAAAAATCTTGATAAGGATCAGCTTTAATAGGAATATGTGAAAATAAAAAGCATTTTCTTTTAAGGACTGTAATAAAACTCGCTTTTTAACTTTAATTAGTAGGCTATAGAAAAAAAGAAAAGAAAGAGAAGCCGAAATCCACCAAGTCCTAGTCCTCCTCCACAATTAATTAACTCATTATCTTACCTAGAAGATGACACAACAACTAGACAGATTAGTTAATTTTTCAATTACGTACAGAAATAGCACCCATATTAGAATTTGAGAAAATATCCCGATAATCAGGCGGAATTCTGGGCTAGAATGTTGGCGACAAGCCCATTGACTAAAGATTTGGTTGTAGAAGAAGGACATAAGGATTTACCGAATTTCTTTACCAAAGAAAAGTTTAATGACTGCTTTCGTGAGTGTCTAAACTAAAAAAAAGAAATCTAGAACAAATTCAATAAACTAGATGCAAAGTATCTTGAAGAATACCTAAAGATGGCCAAGAAAACTAGAGTTTAGATGGATATTTAGGAGAATTAAACTAAAAAATTGAACCGTCTCTAACATCCTGAAGTATCAAAGCTGTTGAGAGATGAGTAAATGGCTTACATATTGAATAAAACTATAAAGCTAAGCATGCAGAGAAGCTAAATAATGGATGAAATAAAGTAGAAGAAAAAGAGAGCTGAAAATGCAAGAAAAATTGAAACAAAGCATGAAAAAAGGCAAAGAAACCTCAAATAACTATAGAAATAAATTTAGTTTTTGCTCGTGCAATCCTCTTCTTCTCCAAAACCGCCTCCTCAGCGAGATCCAGACTAAGTTTAGTTCGTGGAATCCTCTTCTTCAGAAGACTACATTTAGTTCGTGGAATCCTCGTCTTCAGAACTGCCTCCTCCGCGAGATCCACACTACGTATAGTTCGTGGAAATCTCTTCTTCAGAAGTGCCTCCTCCGCGAGATCCACACTACGTAAGACAAGAAGAAATAGACTCATCCGAATAAGATTGATAGTATCGATCTTTATACTCAAGATTCGTTACTCTTAAGTTTTATTTGGTAGAAATAAACTTATGTTCAGTGCATAATATCCAAGAATCTTATAAAATGGTATTTGAATCAATTATGGCGTAATCTCATGAAGTGAGCTGGTTTGGGAGCTGTTGAAGCCGAAGTATTTGAGGATGCAGCAGGGGCTGGACTAGCTGGGGCTGCTGTGCTTTAGGCAGGAGCAGGAGTGGCAGCAGGGGTGGCAGAGCTGGTTGAGTTTGAATCAGCAGGTGGAGTCAAGGTGTAGGTAGCTGAAGCTTCAGCAACGGTAGCGGTTTAATCGTTTTTGTTTTTGTTGGGAGCAATAACCGTAAACCAAACGATGAGGAAGATAATACCTGCAATTAAAGCAGTGAGGAGGAAGATGAGGAAGATAGCTAGAGGCTTGTTGGTTAGCCAAAGCTGCGCGAATTTCGCACCGCAACCAGCATTCTCTGGAGAAGCAGGACCGTCAGCCATTTTATTTGAAATGTTAATGATTATCAACAAATTTACAAATTACCATTTAATGGACTATAAAATAGCAACAACTCTGGACATGAAATTGGAAACCTAAAACCTCAAAAACTGGAATCATAATCTTTATCAAAAAGGATCATATCACAATTGCTCATTTTATTGAGTCAAACACTTTTTTGCCATTTTGGATGCTTATCTTTTTGTTGTCTAGCTTCATCTCTCTCTTAATATTTCTGTTTAGAATCACATGTTCCAAAATAAGTTTGTTTTTCGCTAGCACTCCTTCCTTGAAATCTGGAAATTTTTACTTGTATATTTTCTTTATTGGATTCAGTTCATCCATGAATTTCAGCTTTTAAAGGTCGAATGGAGCATTCTCCTCATATTCTTTCAGAAAGATCTTTTCTTAGTTTTTGAAAAATTGATTGTTGCTAATATGCTCGCTAACCAAATTGTTCAAAGACTGCATATTTTTACGAGTGAGAGGTATTTTAAAATTAGTTTTATGCCTTTTTGTTTTCTTCTATAGTTTCTTTTGCATATCATGCAGCGTAACAATCTCACTTTCCGCAAATTTTTCATTTTTAACGTTGCCTAAAAGCTCAACTCTTTTCTATATATCCTGGGCATAAATAAACCTATCTTTCTGTAAAATTTGTTTTACTTTGGGAATTTTCATAATCTCAGCCTTCAAACTCGTAAACTTTGGCTAAGAATGATACTTGTTTAGTTGCGATTTGGCCTATTTTTTTTAAGTAGTTGGTTATGTTTGCTTAGATTTGTTACTGTCGGTGAAATTTATCATCTTTTCTGCTTTAAAGGGATACAATTATATAATATAAAGAATCATTGACTGTTTTCTTTGGCAAAGAAATGGAAATTTTAAAGAACGTTTGGTCTAAACACTTCATCTTAATTCCAGACAGCCTAATTCATTATCTAATTTTATTACTTTGTATATTAGTGCTTCAAGATTTCTTTCTTTTCAGCAACTTTTGCTAAAAAGCTTAGATGCTTTTGCTATTACACACTTTGCTGCATTTTTTTCTACATCTTCTTAGCTAGAAATTAGTTGGCTTCATCTCTAAAGGTTTTTCCTGATTTATAATTGAATCTATCTACATTCATATAAACATCTTTGGACTTTTGCTCTAATTTTAATTGGTCTTAAACTGATATAGGTATATTCCAAATAAAGAAAGGTCCTTTAGGCTCTTCGATGGTTGCTTTTTCATTTTACTTTTGAGTTTCAGGCATTAGATCTTAAGGCTTTTTCTATTGAGCTAAGTTCTTCTTTATTTATTCCTTTTTAGATCTTTTAGAGGCATAATTTGAAGTTTTTGATTTCACTGTTTACATCAAATTAGGATTGATTTTTGAGATTTTTGACTTCTTTTACTTTTTGGCCATTTTTCTGTTTTAAGCACGAGCTTGAAAAGTGGAGTACTGACTATCACCCAAATTAAACTAAATACCTTCCTCCAATGGTTTTTTCTTACAATTTTGAATACTTTTGAGAGACTTTATTTGTATAGCTCTTATTTTGGCCTATATAATGAGCTTTTAATCATCTCTTTTCTTTTTTTATAGCTTCATCTCCTACAAAATTTGTTAAGCATTCTTTTCAATTTTTTAGTTGCATTATTCTAACTTTAAGTCTTCTCGTGCTTTTCGATGGACCTATTATGTCGATTTTACTATAATTATTAAAGTTTTACCTTTTTTGAGTTCTCTTTATTTGTACTAAGCTATCCGTTAGTTGATAGGCTTGAGCTATATTTTCTTTTATTGTTTTTCAGGTTGCTAGTTTTTGGCTTGATTCTAATTTGTTTCTGCATTTGGGTCATTGTAAGTAAATATTGCATGTCCCCAATCCTTAGGATGAGGTTTTTATATTTTTTTCGCTTTACTCAAGGCTTTTTTGGCATCCTCATTAATCTTTTGGACCATCTTTTTCCTGTGCTCTTATTTCTGTTCTTTCTAATACCTAAAATTATCGATGAATTACTGTTAGATTAGCTTTTAATATTGCTTTTTCTTTATGTTTACTTGCGCCAGCATCTCAATTTCCGGTTTAGTTTTATACTCAAACCATGGCTAAGTACTTAATTATTGAGGAGCAACTTCTCTTAATAGCTCAGAATCAACAGATAATGAATCACTTTCTTGATATGGAGTAACACTATTTTAATTGTGAATGCATTGTAAATGCCTAGAGCAGCAAATGCCTACAATTTATGACTATTTGAGTTGGCTTTTGCGAAAAAGATCTAGCTAAGTTTTGGCTACATTAGTTTCCTTTGCCAATTTTTCTATATGACCGGTTTTCATTTTAAATTCATTAATAAATAGTTAAAAGGAAAATATTACATCATAAGCTCATTCAATAATTGTAAGACAAAGTCTTTTTTAGCTTCATATACCTATTGAGCACTAGTTATGCTTATTACTTTGCTTTTTTCACTTTATCTCCTAATTTTTGTGCAGATTCGGAAATATCGGCAGTATAACTGTATTAAGGTGTTGAATCTTTCCTCATAAACTTCTTAGGGGAGGGCATCTCCTCCTTTTCTGTTGAATCAGCTTGTCTATCTCGATAGCTTTTGGAACAATTTTTTGCCTTTTTCAATAAATTCTAGAAAAGATCCAGATTTCCGTTGCTTTTGTTCAATAAATCTAAGGGATTGCAATCATCCATTTCGTATTCATGCAAAGAAGTTATTTTGACTTTATAAGAATCTTTGCGCTTTTTATCTTTGTCATGGCTTTTCATTTGCTATAATTCTATCCTTAGTGAGCGGGAGTGAGAAAAAGATCTTGCCTCATCTTATTGAATTGAAAATTTTGTTTGTTTTTGCTTATTTATTCCAAAGTTAAATCCAGCTTTAAGATTCGTTTCTTTTTGAGCACTTTTAGATTGGTTTTTTGGTTGGCTAAATCTTAAATTTTTTTCTAATTGAGGATTTTGAGTTTGCCTTAAAAAGGATGACTAATCTCTTTTTTTATCGATACAACTAGCAGTTGGCTTTCTTTTATAAAAGCTAGAACTTGACATATTAGAATTAAATATTTGATCTTAGTTTGCTGTATGAATAAGCGTTTAGTTGATATTTGATGGGTCAAAGCTGTTATTGCTCTAATAAACAGAGTAATTCATCGGCGCTTAGTCAAAAATAAGTTTATTTTCTTTTATGGAAAAATTGCAATAATTTTTATCTTTAGCTAATGAGTTTCTCCTAGGTACTTCTTTCTAAATAATTGAAAGAATAGTATCTTTCCGTTTTCCATAGTAAGTAATCAAACTGAGCTCAGTTTTGTGTCCCATCCTGCACTTGGAATTCATGAAAAGTTTAAGCTTTTCATCCTCAGTAAAGCCAAGATTCTAGAAAGATAGCTAAATTTCCAATTTTATTTGAACCAAATAACTAACCAGAATCATCAGCTCATGGCTAATCCTTTTGAGAAAGGCAGTTTTTTGAGACTAATCTTAAGTTTGTTTTCTTAGCTAAGAAAGGAAAGATTTGGGTACATACTCGTAGATGTAGTGAAGATTCAAATCCTATTGGTAAACCTTGAGTAGTTTGATTATGTAGGGACTGTTTATTAGCTTCATTTTAACTAGCATCTCATTTTTCTTCTACTGCAGATCTTTCAATGAATGGAAAGATTAAACGTCATAAACTCTAACCAAACGGCCATTCGCAAAGGATTCGTTAAAGGGGTAGCAGTGACCTTATATTTGAAGGATAGTTTACAGCATTAGTTTGAATAAGTACTGGTTTTAATTTATTTATCAACTTCAATCTTAATAAAGGGAATTCTAAAAGATTTTAGAGTGATGAATGAACGTTAATTTATTTGAGTAATGAAAGTTAGTAGCAAAATAAGTTTGCTGGTCAAGAAAAGTCATATTTATTCGTAACCGGAATAAAAACAATTTGTTTAATTCTCACTGGTTTATTACTTAAAAATAAAAATATTTTATAGCTATTGGTGGGTTAACCTCAATTCTAAGCATCCAATAAGCAAATAAAAACTTCTGACAGTTCTTTAACAATTAGTTGCAAAATGTGATAAACCACATTTTATATTTTATTTTTCATACCATATCTCAATGAAAATCGCAATTCTGTTGCTCCTCATGATAATCATCTGCTCAGCTGGCACCACTGCCAGAAAGTCACAGTCAAAAGCAAATTAGCCTTTGATCCATTAGTACATCAAATTGGCGCTTTGGCTGCTGTGCGGAGTGGTGATCGGTGTGTTTCTCTAAGCCAAAATGGACTTCAAAGACCTAATAAAACCTTTGGCCTGGAAAGGACTAACAGGCATCGTGATAGCTTTCGGTATCTATGGCACTTTTATGTTCGCTTCCTACGTCAGCAAGTATGTTTGAACACTCATCTTCATATAATTTATAGCATTTATATTGCTTTATGAGAGATAAGAGGCTTAAAGCTAAATGATGCTATTAGCCAAATTTTTGACTCAAATGAAGCCCAAGTATATGCATGTGATCTTTTTGATCCATGGATGATAATAAATACAAGCCGTGCTTCAATCATGCTTTCTTTTTGAGCGAAATGGCCTTAATTCTTTAGCTGAAGGTATTTCGCATGGACTTTTCACTCTATTTTTTGAAGTATGAGCCTGGTCCCGGATAGAAGTTGTAGGGTCTGCTCAAATCTAATCGATTACTGGAGTAGAAATTCCTTTTGGTTTGCTTCAGCCTTTAACTCATCTGCCTGACGTCATATTCCCCGTGATAGCTCGATCGATTGCCATGCCGATCATGCCTGAACTAGATCTTACTAGGCTGCTCATACTGCCTTACATCCAAAGGAGATGTCACCTTTTTCATGAGCCTCCTCTACCTGCCCATACTGCTTGGGTTCTAGCTGGCGCTGGAAGTTTTTCTAGCCCGGATCTATACTTCTTACAGCTGCCTCCTAAAGTTGAGCAGGAGGAGCTAGGGTTTCTCGAACTAGGTGAATACTTTTTTGGGTTTATTTACCTCGTCCTTGAAATATATGCTGCCGTAGTGGAATCTTTTGGCTTGGTCCATACTCGGGTTTTGGAGCACGCATCTCAGAGTGCAAGGGGAATCCCTCCAAAGCAATTTACTAGTATCCTTCTGATGCATCTTAACCCTCATCGCAATACA
>Ga0316217_10002973_pt1 | contig 19854 bp, 11 predicted proteins | sample 1anoAmetaG_FD_203633 | JGI IMG/M metagenome (GOLD analysis project Ga0316217, IMG submission 203633) | Freshwater microbial communities from Trout Bog Lake, Wisconsin, USA - 1anoA | ecosystem: Environmental > Aquatic > Freshwater > Lake > Hypolimnion/Profundal zone | place: USA: Wisconsin...
GTTATCGTCCATTTTGACTATTGTGGTTGCTCGGCATTCGCAGCTACACGTAATTAGAGCGGGGAAATATATAAAAATATACTGAATTTCACTCCATAACTTACCAAAATTATCTATTTACAATTCACTCCTCAAACTGCTTTAATTACATACCTTATTTCGTATTTCGGAAACAAATAGCTAAAATATCCGAATTGAAAATTCTTTTGGGTTGTTTCATCCTACTTTTGATTAATTGCTTTTTAGGAGCTTTTCTTTGCTTTTTGGAGTGAAACTGAAGTTGCCCCCCTAAGTAGTTATAAATAGTTGTTAATAGGTTATAAATTTCGCTTGTTTGATATGTTACTGTTAATTTCTGGCATTTTGGAATGTTCTCAAAGCAGTGTCCTTCCCCAATAATAGACTACTTGGCATTTGATTGGCTGAGCTGAGTGCAGAAAGAAAAACAATCAGTCTTCGAGCTCGGCCTTCGATATCGCTAAATTTGCTACTAATAAAAGATATGAGTGCACTTGTTTCACTGAAATAAATTTATTGCATTTTGAGGAAATTTACTACTTTTAGGTGAGATCGGTCAATTGGGAGCTGCATCTTTCTTTGTATGCTTAAATTAGTGCAGCTATCTGTGAGAATGATGAGAAAGATCAAATTTTTTGACGAGGGAGATAGATCTATGATCGCACTAAGATTATAGATTACTAATAATATGGGGTGCTCTGTAACAAAGCAAGAGGCCAAATAGCAGAAAAAGGATCAGTTTGCTTTCGACTAAACTCGCTAGGTGAAATCTGAAACCGTTAATAAAAAATAAGCCTTCTTCTCAGAGCTGCCTGATAAGATGTCCTTGTATGAGCCTTCCAACATTGAAATCGATATCTAGAAATTCATAGTCAAGAAATAAAAACAACAGCCCTAGCTTAAGTTGAAATAAAACAGTATAGTCATCACAGTTAAGCAGGCTCCCCATCCTCCTACCTCCATCCCTTCTGAACCCACCCCCTAGAGAAGGTAATCCAAAAAGCCAGACCCCTCAGAAGTTGACGGCACCTAGTACCAACCCTACAGAGCAGTGAGGGTGCCTTCGATCCGGGGCATCACCAAGCAAGCCATGCCCTAATTTATCCCGACCCAAAGTTGCAGTTACGAAAGGTCGACTTTAAAACGAGGGTAGATATCGATATCTTTGTTCAAAAGTGGGTCGAGACTGGGCACATCAGTGGAGAAACTTCCAGTGTCTTGATTCAACCATTTATGTTATTTTTAGTAAAGCTATTTACTGGATCTGCGTAGCTCGGATATTAATTAATAGTTTATAGCAGCATGTAAAAAGAAAACGACGAAACTAGTAGAGTCGATTCAATCCCGTAGTCCGAGAACAGAGTAGTATTAGGGTCGCCGAACAGAGCCTTGGGGAAGAGTGCCCTCAAGCCAGTCGAAAGGAGGAAGTGGGGGTCCAATACTCAACAAATGGCTAGTAAGCCGGATTAGAGTGTGCGCCGGATAAAATTCAGCACAACCCCGTAAATCTTCCTCTACGAGTGCTCCTAGTAGCAAAAGGAGCAGACGAAGCCAGGCTCGGCTATGTCCTCGAAGATAAGGAGGAGAATCTGATCGAAAAATGGAAAGCAAGTAGAACCAGATGATTTTTCTTCTTATTATCGAAGATTCTTTACTGCTAACTGCTAGCCTACAATCAATGGTTAGAGATGTAGGAGTGGATCAGTAGCTGATGTGAGTCGCACAGAGCAGGTAAGGGCAGTCTATTTGCTTGTCTATTCGATGTAGGACTTCAGAGCTCATCGTTCTTCGATTTTACTGGCTGATTTTGTTTTGGAATATTTATTGCGGCTATAGAACACAACAGAAAAGCAATAAATTCTGGAGGTTTCGATTTGAAACTGTAGAATTCTGCAAAGAAAACTCAGACAAATACCAAGCACATTGGCCCTCTTTGCTTAGAGCACACATCTTTGTTTTTGGTCAGTGGACAATAAAATTGAGCTTGGCTAGCCCCTTTTTTCTGCTAGGAATTCATTCAAACTGAATCTGTTCAACTTACCTCTAGCTAAATTGCTTGGATTATGCCCTTGAACGTCATGATGAAGTCAAGATTGAGTCAGGGACAAATGTGTTACTCGGTCACACAAATAAGCTACTGCCAATAAAATAAGCTGTATTGCCAATGATTATCCAAAAAACCTGCCGATTCCAAATAGTTTAGCTATCTGATCTGTTGTAATTCACTATGGGTGGCCTATCTGATTTTTAGTTTGATTCCGCATGCCAGCAAATGACTGGAACTTGCTGAACGTACCTGGGCCAAGCTCAGAAGCTTTATATTACAAACCTGTAGCCAATTCATAGTGTGATACCTAACGTTTACATCCCTGCCATACATAAAACCAAATCATACTTACAAGCAGTCCATCGTATTCAAAAACATGCAATCGTTTGATCTCGCTAACTACCAAATGCTGCAGCTGAATCGATGTCGATTGATATACTCTGTATTCTATAGCCACAGCCCAATTGCACATCCAATAGAAGCAGATGGTCGGCATGCTTTTATTTGCTTTTAGGTATTTCAACAAAACAAAAGTTAATCATTATAAGCAGGATACATGTTTGATTGGGCAGATTTGCTTAGAGAGTATATAAACACTTCCAGTTTTAGATAGCTATAATAATTTGAGAAATATAGATAATTGAGATGCCCAAAACTACTTACAGTTAGCGCTCCCTCACCAACCGCGAAGCTTCCTATGACCTCTAATCAGTCAGAAAGACCAAAAGAAAGTCCAAGATCCACAAGAAGCAACATAAAAAGCAGCATCCGAAATCAAAGCTGCGCAGCAATAAAATCGGGAGCAAAGGGCCCACTGTCCTTCGCTACAAAAGTGCCTACTCCCCCTAATACATCATACAGATACACGACATCTAACTCTCCTCTTTCGATTCCGATTCGGTTGAACTCGCCTGCCATCTTTCTGAGCACCAGGTAGAATGCCAGAAAATTTAAACCATCCCTTTGGTCAAACTCCCAACCAGGGAGAACTATCAAGGCTGTAGCGAGGATTACGAAAAAAGAGACCTAGAAAGAATTATGGAGGCGTGTAGGGTCACAGACGACGTGGAAGGACAGATGGCTGATGATTGATATATACTAACTATTAGTTAAGTTTCTAACATTGAGTCATTTATTAAGGGTGATTAGTTAGATGCTGCTTTGATCGAATCATTTGGCCTTTCCCTTTCCTCCCTTAGCTGGTTTAGCTGGAGCTGCCTTCTTTCCTCCCTTGGCTGGCTTCTTGACGGGCTCATCCTCATCATCGTCATCTTCATCTTCTTCCTCGGCTTTGGCTTTGGGCTTGCCTTTGGCGGGGGCTGGTTTCTTGGGCTCAGCTTTCTTGGGGGCTGCCTTTTTAGCAGCTCCTTTGGCTGAGGTTACTCCGGTGAGGAGGCATGCCAGTACAACAAGTAGTGCGAAAAGTTTTTGGAAGACGCTCATCAATAATAATTATAAAAATGTCGGAAAACTGCAAAAATTTATACCAACGTTGTCAAATAACGACTCGAATCTTTCAAGAATTGGGAGTAAGTTGGGTAAGTTGAAAAAAACTGTGAGGCCTACGGAGGCTGCGAGATTGTATAAGATATGATGTTTTCGAGTTTAGTAATAAATTTTATGCTATTATCTTACTTAAGTTATATTCGTCCGGAGGCAACCAGGCCTTGCAAATTTCTTGCTCCTACTTGCTGACAACTTTTACTGCTCAAGAATGAAGTCTAATAAATCCTTTTCATTAAGATGCAAGGCATTCCAGAGTTTGATCGTTCGATTAGTCTTTGTGCTTCTTTTCTCAAAATGTTTGAGCTTTAGCAATCAAAAGGTAATAAAAAACCTTTTTTTTGTATGATGTGCAGTTCATCTTTATCTCCTTGACTGTCCACCAGTTGAGAAGTAATTTATGGTCAACTAACTATCTTTCATGTATTTATGCGTCGGATAGGCATATAAGTATAAATCCTTACTTATTGAGTCAGCTTTATTGACTGATAAGCATGCGATTGAGTACTAAAAATTGTATCTGATAATACATTAAGATCAAATTACTGGCCCTTGAACTCTTCTATTAAAGGCTATGAGCTGACCCTAAATTTTCATTTATTTGACAACTTCATAGAGTTATAAGCCTCTTCTTGTTCAACAATTACTCTTCTAAGATTAGGCTATTTTTTGCTAGCCTTGCATTCTTCCACTAAATATAATTTTTCTTCTGGGATATTAATCTTCTAGGAGCTTTTTTGGACAAATGTTCTTGAGCACTTTATAGGTAAAATTGGATCAAGATAGCCATCTTTTAATACTTACTTTGAAAGGAAATAAATAGCAAACTAGAATCAACTAACGAGACCAATCGGACCTTAACCCTTATGTGGAGACTATTTTGATATGATCCTCAAAGTTACCATTCTCTTGCAGCTGATAAGTATCTACTTTCGCATTCAACATTATTTTCCTCAATCGCTCAACCCCTTAAAACATAATTTACTTCAGTTGCTGAACCAATTCCACTCAAAGCAGATGAAAAAATAATACCAATTAATACCTCTATATCGAATTCAAGGCAGGAAAAATGTATCTAAGAAAAGAATTCAGCATTTAAAGTATTAAATGAATAGGCCAAATTAAAGCAACTAAGACTGATATCCAAGAATAATTCAAGTCGCAAAAAGTTAATAGGACCAATTTTTAAGGTTTAGAATACCTGAACACCACCTAATCTGAGCAACCTCTCAAAAGAACTAATTTCCAAAATGATAGATCTGATTGGAGCACAAAACATCTAATTGTCTATTTACCGTTTCAACTTAATCTAAAACCCCATACTCACACATTCAGCTGTTTCAGGAAAAATAAGTTGATTTATTCCGCATTTGATTATCCTTTACAACTAAAGACAAAGAGTTTATTACCCCTTCCAAAGACTAGTTTATGCCATGAGGCTAAATATCTTCAGATTCAGAGTTATTTATATTTACTCTGGTGTATTAATATGGAAAACACGATCAAAATGACAAAAAAGACCAACACCTTTATCCTCTCCCATCACAACCACCACCTCCACGAATATAAAAACTAATCTTCCGCAAAGTAGAGTCTGTTTGAACTTTCCTAGCTTGACAGTCCCATTGCTCCTCCATTAAGTAAGTTTGTTATTAAGTGAGACCAAACAAATATAGACATATGGAACGAGAAGCAGATAAGTTCTGAATAGGAGTCCATAAAACCTTTAAAATATTCTAGGAGAAGCGTTCCTTTAAGATGCTCCGCCGAACATAGATATCTACTGCAAAAAACTTGCCAGGATTATTAAAATATCGAAGATTCCATCATCCCCAAACTTAAAAGCATCCTCAGAAAGCTCTAAAGCCCAGAGAAGCGGAAATTACAGTAAAAGCGGATACTTCTGGGAAATATAGAAGAAAATAAGAAGTAAAACTTGCTTTAATAGCCAAAATACACCAGAAAAGACCAGAATTTCATCATGGATAATAGGTACTAAAGAAAAAACAACTCAATCCGCATAAAAAATGGTTCCAGCTAGAAGAAAAGCTCCAAACTATTCAATTATACCTTCAAGGATGTCCCCATACGCAAAATCATGAACAAAGATAAATGTTTTAATGTCCGCTAATTTACAGACCAGATTCAGATTCCTTTAATGCGCTAAGCCAGAATAAAGAGAACCTTGAAAAATATCCTTTTTTGAATTTATTTGTCACATTTCATCACTAATTACCCAGAATTTTCTTCACTCCTTTCAGAAACCAACTATGCATAAAAATGTTTTTTAACTGAAAACAAAAGTTAAAGAAACGCTGGCCGTTAGTGAAACTTTTCTTTGGTTTGTATTTATTAATAAAAGTGTTCGTTATGCTATCCGAATACATAAAGAAAGGCGATGCCTATTTTACGAATTAAATGAGAAAACTGTCGCTACAGCATACAGATCGAACCCTATAAATAAACTACCTTAGCCCTCAATACCGCAAAATTACAGCCTTAACTCTCAACTACTGCCACTTGCGGAGTTTGAAAGGCATCTAGCAGTTCGAGTAGCTCGAAGAGATCAGCCTCAAATTTAATGACATCACTGAGGTGGCTGAACTCTATCGCATCAAGAATAAAGAAGCAGTCTCCAAATTATAGTTCGTTGGAAACTAGATAGAGTATCTGGGAGCCGCTCTCTTTATCAACCTCGTCAAAACATTTCCCAACTTGATCGAGCTGAACGGACGCAACTATTTATCAGTGATCTACCATCGTGATGGCAAAAACCACTCCATGCGCAAACTTTTGCGCCAATCCAGCGCAATACAGAAAGAGATGATCAAAACCGTCAAGAGATAGAAGGCAAGGAACGAAGCTGCCAGAAAGACCTACAACCGAGAAATATAAGTCTAGAGGTAGACGAGAAAATATATCCTTTAAGAAGAAACCAATTAGTAAATCTTTGGCTTATTTAGATAGGAGATGTTTTAAAGCAGGCAGAAGTACAGACAAACGCATGCGCCTGTTGAAGAGAATAGAAGAACTAGCAAAAAACAATACTAATGCTCGTAAAGCAGCTAGTCTGATTACTATGATCAGAGTGGGCTGAAAGAGAATCGCAACTTTAACAATATTTCTCATCATGAAAGAGATGTCTCTTTGGGAGCTCTCTCTAATATCCCTATGACCAAATCAGTTAGACCTTCTGTTATCAGTAACTCTCAACCTAAAAATGCACACAAAAATAAAGGACTAGAGATATTCGTCCTGAACGAATCCCTCAACTCACACACCAATCACAACCATTATGCCCAGCCCACAGCAACCTTCGCAATGCAGAGGCAGAAGTAAAATTTGGGATTCGACTTCAAAGAAAAAAAACAATCAAAGTATCAAGACTATTCCATCCCTATAGAAGAGTACCAGGGGGATGAAAATTGTGAGCTTAAACCGACCAAAAGATAAACCTATGGATCCATTGATTCGGAAGATGAAGACAGCATCAACTTCTAAGACAGCTAGATCGAAATCAACCTGATCAGCAATCCTATTCTCAGGAACCAAAGATAGACTTTGAGAATGGCTAGGCACTATTACGAAAAGCAGCTGGAGTCCAGAGTGTTCATGGCGATCAGAAATGTACCCAAAAAGAAGAATCTGCCAATGAGGCTCACTTTTTAGTGAGGCACTTATCAACTTTTTGATTGAATTAGTGATAATATGTTATGAACCAACCTTCTTTCATTCAAACAATCTATGAGATCTTTCAGCTTAAAAATGAAGCATGATACTCTTTGGGTTAAGATTAGCAAGCCACGATAAATATGGCATTTTTATAAGCGATTTAGTTAGTACCGAAATAGAGCTGAAGAATTCACTTTCTTTTTCAACCCTTTAAGTGATAGCAGAATTCAAGTTAATTAATAAAAGCTAATTTTTTTTTCAAAAGATTTCAATGTTTCAGATCAGTTGACATATTAAATTTTGGTGCTTTGTGATTGCCTTTCAATTTTATTCTTGTCGTATGAGCATAAAGCCTTTATGGTTATGCAAGCTCGTCCCAAGATATCACAGCCGATAGAACACACCATTCCAGTGTACCGCTTGATGAAGACTCCAACTTTGTATATTCCGACACAGGGGAAGCATAGAACCTTTTGTGGGCATGATTCGTATTCCTGGAAACTGAGGCAAGGCGAAAAGATGATCGCGAACAAGGTCACACCAATTATAGTGAGAATGGTAGCAAAGGCAAACAGAATCAACATGAAAGGCAAAGCCAGAATCAGAAAGATGGATTTGATGAAGTTCCAGCAACGCGGCGAATCCATTATAGAACTCCTAAGTTAACCCAAAGTTACCGGCAAAAAACTTGATCATCAAGAGAGGTGTCTACTTGCTAGCTGCACATGAAGTGTGCGTCAGTCCAGTTTTCCCGGCACACGAAGCAATACTAATGCCCGCATTTGCACTTGGCTTTGTTGTCACTTTTTGTAGCTTTCTAATTAAAAATCAGACATTCAGGGCACATTCTCCACTAGATGAAGTTTTTGGCATATGCGCTGTCGCAGTTGCCTTTATGGGATTTTAGGTGGCAAACTTTACAAAGTTAAAATTTACATGTATTGCACTTTAGCTAGCTTTGGGTTGTGTCAATTGTTCCTTTACAGTTGAAAGATTGACAAAGTAACTCATTAGAATTGGTGGAATTTTGGCTTGAAAGTTTGAACTTTTAGTATCTAGTCTTGTATCTTTGAGGTATATGTTCGTAGCAGGTCTCCTTTGAGGTGATTATTTTTTAACAGTCGGCCTTAGGACATTCGATTTCTTCATTCACAGTTATTTTGTAGAGTATGTAGTTATGGAGGCACTCCAAGCAAAAAGTATGATGACAAGTGTTCAAATGTTCAAGATTCCTGGCGCTGAAAAACTATTCACATATCAAGCATCGATCATCCTAAACTGTGTGTCTCACAAGGTTGTTATTATCATCAGCCTAGCGCTGCTCATAGGTAGTTGAATATTTCTTGATGCTCTACTTGATTTCAAGAGGCGCCTTGATCAATTTGACAGCCCCAGTGTCCGAAGTTTAAATGTTTCTTTTAGTCATAATCTATAAAATGAATATGAACTCAATCTTTCTCTTTTAATAAGCTCCCTCCAAAACATAAGATTTATCAGCAGATCTAAAAGCGGCGACCCAAATGGTAAAAATCAACAGGTTTATAAAGATTTAATGCCCTCGCCATTTTCAAGATTATTCGCAGATTCAGATCACGCAGACTAGCATAAAAAACCAAAATTTGAACTGGCTAGAAGAGCAAGGCACAAATAGTTTTGTTTGGCTAGCTTTTTGTTTTTAAGAAACATTATAATTATATAATGAACAGCTACACCTACCTCTTCAAATACATCATCATCGGAGACCCAAGTACCATACCTCTCACCCAGGCGTAGGCAAATCCTGCCTCCTCATGCAGTTTCTCGAGGGCAAGTTCAAACTCGACAGCTAAACTACCATCGGCGTCGAATTCGGATCAAAAATTGTAGACCTGGACCAGCAGAAAATCAAAATGCAGATATGGGACACCGTATATATTGATCTATCCAGGCCGGTCAGGAAGTTTTTAAGTCCATCACGCGATCATACTACCGAGGATCCATCGCTGCCATCCTGATGTACGACATTACTAACCGCCAATCCTTCAATAACGTCGCCAAATGGCTCGACTAAACCAAGAACTATGCCAACGAAAAACTCACCATCTTGCTAGTCGGCAACAAAAGCGATTTATAACAAAGGTATGCCTTGCCTAACCCAGAAGAGAAGTCAGCACCTCGTAAGCCTATGCCTTCGCTGAGGCCAATAGAATGCTTTTTATGGAGTGTTCAGCCAGGAATCATGAACTCACCCAAGAGGTAGAGATCTTATTATTAAGGCCTTCATTAAGCTAGCTCAAGAAGTTATGCGGAAGATAGATGCCAAGGAAATCGATCCGAAAAACTAGCTGCTGGGAGTCAAGTTGGGCAACTACCGCAAGCAAAATGGGGAACAGGCTACAAGAAAAATTTGCTGCTACATGTGACTTTTTGTACTTATATTAACAATAATTAAAGCCATCTAAATATGAAAATTCTCTAACATTGCCTGCAACTGAGGCATCAACCATCTAGTTCTCTCGATTCTAAATATCAAATCTACTTTTTTTCGGAATCTTTCTTATCAAGCAACTTCCGTTTAAAAAGAATGGATTGTAGAGAAATCAAAGCAAATCGCAATATTCTGATATCCAGCCTTGCCAGGCAAATGAATGCAGTGTTTCTTATTATTTATAAATATCACTCAACAATTATCAAAGCCTGAGAGCATAATTGAGATTATGTAGAATTATAATACGTGTTAACGGCTGTTTATTAGGTTGGATAGGCCGAGATATGCCTATCTGATCAATGCGGCAGCCAATAATCATTGCATCTCTCCCTTACGCAGTAAAATCTCATTTTACTCACTATGATATGCAGACATTTGCTTCCTTACCACAATTAGGAGGGTTAAAGGTTTTGCGTAGAAGTAACGTTTTTAGCCAATCCCCAGTTCTGTGTTGTTCATGAATAGATAGTTATGGTTAGTTGGGTTGGGAAGAAAAGTTAGTTTATTATTACTACTTGTTTGTGGCCTGATGCTTTTTAAGCTCAAGATAAACTATGAAAAATTGCAAAAAAGCGATCTAAAAAGCGAACAAAAACGAATGCTATTCTGCCAATTAATATTGACCATAGGAGCCTCTGCCAGTTGCATAATAAGACAAATAAAAAGGAAAATGTAATTCTAAGCTCTGATTTTATTTTTAAATTTTATATTTTGGCAGCTTTCCAAAAATAAAACTTCAATTGAAATCAATGATGGTTTCCAAGCTTCAAAAGCTCTTCCCATAAAGTCTCAGGCTAGCTGCGAGCGTCTAAGTCTATCTCTTTCAGCTCAAAGGGACCTTCAAACTTAGGGCTCTCGATGCCATCAACTCCATCAACTAGAAGGTGGCATTAGGTCTCAGATTCCTCAATTTTTAGTAAAGTTTCAGGTTTTTGTGCCTTTTTCAGCTGCTTGGCAACAGCCTTAGTCTTTGGCGAAGGTTGGAGTGATCTATTTTTGGATCTTTTTGTTGAGGTGGGCATTTCCCTTGTGAAATTAAATTATAAGTATTTAAATTTCAAATGAACTTTAATTTAAATAAGGTGCATTTCTACGATTTCAAAAATTCCTTTTCCTCCTCATTTTTTATTTCATCCATTAAAGCTCAGCTCAGAACGGCTTGTTAAAGTGCTTGCAAAAATGTTCTAAATCGATTTCTAAAAATTTGTTTTTTTTTGAAAAAAGGAGATAAGTCAACAGCGATAAATTATGAGAGCTGCAAGTTATAATATATCATGTTCAAGAAAAACCCCAATCGCCCGCCTATTGTGGTCGACCTCAAGAAAGTACCGGGCGGGTACAAAGTCAACCCCAACGAATCCCAGGCCCTGTTCCAGGTCAAGAGAATAATCCGGACTATGTACCGACGTACCATCAACAACATTTAGCTGATCTCGTGGCTCAGGGCTCCAACCTTGGGATATAACAAAACGGCATGAGCATTCCCAGCACCATCATCCAGCCTCCCTCTCACTTTACACTTCCAGCTTTTGCCGGATGGTTTTCCCTCCATTCTATACACTCGATCTAAAAGTAAGCATTCCCCGAGTTTTTTTAATAAAAGAATTAGTCTCTGCCCTTTTCCTTTGGCACTCTCAACTCTAGACTCTACAAATTCTACAGGAACTCAATGATAATTATGTGGCGATAAAATGTAAAAAAGCATCTTTCAGCAGCCTACTGCCGTCGAACTTTGATGGGAGATGTGAGTTGTATTGTGAGAATACACGGTTTTCTGTAAAACTGGGGGCTGATAAACTTCCCCTCACGAGAACACAACAAAGGAGTGCTGCTGAAACAGCCCTAGAGACTAACCTGCTACATCTGCGAATAGTCCCAATCCTAGAAATACTATGTAACAGCAGTCGAAGACGTGATCTTCCAAATATGCGAGAACTGCTTCGTCAACAAACTCTATCCAAAAGAAATCGATGAGACCTAGTTCAAACAAATTCTGCAATAAAACTACAAACAGTCCAAATACCGGTCTCTCAACGGCAGCCAGCTCTTGAAGCTACTGGATATCCTCTCGGCAGCTGGATCCAACCGCGAGAAAGACAAATAGATCTGGAACCTCGCTCAGAAAGAATTCCCACGTACTATCTCTCCTATCTAGAGTTCACCAAGGAGGAACTTCTCTACAATTTTATGAAAATTCCTCTCAGGTATCAGATGAATGCCAACATCTTCGAAAATAATGAAGACATACTGGAGGATTAGCCGAACTAATAGTCCCCCACCATTTTTGAAGATTACCAAAACCCCTTGCAGGCCAGCATTGCAACTGCCTACTGCTAGCTTAAGCAACATGGAAGCAATAATGAAAGGCTTAGCCGCATTTTCGCAGCAGCTGAGGAACATGCACAATACCTGAGTTCCTAGCAGGATTAAAAGATAGTGGAACTCACGAAGATGCTAATAGACGTTGAATTTTCAAAACTGTAGCTGAAATCTTTGTTCATCCACGAATACTAGCGGCTGGTTGAGAAGTGCTTTCTGAGCCAGAAAGTTCTGATAAGCAGCAATTTAGCATAGGCTCTAAAAAAGAACATGCTATTCCTATAGAAAAGCGAGGATCCCTAAGCTCTTATAGAGAAGACATAATATAAACCTTAAGAATATTGAGGAGATATGATCATTTTGTGACCTCAGATTAAAACCCTGTATATTGCTATTCACACAAAATAGAGTTAATTACTTATCCAGTAAGTCAACCCTTACATCATGAAAATGGTGATCTCTATTGGAAGCAGAGTTATTAACCAGTTTGTATGGTTAGCTCTTATTCTTTTCAAAATTACATTTTTGGGTTCATAATAATTTCTTAGTAGTAATACTAATGAAGTTTTTATCCTTGGGATCAAGCCAAGTAAAAAAGTCGCTTTATTATTTTATTACTTAATTAAGAGGAATGGAGAGATGAGAGGAGAGAGTGGAGGTGTAAAATGGTGACATTTGGTTGATTACAACTGTGGTCTATGATCACTGGCGCCATATCACGTTGAGTAGTGAAAATTAGTCAAAAAACAAAAACAAAAATTTAGTAGTAAGAAAAATGATTTATATATCCGCCTTGCGGACTTATTACTACTACTACTACTACTACATTTTTGGGTTTAGAGTTTCATATCGCGTAGAGAGATAGAACTAGAAACCATACTTAATAATACTTTACCTTTTGTAGAAAAATGACGAATATCAACAATCAATTTTTTAATCTATCTTTCAATGAAATTTATGCATTCGTTAAGAGTTCAATCTATCTTCAATTATCATCTTTATCTCATAAATAAGGCTCTTTTTAGCGAAGCTTTACAATTTTTTAGTGATTGCTGATTTTTTTAAACTTTTCCTTGATACCCATTCAGCATTACTTTTTTAAATTAACTAAAAATTAATATTTTATATCTTTGTAGAAGTCATGGGAACCTGTGTCAACAAGCCCAAAGGGGCACAAGGGAAGTTTGAATGTGAGTCCTGCTCTAAAAATGTCAGCAATATCAGTAAAAAGCCAACCACGTTATGCCCCAATGGTCATAATGTCTGCTAGCTATGTATGCTGAGAGTAAGAGGCTAACTGCACTGTCCTCACTGCAAGACAACTATCATCTAAATTAAGAAAGTTGGCAGCCATCAACCTGTAGATAGTGATATCTAGAAGAAGGCTGGGGTGAGCTTACTGAAATCTGTAAAATAGGAACAACCAGACAAAATCCAAGAACAGTACGTTTTAAATGAATAGAAGTCTACTCCGTCCAAAAATGAAGTCTAACAGGAACCCAAGAGTATCACCAATGAAAGGAAAAAATAAATCAATCAGTAATCGATAAAATAAAATTTATTTCAGTAACCTATTGTCAGCCATTTGGAGCAAGATAAGCCTAAATAAACTACAGCTTAAGCAATGACTTCATTAAAGCATTCAAAGGATCACCCTACTTCAGTTGCAGAATAGCTCCCTTCAGCCAAACCTAATGATTAGCATTAGTTGACAAAAAAACCAGCTTTTCAGCCAGTAGACAAGCAGAAGAAAGAAGAAGGAGAGGACACAGACTAGAAGAAGGAGAAAAAAGTTTGTGGCTGCTCAATCGCCAACTTTATGGTCTTCATCGTGCTAATCATACAGACCTTATTCACAGCTGCGACTGTGGTATACAGCGTGAAATAACCCCGTAGTTAGTGCATGGATGTGGCCCACTTCCACCCCCTTCTAGCCTACCGACCCCTAATGCAGCAAATCAGCGGAATCTAAACCGGAATAACCACAATAATGGGCATAAGTGCCTTCATTTACAAAAGAGGATGCCTAAACGAATCCCTCTTTGACAACTGGATGCTGTTCCTGAAATTCATGCTGAGCATGAAGCAGCTGCTGTGGACTGCCCTACAAGCCTTCATGCAAGTGGTCATCATGCCCATCTACTGCGACTCAGATACCATGATCTTTGCGCTGGTTAACTCTATCGCCAACGTAGTTTCTTTTCTGATGGTTATTGTAAAGCCAGTCTACAGTTGGATCTGTTCCAAAATTTCTTCTTGATCCAGCAAAATTTATTGAAAGTCTACAACAATCTTACAATCATAAAATGATAATCTAATTTAATCTAGATTAATTAGCTTCAAGGCTCATATCTTTTGACTTCTTATTGTTAAGCACGAAGATGAAAACTTGCAAGAAAATATAGGTAAGCGAAAAAGTGGTATAAAGTAAAGGACAAACTACTCCAACTCTTCTAAATAGAAATATCGATTTCAATCGCACATAGATCGTCAAATAACTTAAATTTATTCAACTCTTCCCTACCAATTTATCAAACTTATCCTCTAGATGCTGATATTTTCATTATCATGAGCTCTTCTCTTTGATAATTAGTACTTGAGCTAACCGTTAAAGAGTCATTCTGACTTTGATTGTTTGGCCAGGCTCAAATATACTGCTACTGGCTGTAGAGTTAATTGTATATTGATTATTTTTTGAAAACTAATATGTAAGAGTAGCATAAAAAATAGAAAAGGCACGTCCAGTGGGACGAGTAAAAATTGAAGGAGACGTAAAAATGCAGAGGCACATTCCAAAAAATAGATGAACCCAAAACCCCCTACCGCAGAAACTCCGATGTACGCATCTACTAATGCAGAGTGATTCGGAGTAAATGTAGCCTGAAGTCAAAAGCCAAGACGAAATCGCCTTGGAAGAGGCACTCCAAAAGGCAAAGATCAACAGCAAAAACAACCACAAACAAAAAGTAGATATCGCCGAACTCAATGCAAAGCTGAAGATTTAGCTGTAGCAGTACCACACCTAAGATCAATCTTAGATGGAAGATGAAGGGGAGTAATAGAAACGAAGGAAGAAATAGGAGTTCAAGCAAAAAAGAGCACAGCACTACAAAGAATTCCAACTTATCCAGAAGATGAAGCAGCAGAACTGGTAAAACTAAGATGATTGATGCTTTGTCTAACTGTACGCACACTCCATTATGAAATTTGCATTATTCAGTCTATAAAAACTTGATTTTGTGGGCTCGAAGAAAACTAGATTTGAAGACAAAATCAGAACAGAACTCTTTTAAAAAAAGCATAGATAATTATTTTTTAACAAAGTAGACAACTCATGGACAACCCATTTTTTCTGATGTTAAAATTCTCCCAAGGTCTCGAGATAGCAAAGCTAAAACTAATTATAATTTGTTCATTTATAGATTAGATAATAAACAAATGCTGATACTCATCATTCACACCATCAGCTATGGCAAATTTGTCCTATTTAAGTACCCATATTAAAGAATTTCTATCTAAAATGAGAGCTTTTAAAAGCTGCCCCTCAATGACGTCCTCGAAACCATCACAGAGACATTCGACTATTGTATCTTTACTTTCATTTAGTTGCAATATACCAAAAAAACTCACTCATTCCCACTTCAAACGGAGCATTACCCTAAAAAGCAGTCGTCGAAATGTTTATGGCCAACTAAAAATGCTCGCAAGTTGTGATGGGTATTGACGATGATTGCGTTTTAGTTACCAGATCCGCATTTTTCTCAAATAGAATAGCCTCCCAAGTTGCCGAAGCTGATGCATTTAGCGATAGTGCCTGCATTATGGATATCCCCGAAACTACCAAATCCCAAGTCATATCCTTGAGCCTCATATGGAGGCAAGATTCTTTCAACGAGTTAGAGGGCGCAAAGCATAGGCTGTCGTTTTTGCTAGGCATGCTGGAAAGAAAGTAGCAACACGAGCAGTTTCTGACCAAGTAAATCATAAGAATAATGGAGGAGAAGCAAAGGCTAAAGCGCAGAATAAAGGATCTATTGAGTTCAAACATCAAAGAGAATGCCATCGAAGAAATAAGGATGAAGCTTCTCGCACGCGAAATATAGTCAATGGCCAAAAACATGAGAGACCAACTGCCTATGTTTAATTTCCTCAAAAATTACTACTAGAGCTGGATCAAGGGCGAAATCTTTGAGGTCAAATAGTACAACAATGTCAGCAGTTGGGAAGGGACCATAGGCAAGTAGGTGGCAGTTGGATATCCTCAACAATAATTTTGCTAATAAATCAAGCATAAATCTCTGGTCATTCTGCCTCCAAAACTAGCTGAACTGCCTCCTGTACTATATTCTGATCGGGTTCGTCGACTTTACGAGAGAGGCTTCAGTATCGCAAATCTACCAATCAGTAAGTTACTCTAGCTCAACAAATAAATCTAGCCGCAGGAACTTTTCCATACTGCCTACTTCTTGCTAAGAAACAAACTAGCAGTCGACATCTATCCGATCAACCACCCTTATTCCTACAACCTCTTCTATTTGAAAGATCTACCCCAGCGGTCTCTGATTGAGAAGTTTAATAACAAGATCTTTCCGGGTAAAAACTTTTTGGAAGTAGTCAACAGCTACTCCAAATACAACTTGGCTTTGTCAGAAGAGGAAACTTTGAAATATTTGATCTTGAAGGGGATTGTAGCCGAAGTTGAGATCTTTATTTACAGAAAATTTAGTGTAAGTGGTGAAAAACTGCCAGAGTCTGAAGGCATTTTTCTGGAGATGCTCGAAAAATACAACATGGTCGACAAAAATCTAAACTATTTGCTGTCGACAGAGCCCTTGGGAAACAAAGAAGGTATGCTGCTGAACAAAGTGTTCAAATTCGTCAAAACCCATCCGAAATAATGGGGCTTCTTCTTCGTCTAAAAATGTTGATCTATCCTGTATATATTTGTTCACAATCCAAGGCATAAAATTATATAGCTTTTCATAGACTAGATCAATCTAATTCGCTTTGCAGCCAGAAAAGAACCGATGAGCTGACTTAATTTTGACTAGTTTTAGATATGAATAAGCAAAAAATATTACAGGTTTAGCCCAACTGTATTTTGCTATTAAGCCAGCAACTATCTTCTCATCACTTGAAAATATATCATGTCCCTTGAATAACCATTCTTAGCACCAAGAGTATTCATCCTCCGGAATGACTAAAAAGATTTATCTCACTATATTATAAATTAACAGAGGCTAAATTTCATCTCATGCACAAACTCTTCTCTCTTTCCTTCAGAAGAATCGCAAATCGACTCAATCAACAATAGCTAAATGCGTTGAATGTTGGGTAAGCACTCTAAACCAATAAAATTCCTCCAACCAGAGAAGGATTCTTGTATCGCCTGCCTCGTGAAGAACTCAAACATGTCGCTAATATCCCCTGCCCTATCAACAAGTACATCCTCCTCCATATAGTCTCTAATAAACAACCAGCCAAACCATTATAGCATCTTCTAAGGCTATCAGACATCACGTCAAATTAAGTTAAGAAAAGATTTGCGCGAAATGTCCCTTTAAAGATGCATGTCAATCCGCAAAACTACCATTTACAGGGACTATCGATAATGCGCCCAAAGATGTGCTCGTTTTCTGGAGTGGCTTATCTGCTCTTTATAAACCCGAAAGTGTATACTTTAGGCAATGGGTCTCAGCATATAAGCTTGGGGACAGCATCATCGCTGCTTTGAATGATTTGTCTGAGGATGGGAAAGAAATTGAATAGTATGAAAAATTGAGAGTTTTTAAGTCCTAAGAGCATGAAGAGATAATGGCTAAAAAATCTTTGAAGGCCTAAAGCAAAGAAGGTCAGATTAGTCTGCCCAACTCGATAGATTAAAAATTCAAACTCATCTAAAAATTGACTGAAGACCATACCCTTAAAACATCACAGGAGGGTCACTAAGATTTATCCAAAGCTTCAACTCCAAAAAAAGCTAAAGATTTTTCGTTTGATGATGTTTAATAATTTGAGCCCAAGGTTAAGATCGCCAAAAATACTTACAAAGAAAGCAAGCAGCTGCAATCCTAAAAATCACTTAAAAATTCAATAGGGTATCAGTCCATTTAGAAAAGATAGGAAACTACTGAAAAAGCTTACCAAAAGCCCAAACCTAAAAAGATCGAACGAGGCTAATATCAATAAATAATAAAGTAAATTGATTTTGAGGCAAAAAATCCCAAAATCAAAGAAAAGAAATAATCAATTAATGCTCAATAATACAGAAACTAAAGGCAGTCCAAATTTTAAAATAAAAAATCCAATGAAGCAAAGCCCAAATACTATAATCAGCAGTCTTAAAATCTTTCTGAAAGGAAGTTTAACTCACAACCTAAGACACAATCCTACCGAGAAAAAACTGGCTAATACGATAGAAATTATAACAAAAAGGCTGATTTCAGATAAACCCAAAGGAATTTTAATGACAGGCAATACGAGGAAAGAAGACCTTCAAAGAATTACCAAAAATACTAAGACAAGAAAAGCTAAAAATACTCTTCTAATAAGCAAACAAAGTAATCACGAAACTACTACAACTAGGAAAAACCAAATAAGCAAAACGTATCTCAAAACAAATGGAATTCCAATGAAGCCGTCAGGCAAAAAGATTCTTTCAAGTAGTTTAGCAAGCCAATACCCAAACAACAAGATTTTCAGCAGTTTGACACGAAGAAATAAGTAAAATAGAAATCAGCCTATCAGCCAGCTCCAAAAACTACTCAAAGCCAAAATGCACAGTAAAGTGTTGAAACTTAATCAAGATTCGGAAGGAACATCCGAAGACGTTCAAGATCCTCTACAAATGTTTAGTCAGAATGATCATAAATTGCTATGCTATTTGCCATATTTGAACCAATTGGGTTGTCTAAATAAAAAGTATCTTGTGAGTAACAATTTATTTATCATTTCCTCTACAACAAAAAGTTAATAGATTTCCTTCTGAATTGGGTCTTCTGTAAATATTGGTACCTCTAATTGTAGATTTCGAGTTAGTAATAAAATATTTGAAGAATCGCAGATGGCTCAAACTCCGAAAACAATCTACGACAAGCTGGGAGGCTACAGATAAATATAAAAGATGGTTGCCGACTTCTACCAAACCATCCTGAACGATGAAGCCCTGAACATTTACTACCTGTAGAATGTCAGCGATATCTCTCAATTGCATCATCTCGTCACCGACTTCTTCTCACTTATCTTTGGTGGGCCCTCAAAGTACAAGGGTAGAGACATGAAATCATCGCATAAGCATATGCCCATCCGCAAGGAGGAGTTCGAAGGAGTTCTCAAACATATGGGCATATCATTTAGAAAGCACAAGATCAGTGAGGAGTTAATTAAAGAGATCATGGATATCCTGTGGACTTTTTACGATGACATTGTGACCATCAAATGATAAACTGCTGTTTTATGCCATTTACTTGCATTTCCTGGATCAAAAATTTGAAACATAAATTGGCCCTAGTTCATTCATTTTTTGTGAAAAGACTATTACTTATTGACCTTGATTTTTTAAGTTGCTTCAGAACTGAATTCCAATTACCCTATAGCCCTGTCTTAAATTGCTACGATTAGGTCCTGCCTCATAATATTTGATTTGAAACTTTAAAAAAAAAGTTTATGAAGTGAGCTTAGAATTTTTACTTAAATTGTAGCGATTAAATATTCTTACAATCTTATGAGTAACTTCGGAGGAAAGTAGCTTGAGATTTTGGCAAATTAAAAGCAGAATATGCTCACTCCAAATGGTATCCGATAGTCAGATACAGTTGATTAAGATTGC
>Ga0316217_10002975_pt1 | contig 19844 bp, 15 predicted proteins | sample 1anoAmetaG_FD_203633 | JGI IMG/M metagenome (GOLD analysis project Ga0316217, IMG submission 203633) | Freshwater microbial communities from Trout Bog Lake, Wisconsin, USA - 1anoA | ecosystem: Environmental > Aquatic > Freshwater > Lake > Hypolimnion/Profundal zone | place: USA: Wisconsin...
GCCCAGCACCTGCTTGGCCTTGCGGATGTCGGTGGCGCCGTCGAGCGCCAGCACGCATCCCTTGGGAAATTCGAGGAAGCGCGCCAGGTCGCGGTCCCAGTTGGAATCGAAGTGCAGCAGGCACATGATGCCCTGCTCGCGCAGCTTGGTGACCAGATCGTAGTAGTAGGGGAAGACGAGTTTGTCCCAGATTTTCGACGAGAGCATGGCGCTGGCGGCGCGCCACCCGCCGACCCAGGTTCCCTTGACGCCCAGGAAACTCGTGGCCCGCAGCGCGTTCCGCAGGAAGAAAGGCTGGGCCACGTCCATCGCCGCCTTGACCTTGTCGGGCATGCGATAGCAGTCGAAGAAGAATTTCTCCATGGAGCGGCCGCCGCAGAAGGACTCGAAGGGGATGGTGGTCGAGGCACAGGTGAAGACGACGTAGCCGCGATCGTTATAACGGCCGAGTATGCCCTTGCCGTGGTCGCGCAGCCAGGCGGTCTGCTTTTCCAGCAGGTCGGCCGGCACGACCTGGGGACGCATCTTGTCGAGAAAGGCTTCCCAGCCCTGGTTGATGATGAAGTCGTAGTCCTCGACCTTCATGATCTCTCTTTCATCGACCTGCCAGAGCGTGTTTTCCGGGAGCTCGCGGCCGGGGATATTGATCCTGGAGAGCCACATTTCGCCCAGTCGGCAGGAGACGAAGCCTCCACCCTGCATCAGGTTGACGCCGTCCACGTCGCCGATGGAATCCATGGCGTCCAGGGTGGTGTTCACCACCACGTCGAGGTCGGTGCAGAAACGCGAGAGAGGCACGCCTTGCGACATGGGCGCCCAGGCGGTGCCGAAATAGAGGATGGGAATCCGGTCCACCGGCTCGTAATTGAGGGCCTTGCGAATCCGCTCCTCGCGCTGACGCAACAGGAGTTGCTTATCGTCGCTCATCGAACCTTCCCCTTTTTTTCTTTCGAGCCAAAAGCCGCTGCCTTGAAACTAAATTCAAAGAGTCACCTGGGCAACAGGCAAAATGCAGCCCGCCGCTCGAGCGGCGGCGGGCGCACATCGTAACATTACTATCCAAATCAGCAGCGGCTCCAGGCGGGCGCAAGCGCGCCGGTAGAGCGCCGCACTCCAGCAATCAGGCTGCGCTACTTCTTCTTGCCGACGGTCTTGTAGTCAGCCACCTGCTCCAGCTTCCACTGCCCGTTTTCGACCCGCAGCACGCACATGCCCAGTTCGTTGATGCCGACGTGATCGGTAGGCGACATGCTGAAGACGGCCGAGAGGCCGACGACGTTCTTCGAATTCTCAAGCGCGTCGCGCAGCGCCTGGCGGAACTGCACTGTGCCCGGCTTGCCCTTCTTAAGCGCCGCAGGAATGGCGGCCTCGATCAGCCGCACCGAATCGCCGCCGTAGGCGATGTACGCGGCCCGCGTATTGTACTTGGCTTCGTACTCCTTCAGGAACTTCACCGCTCCGGCCTTGATCGGGTAGCCGTCCGGCAATTGCTCGGCGATGACGAAGGGCGACTGCTCGTTGAAGGAGCCTTCGACCTTCTTGCTGCCGATGCGCAGGAAGTCGGGGTTGACCGTGCCGCCCGCCTGGTAGATCTTGCCCTTGTAGCCGCGCTCCATGAGCGAGAGGTGCGGGGTGAGGGCGGCGTTGTTGTTCGACGCCACGAGCACGGCATCCGGCTTGTCCTTCATCAGCCGCAATGCCTGCGGGATGGCATCGGTGTCGGTGCGCTCGAAGTGCTCGACGCCGGTGATTTTGATGCCCTTCTCCGTCGCATAAGCGGTGGTAGCCTTGATCCAGCTTTCGCCGAACGGATCGTTCATGGCCACAATGCCGAGGGTCTTGACGCCATGGGCGAGCATATGGGTCATCATGGCGCGGACGAAGACATCGTCGTTGGCTACCGTCTTGAAGACCCAGCGGCGCTTGGGGTCCGACTGGTCGGCGACGGTGCTGACCGAGCCGTAGCTGATGGCCGGCACTTTGGCTTCGGCCAACGTCTCCTGAATAGCCAGCGACGTTGGCGTGCCGGACGGCCCGAAAATCACGTCAACATTGTTCTCCGAGATCAGCCGCTTCACGTTCTGCACGGCCTTGGTGGGGTCGGAAGCGTCGTCCAGGTAAATGAACGTCACCTTCAGGCCGGCGATGGTTTTCGGCTCGGCCAGCATCATGCCGTTCTTCTGGGGAATGCCGATGGCCGCCTGCGCGCCGGTGGTGGACAGGTTCACACCCACCGTAAGTTGAGCAAAGCCTGCTACGGCGAAAACCGCCACAAGCAAAGTGATAACAAAAATACGTCGCATCGAATGTCTCCTGATCTCTGAACTCAACCTGCCATGCAGGTGCTGCACTGCTGTTCCATACTGCCCCGCGAACTATAGGCCAGCCGCCGGGCAGCGTCAACGATTGTTATCTGCGTATGCGGTGCTGCCAAACCTGCGAACTTCCGAGCAATCAGGCTGCCTGGGTGGCGGTCCGACTCCCTCCAAGTCCGCAGGAAAACTCAATTGCCGGGTCATGCCTGGCTCACGCTGCAACCGCCGCGAGCCGGCATTACTGCAGGTGCCACTGCTCGGTAATCTGGTCCGCGTTGCTGTTGCTCAGCAGCACGAGCCGCCCGCGCTGGGCAATGGCCAGGCTCTGCGTGTAGGAACCCGACACGCAGCCCGGAGTATTGGTGGTGAATTTCGCCGCCAGCGTGCCGCTGCCGTCGGGGCTGACCGTGTAAGTGCCGAAAATCGTGGCAGTGCAGGGAGCTCCGCTGACCGTATAGGACTCGTGCCCGCTGAGCTTGCCTGCCCCGTCGGCGATGAAAATGCCGGTGCCTAGAATCGGGAGCATCCCCCCGGGAGTCGAGATGTGACCGGAGAAAAGGCCCGCGTAACTGCCCTTGAGGCTGGCGAGCGAGAAGTTGGCCGGCGCAGCTTGACCTGAACTGTAGGCGGTGAGTACCACCGACATCGCGATCAGGATACAGGCGGCCACGACTACTTTGGATTTCATCGTCCTCTCTCCTTCAAACAGATTGCTTCAGGAGCCCGTTACCGAAGATCCCATGCTGCGAGGCCATGCGGCGAGTCTGGTGCCCCCCTTCGCGCCCTCTTTGGGCGCTAAGGGGGGGGCGTTCGGATATCGCTACTAACTCATTCCCAGCCCACGGGCGAATCGTCCAACTGCCCACTCAAGCCGAAATCAGGCTTGAATGGGCCACCCGCCCCGCATCTGCCTGCAGATGCGGGATGCCCGTACGTACTTAGTTTCCGGCGACAGCAGCCAGCGGTTTTTCCGCCGCCAGCCGCGCCTCTTCCCGCTCGTCGAACTTCTGGAACTTGGTGACGAAGATACTGGCCGCCAGAATGTGCTGCAGCTTGGTATAGAGAATGCACGGAATGGCGGTCAGCGGACTGAAGTAGGTGATCGCCACCACGGTGGCCAGCGAGGCGTTCTCCACTCCGACCTCGAAGCAACTGGCACGCCGCTGTTTCTCGTTGAAGCCAAGCAGCTTCGGAGCATAGTAGCCAAGGTAGAGGCCAACCAGTCCCTGCACCACGCAGACGGTGAACAGCACCGGCAGGATCCAGAGCTGCTTGAGCAGCGGCCCGGTGCCGCGCGACATGTTGCCCAGCGACATGGCGCCGAAGATCATCACCGCCAGCGGCCCCAGGGCCGGCTTGAGTTTCTTGACCAGCTGCGGCCACTTCGACCCGACGATGCTGCCGATGATTACGGGCGCCAGCACCATCTCCAGCAGGTCGATGAAGATGCCCATGGTGTCGACGTGTGTCACTTTGCCCACGAACAGCTTGATCAGGAACGGCTGCAGGAAAGGCGCGAGCACGGTGTTGACTCCGGTGACGGTGACGGACAGAGCGAGGTCGCCGTTGCCGATGAGGGTGTAGGTGTTGGAAGCGCCGCCGGTGGGCGTCGTGCCCAGCACTACCATGCCCACGGCAATCGCGGTGGCCGCCGGCTGCGGCAGGAAGCGCAGCAGCACGAAGTTCGACATCAGGTAGGCACACAAAGGCATCACCAGCCAGCGCAGGACGACCGACGAGCCGACGATCTTCGGTTGCGTTGCGATCTTCTTCCAGTCTGCGTTGGTGATCTGCGCGCCCATGACCAGCAGCGTAATCGGCAGCATGTAGTTGCAGTACTTGGCGTAGGTGCTCTTCTCGATCGACGGATAGTAGAGATAGCCGAACGAGAGGCCGAGCATCACCAGGTTGGCCGGGATGGTGGTGATGTAGCCGCACACCCGGATCCAGAGCGGAGTGGTTGCCGTAAATTTCTTCTGCTGCACGTAGGCGAGATAGCCGGCCACCAGGCCAATGACCCACAACGCCACGTTGGCCACCACGACTAGCGGGTAGCGGTTCATCGGCATGCCGACGCCGCCGGAAATCAGGAAGGGCAGCAGGAAGCCTGCCCAAAGACATGCCGGCGATACGTATTTCAGTGGATTGCTTTCATTCATAAGGACCCCTTGATTCTGTCTGCTCCCCGATTGCGGCCGCCAGCGGCAGCCGCTCAGGCGAAGGCGGCCTTCTTGGCCGAACCGAGTTTGAACAGTTTCTCCGCGTTGCCGCGGGCGATCTTCCCGCGGTCCGACTCGCTGACGGTATCGATCCCGTCAAACCAGCCGGTGGCATGCGTCATGCTTTCGTAGGGGTAATCCACAGAGAACAGAATGCGATCGACGGTCATGGTGGAGATAGCGTTAGTCAGGGCGGCGGTGTTGAAGTTACCGCTGGTGGTGACGTAGAAGTTGTTACGCAGATAGTAGCCGAGCTTCTGCTTGCCATCGTAGCCGAGCGGGATGCGGCTCATGCGGTGGTCGAGGCGCCAGATGCAGTGCGGCAGATTCTCGCCGAGATGGCCGAGGATGATCGACAGTTTGGGATACTTCTCGAAAAGCCCGCTGCCCATCAGGCGCAGGGCGTGCGTGGCGCTCTCGATGCCGAACGTCCAGGGCGAGCCGCACAGCCACGGGTGTCCTTCGAAGGACTGGCGGCGGCTGGGCAGGATGTCGCGGGGATGCAGGTAAAAGGGAACGTCGAGGCTTTCGACCGTCGCCCAGAAGGGCCAGAACATCTGCAGGTCGTAATAGTAGGCCGTGTCGGGGTGGTCGATCTGCGAATAGCCGTTGACCAGCGCGCCCTTGAAGCCGCACTGCTTGACGCAGCGCTCCAGTTCGCGGGCGGCAGCATCGGGGTCCTGCATGGGCAGCGCGGCGAGCGCCATGAAACGGTCGGGACGCTTGGCCACCTGCTCGGCGAGATAGTCGTTGCTGCGGCGGGCAAGTTCGCAGGCCTTCTTGCGGTCAGCAATCCCCTGAATGGCCGGCGAGTTGATCGACAGAATCGACAGCGCGACGCCGGCTTCATCCATCTCGGCAATCATGCTCCGGTGGATGTTGACCAGCCGCTCGTAAATCTGCTCCCAGTCGTGGGGGTGGAACGCCTTGGAGTCTTCCAGCGACTCCGGTACGGCAGTGTGTTCTTCGAGTGCGATTTTTCCTTGCATCATGATGGCCCTCTCTCGGAGCAAAGTCGTCTTGCTCAAAAGCTCTACAGGAACGGCCCGGCAAAGCTTCTACCTCGGCCGGGGCTTGCATTCCAACTGCCGGGAACGGCTGCGCCTGAGGCCGGACACACGCTGGCTCAGGCAATCTTGTGACTGCAGTTGAGGCCCGAATTTTACACCAGTACCGCCGGGGCGCAGCCACGAAATCAGCACCTGGGCAAGAGGATCGTGCCATTCTGCTCTGGCAAGGGCCTTAGACTGCCGCCCGGGTTCCGCCGCCGCCGCGGAAATATGCGCGGCGGAAGTATTGCCGGACGTACCATCCGGCGGATGGTAATGCAATTGCACATACTTTTCCGAAGTCTGTTCCAAATCGACAAGGCGCAAGACCGGAAGGCGCAGGCAAGGTGCGGCCTTAGCTGACCCTAAGACCTCCGCAGAAGTACGGCGCAGTCTGCATTCGGGGTTTGACCGCGGCGACGGTTGATAGTATTTTGGTTCCCCCAATTCACCAGCAAGAAAACGGAGCGCTCCGGCAGAACTGGCGGCGCCCCCCAACCACAAGGAGAGAGGCGAGACAACCATGGACGAAACGACGCAGCCCCAGGACAGAGAACAAGAGCAGGGCGGCCGCCGCAGTTTTCTGAAGAACGTAGTAATCGGCGGAGCGGCGCTGGGCGTAACGGCGGCCGTTGCGGGCACGGCGAGCGCTGCCCCCCAGGCAGGCCCCGGCCCCAAATCGTCGGCAAAACCCGAACCGTTCATTAACGACATGATCATCGACTTCCACGCTCACATGGTCCCGCCCGGCGGCGGCGGACGAGTCCGTCCGGCGCATATGAGCGACATCCCTGCACTCTACCGCGACCAGAAGGAAGCTGGCGTGGATATGACCGTCATCAGCAACACCATGTTCTCCGATACGGGCGTGGTGCCGCCGATGGAGATGCTGCGCTCCTGGAACAAATGGGCGGGCGAATCGGTGAAGCGTTCGGAAGGCCGCCTGGCAGGGCTGGCCTGCGCCTTCCCGTGGACCGGCGAAAAGGAGTATTTCAACGAACTTCGCCGCTCCCTCAAGGAAGACGGAATGCGCGGCATGCTGATGAACTCAGGCTGGAAGGGCGAGTACATGGATTCCGCCAAGTGCGATCCCTACTACGAGCTGGCCTGCGAACTCGACGTGCCCATCTTCGAGCATCCGCCGTTTGCCAATATGGGCGCGGGCAACATGGACCAGTTCCGCCTGCACGAAATGGTGGGGCGTCCCTGCGACACGACGCTGAGCCTGGCGCGCCTGGTGCTGTTCGGCAAGCTGGAAAAGTATCCGAAGCTCAAAGTGGTGGGAGCGCACGTCGGCGGCGGAATCCTGATGCTGCCCGGACGGCTGAATTTCGGCTACGAGATGCGCAAGGACGCCTACTACGGCCCGTGGGAGCCGGACGTGCTCACGAAGCCGCCGAGCCATTACATCAGCATGCTGTACGTGGACACGATGGGCTTCCATGCGCCGGCCGTGCAGTTGGCAATTGCGACCGTGGGCATGGATCACGTGCTGCTGGGCAGCGACCATCCGCCGGTCTGGATCTCGTTGAAACGGTCGGTGGAGACCACGATGGGCCTGCCGATCTCGGTTGCCGACAAGCGCAAGATCCTGGGCAGCAACGCGGCGCGACTGTTGAAGCTGGGGTAGCGCCGGCGAGGCAAGCAGCGGTAAGTATTGGCACCCAGGTTCGCGCCCAACCACCGGGCGCGCACCTGGGTGCCAGGCAAAACGAAACAGGCCGTCCCGCAGGGACGGCCTGTTTCGTTCTAAACGCAATTCGGTACGACGAATTACTGCTTCGCCTCCCCCGCATCTTCCACCAATGCCTCGAGCCGTTCTTGTTCGGCGGCGAGGAAACCTCGCAGCATCGTCAGGTGGCCGCGGTAAAAGTCGGTCTGCGCCATCGGCAGGGCCTTCTCGACATACGCGGGCACCCACATCCCGATGTGTTCGCGCACGAAGCTGGACTGCTGCTGGAGAGCGAGTTTCGCCGACTCGGGCTGCGCGGCCTGCCAGGCTTCCATCTCGCGCACGGCCAGCACGCGCAGGAAGTCCAGCTGCACGGCGATGTAGTCCAGCCGCTCGCGGGCCTCATCGCTCATGCCGACACCGGCGGCGACATAGACATCGGCCAGCGCCTTGAGGGCTGGAATCTGGTCGGTGACGCGCTTGTCCCATACGGCTTCGTGCGGCGGCGGCGGACCGTAACTGGGCGAGACGCCGCGGTAGAGCTTGGTGCGGTCGATGCCGAGCGTCTGTGAGAGTTCGGCTGGGGTCGCCTTAAGTTCGGCGGCCAGGAAGTCGCGCATCAGGATGGCACCCTTGGCTATCTCAGGATCGTTGTCCGCCGAGGCCAAGGCCGCCAGGGCCTGGGTAAACTCGTCGCTGCGCAGGTGCTGGACGAACTTCTCGTCAGGCAGCGTAGTGAAATGAACGTTGAGAAACGCGCAGAGCGCGGCGCGGCCGCGGGCAATCGCTGCCAGTTCTTCCGGAGTGAACGGAGTTTCTTCGCTTGGTTCCACCACAGCTATCGGCTCCCGTTGAATCGTGTGTCGCAACCCGGTTGAGGCCCATGATAAATGGAGGGTCATTCTTCGCTACTTGCTTTCGCTCAGAATGACCCTCCTGATTGTTGACGCGCACCGAAAGGGTACGCGCTCAGTCTGCCAAGGCTATGCCTTCTTCAGACCAGGCAGATAACGCAAGCCCAGCAGGAAGAGCAGGGCGGCAAAGCCCAGCGCGCCGATGACGCCACCGATCTCCACGATGCTGGGGCCATAGGTGGCTTCCGGAGCCATGAAGGGCACGGCGCGTCCGGCGACCAGCAGGTTCAGCTTGGCGGAGAAGACGCCGAGAATGGCAAGAACGGCAGCCACGCGTACCGCGTTCACGCCGTTATACGCCCATCCCAGCAGTCCGAACGGCACGGCCACGCCGACGATCAGCGCCAGCCAGTACCAGGGAGCCACGCTGCCGGCTACCATCACCTTCATCGCCGTGGCGGCTTCGACGTCGGCGCCGTAGAGCACGGCCACCATTTCGACGAAGCTCAACACGAACAGAATCGGCAACAGCAGCAGCATTCCGCGACGCGCGACTTGTCCCGCACCGCCGGTCACGCCCTTCGCGATAACCACCAGGGCCAACGCGGTCACCAGGCCCTCAATCAGGAAAACGACCGGGATGATCGAGTTGTGCCACAGGGCTGTGCCCACCGTTACGGTCAGGATCCAACCCTCGACGATCATCAGGATGGTGGAAGCCACGCCCGCCAGCAGCACGATATTGCGCGTCACCGGCTTGAACATGTAAACCAACGCGAGGATGACGGACAGACCGAGGAAGTAAAAGTCCCAGACGAACATGGACTTGAAGTTGGGGGAATAGATCATGCTCAGGGCACGCAACGGCTTGCCGATGTCCATCAGCACGGAGATTCCGGCTGCGACGTAGCAGGCCAGGGCGCCGGTCAGCAGTTGGCTGCGATATTGCTTGAGATCCGGAAATACGTTGAGGTCGCCCGATGCCGCCAGCACCACCAGTCCGCTGCCGGCCCCTGCCAGCAGGAAGAACGTAGCGATGTAGGCGCCCCAGGAGACGCTTTGTCCCACGCCCAGAACGTCGAAGCCCACCGCGAGCTGCACGATCCAGGCAATGATCCCGATTCCGACCAGTACGCCGAGGCCAATCAGCCAGGGGCGGTCGTTCGAGGCACGTTGCATAGTTACCGAGGTCGCCATGTCTGGGCTCCTTTATCCGAAGTAGAAAACTCTGGGCTTGGTGCCGGCTTCCGGCCGCAAGGGTTCCGCGTTACGCTCGGTGATCAGTCTGGACGCCACGCTGTTCGGGTCGTCGAGATCGCCGAAGGTGAGGGCATTGGCGGGGCAGGTCTGCACGCAGGCAGGCTGCTGGCCTGCCTTGAGCCGTGACTCGCAGAAGTTGCATTTCTCCACCGTGCCGGCCTGGTGCTTGGGGTAGACAACCTTCTCGTAGGGAGTCTGCCCCTTGCCGGGAAAATATTCCAGGCTGGTGGAGGTAACAAAGTACCGGGCGCCATAAGGGCAGGCCGCCTGGCAGTAACGGCAGCCGATGCACTTGTCGGCATCCACGTTGACGATACCATTGGCCTGCTTGGTTGTGGCCTTGACCGGGCACACATCGCGGCAGGGCGGCTCGTCGCATTGATTGCAAAGCAGCGGCGTGAAAACGTAACGGGCCGTCGGGTAGGTGCCGTGCTCCTGCTTGATCACCTTGCGCCAGAAGACGCCGGGACCGGTGCCGTTTTGCTGCTTGCAGGCCACGGTGCAGGCATCACATCCGATACACCGCTTCCGGCTGATAACCATTCCGTATCGCATCTGAGTCCTCCTATACCTTTACCAGCCGAACGCGCGGCGAGTTGTCGAGACCGCCGCCGACGGGATCAATCGTCGCTTCGTCGCCCGAAACGAGCTGATTGTATTGCGCTCCGCCTTTGGCGATGGGATTCATTTGGAGGCCGAGGCGGCCAAAGTTCCCGCCAATACCAACGACTTCCGGATGGATCATTTCGGTCAAATGGAGCTTGCCCTCGGTGGTACCGCCCCACTGCGACTCAAGGCGGACTTTCTGCCCTTCCTCGAAGCCCATCTCCTTGGCTCGCGCCCGGTTGATGAGCACCACCTTCAGGTCGGGAACGTAGCGGTCGATGATCTCCATCAGCCACGGATTTTCGACCGTTCCCCAGGTGTTGGTCACCATGTAGTGCGTCTTCCAGTTGATGACCTTGAACGGGTGTTCCTTGGTGATGCCGAAGTTGGCCGGATGGTACCAGACGGTGAAAGCGGAATACTGCGGCAGCAGGTCGTCGATGTCGGCGTTGGGCACATTGGCGCCCACCCGCTCCAGGTTAGCCTTCAGTTCTTTGCCGATGCGCGCCATCTTCTGGTAGTAAATCGGCTGGCGGATGGCGTTGTCGGGCGCGTAGAAGTAGTTGTAGCCTTCCTTGACCGTAGCCAGCTTGTAGCCTTTGAAGGCGCTCTTGGAGAAGTCCTCAAACCCGGCATTCGGGCCAAAGTCGCTCTTGATCTTGCGCAGGACGATTTCTTCCCAGCTATAAACCTTGCCGGGAATTAGTTCCTGGTCAGGCGCCATCCCTGGAGGATAGTCCTTGCTGACCGGCATGCACAGGAACGGAGTCTTGTTGCACATGATGTTCAACGGGATGAGGAAGCCGGCCCGCTGCGCCAACGCAATAAAAATGTCGTTGACGTTCATGGTGTTGTAGGTGCGTTTCACCGCCGGCCGCTTGATCAGCGTTCCCATCAGGCCGATGGTGTCGTCGGTCACGTCCTTCTCGTTGCGGAACATGCGGTACATCTGCGTCCGCTCCAGGCCGTGGTCCTCGGGCATCACGATGTCGGCAATCTGCGTGGCTTCGTCGAAGTGGTAGGCGAAGCTGGCGATGAACGGGATCTTGGCGCAGGCTTTCAGCACCTCGTCCTTGTTCGCATTGCAGGCGATGGGATTGGAGGCGTGGAAGATCAGCACCTTGACCGGATACTTGATGTAGTACTTTTCGGGATTGTTGATGGCTTTCCACGACAGGTGCGGGGTGGCGTGCTTGAGCGGGTAGATGCCGCCCATGTCCAGCGCCCGCGGCGGAAAGACGAACGGGATGCCCGTCACTTGCTCGTGCATGATGTGGCTGGCGGTCAGGATGCCGTCCTCGTCCGGCTTGAGATACGGATACCAGCTCATGTTCGAGCAGCCCTGCATGGCACCGGGCACGTCCACCGCACCCAGCAGCACGTTCACCGTGCACAGGGCTTTATAAGCCTGTTCGCCCAGCCGGTTCGCTACCGAGCCGCGGCCGATGTCGACGCAAGCGGGGCGGTACGGGAACTTGTAGCCGTCGATCTCGATGAAAGAACCAATCTTGGCTTCCTTGATCAGGTTGTTGGCGATCTCGCGGATCTTGGCCGCCGGGATGGTTGACTCTTTCTCCGCCCACTCGGGCGTGTACTGCGCCACGTGCTCCTTCAACATCTGGAAGGCGGGCTTCACCGTCTTGCCGTTGACCGTGTAGGTGCCGGTCAACGCGTAGTTCTCGCCCATGGAACTGTCAAAGGGCACGGCGCGATTCTTGACCGCGTCCCAGACCAGCGGCTTCTTGGAAGCCGGATCGCGAACGTAGTCCTCCATATAAACCGTGTGGCCCTTCATCTCCTGCTTGATGTCGGGAACCAGGTAAGGGGCGTTGCTGCGCACCTTCAGCCATCTTTCGTCATACTTGCCGTTCTCGTGAATGATGGTGTGGACTAGGCCCAGGGCGAAAGCACCGTCGGTGCCGGGGCGGATGGGCACCCATTCCCCCACCTGTCCTTGCCGGTCGCACAGGGGATTGACCGAAACCACTTTCATGCCGCGATCGACAGCGTCGGCAAAATGCTTGCTGCTGCCGCTGGAGATGGCAAAGTCGGCGCCGAAGCTGCGGCCGGTGATGACTACATAATTGCAGCGCTCCAGGTCGAGGCGGTCCAGCATGGTGCCGCTCAAGTGCAGCGAGGAGAAGTGCTCGGGGCAAAGCGGTCCCGGCGTGCCAATAACGTTGGCCGTTCCAGCCGCTTGCCCGAAGGGCAGGCGCGTCTCTTCAAAACCGAAGCCCCAGAAAAAGACGAAACTGTCGGGATTGGTGTCGCGCGCATCCTTGAGTTTAGCGCCGGTCGTGTTGAGCGCCTCTTCCCAGGAGATTTCGACCCACTTGGGATCGTCTTCCAGCTTGCGCGAAGGATTGGTGCGCTTCAAAGGCGACTTTACCCGGTACGGGTTGTAGAGGCTTTTGATCGCCGCCAGACCTCGCGGGCAAAGGCGGCCCTGATTAACCGGACTGGCCGGATCACCCATTAAACCTACGGCGACACCGTTGTTGACGGTCACCAGGGTCGCGCAGGTCGGTTGATGGCAACTGCTGCAGAAACTTGGTTTGATCTCGGTGCCGGTGCCGGTGGCCGCCCTGGCGATATCTACCAGCAACCCTCCCTGACCGCTGACTAATTTGCCGCCTGCCACTACAGCCGCAGTAGCAGCAGCAGCGGTGAGAAAGTGCCGGCGCGTCATGCCGCGGCTACGGCCCTTTTGAATTTCACCCATCGCTCGCCTCCTGTGAATGGTGCTTCCTGCCGTGCTTGCCGGAAGAGCACGTGCGAGTGCCGCTCCGACGCCCTGTCCCTTGGCGGGGGACCGGGCCCTATGAATGCAAGGGCGCACACGCCCTTACGAATTTCTGTAAAGAGCTGCCCAGAACCGCACTGAAGGTTTTCCCTCAACGGTACTGGTGCATTCCAAGTTCCAAGTAGGCGTCAGACTTTATGTCGAAAACGGGCAAAATACAAGGGAAGAAAGTGGATAGACTCCGCTCTGAAAGTCTCGAATGGACACAATTGACGCAGACTCGTCACTTGTGACGAATCCGCGTCAATAATGACGAAGCTAGGTGCCTGACCTATCACCTTTAGGTTTCGGTAATTCGGCTGGGATTGTAACAACGTTCAAGCCGGTTCCCAATTTGAAACCGGCTGGCCGGCGGCATCGGCTCGGGGGCAAACCCATTCCGCAATTGATAGTTTCTGACGAGGATCGGGCGGTTTGCCCTGCCGGCAGAGCCGGTGTCGAAGAGGATGTTTGCTGGCGATTTTGTAATCAGCTAAACTGCCCTTTATTCCAGATTCCAGCCACAGAGGTTTTCTGCTTTCCCGAGAAGGCCAGCCCGGAGTGCATGATGTCATTTTTGAGCGGTGATGAAGCCATAGCAGCGGCGGCCTACGCCGCGGGAGTAAAACTGGGTACAGGGTATCCCGGAACCCCTTCGACCGAGATACTGGAGGCGTTTGACGCGCTGGGCGGCAAGGCCCAGTGGGCGCCGAACGAGAAGGTGGCGATGGAAGTGGCCATCGGCGCGGCCTTCGCCGGCGCGCGGGCCATCGTGACGATGAAGCACGTGGGGCTCAATGTGGCGGCCGATCCGCTGTTCACGGTGGCCTACACCGGAGTCAGCGGCGCACTGCTGATTGTTTCGGCCGACGATCCGGGACTGGCCTCGAGCCAGAACGAGCAGGACAACCGGCGTTACGCGGTAGCCGCCGGCATTCCGATGCTGGAGCCCGCCGATTCGCAGGAAGCCTACGACTTCACGCTGCGGGCGATTGAGATTTCCGAGCGCTGGCGCACGCCGGTTCTGCTGCGGATCACCACGCGCGTCTGTCACTCGAAGACTATCGTGCGCACGGAAAATGCGAAGGTGCCGGCGGCGCGCGTTGCCGCGTTCGTGCGCGACGTGCGCTCGCGGGTGATGATCCCGGCCTTTGCGCGTCCGGCGCATTTCGCGCTGCGCGACAAGCTGCGGCAGATGGGCGAATGGAACGACGCCGAGGGTCCGAATGTACTCCTCCAGGGCGATAAGAAGCTGGGGATCATCACCTCAGGCATTTCATTCCAGCATGTGCGCGAAGCGGCACCCGAGGCCGCGGTGCTGAAGATCGGCATGACCTATCCGCTGCCGACCGAGGTGATGCGCAAGTTTGCGGCCGGAGTAGAGCGCTGTCTGGTGGTGGAGGAGGGCGATCCGTATTTGGTCGAAGCGGCGCTGGCCGCCGGCATCCAGGTCGAAGCGAAGACGGAGATGTTCCGCTTCGGCGAGTTGAACGTGAACCGGGTGCGCAGCATCATCGCGCGCGACCATTCGCCGGAGTGGAAGCCGACGCCGGGTAAGCCGCCGGCGCTGTGCCCGGGCTGCGGACACCGCAGCGTCTTTGCCAGCCTGAAGAATCTGGACTGCATTGTGGCGGGCGACATCGGCTGCTACTCGCTGGGCGTGCTGCCGCCGTTCGACGCCATGGACGCGGTCGTCTGCATGGGCGCCTCGCTCGGCGTAGGGCTGGGCATGCGGCATACGCTGCCGCCGGAGCAGGCCAAACGCGTAGTCAGCGTGATCGGTGACAGCACGTTCGTGCACAGCGGAATTACCGGACTGGTGGAGATGGTCTACAATCCGCCGCCCAGCGGACACCTGCTGCTGATCCTGGACAACGGGACGACGGCAATGACGGGCATGCAGGAACATCCGGGAACGGGGCGCACGCTGGAGCATGCCAAGACAGGCAAGGTGGTCTTTGAAGACCTGGCCCGCAGCCTGGGGATCAAGCACGTGCACGTGGTGGATCCCACGGTGGACACCCCCGCATTTGAGAAGCTGGTGCAGCAATGCCTGGCAACCGGCGAGTTGGCGGTCATTATCGCGCGGCGCACTTGCCTGCTGGCATCCAAGGCCATCCGCGAATACGAGAGGTGCAATGAGCAAGCGTGTAACTAATGTGGTGGTAGCCGGACTGGGCGGCCAGGGCGTGCTGAAGTGCTCCGACATCGTGGCCGACGTGGCCTATGCGGCTGGGCTGGACGTGAAGAAGAGCGAACTGCACGGCATGAGCCAGAGGGGCGGTTCGGTTTCCAGCGACGTGCGTTTTGGCGAGCAGGTACACAGCCCGATGGTGCCGCGAGGAGAAGCCGATTTCCTGGTGGTCATCGCCGCCGATCAGTTGCCGGTCAACGCGGCGGTGCTGCGCGAGGGCGGCAAGGTCATCGAGCCGGCGCAGGTGGACGAGAGCAAGCTGCGCAACAAGAAGAGCCTGAACGTGGCGCTGCTGGGCGTGCTGAGCCGGCACCTGCCCTTCAGCGAAGAACAATGGACGGCGGCACTGCGGCGCAATCTTCCCGAGGCGCTGCATGAAGTTAACCTGCAGGCGTTTGAATTGGGGCGAGGAGCATGAGTTCGGCAAAACAGAAGATACAGCCTGGTTTCCGGGCGGAGAGCGCGCTGGACTACATGGCTCCGCACGCGCTGCGCGAGTTGCAACTGAAGCGCCTGCGCGACGTAGTGCAACGCGCATGGGAGAACGTAAAGCATTTCCACGATCGCATGGACGGCATCGGCATGAAGCCGGAACAGCTGCGTACCCTGGACGACGTGGCGCGGCTGCCCTTCACGGTGAAGACGGATTTGCGCGACACCTATCCCTTCGGGTTGTTTGCCAGCCCGATGAAGGAAGTGGTGCGTCTGCACGCTTCCAGCGGCACGACGGGCAAGCCCATCGTGGTCGCCTATACGAAGACCGATCTGGAAGCCTGGACCTCGGTGATGGCGCGGGCGCTGGCGGCGCCGGGCGTGCACGAAGGCGACATCGTGCAGAACGCCTTCGGTTACGGGCTGTTCACCGGCGGCCTGGGGTATCACTACGGGGCCGAGCGGCTGGGCGCAACGGTGATTCCCGTGTCGGGCGGCAATACCGAACGGCAGATCATGATCATGAAGGACTTCGGCGCGACCGTGGTGTTCAGCACGCCGACCTACTTCCTGCATGTGATCGAGCGCGCCCAGCAGCTGGGAATCGACATGCACGAACTTCCGCTGCGCATCGGCTTCTTCGGGGCCGAGCCGTGGACGGAGGCGATGCGCCGCCACATTGAAGAGGCCACCGGGATCAAGGCCTTTGACCTGTACGGCCTGTCGGAGATCATCGGGCCGGGCGTGTCGGTGGAGTGCGAGTGCCAGGACGGGCTGCACATCTTTGAAGATCATTTCTACGCCGAGATCATCGATCCGGATACGCATGAGGTTTTGCCGGAAGGCGCGGAGGGCGAACTGGTGCTGACCACGCTGACCAAGCAGGCGATGCCGATGATCCGCTACCGGACGCGCGACATCACCTGCATTATGCCGGGGCAGTGCGCCTGTGGGCGGACCATACGGCGGCACAGAAGGGTGGGCCGCCGCAGCGACGATATGCTGATCATCCGCGGCGTCAACGTCTTCCCTTCGCAGATCGAAGCGGTGCTGCTGGAATGCGAGGGTACGCTGCCGCATTACCAGATCGTGTTGACCCGCGAGCGCGGGCTGGACCAGATCGAGATCCAGGTGGAGGTTACCGCCAAGGTTTTCAGCGATAAAGTCGGGGCGCTGGAAGGATTGCAGAAGAAGCTGGCCGATGCCGTCGAGCATGTGCTGGGAGTACGCGTGCTGGTTACGCTGGTGGAACCGAGCACGATTCAGCGCAGCGAAGGCAAGGCCAAGCGCGTGATAGATCGGCGGACATCATGAAGATCAAACAGCTTTCCGTATTTGCCGAGAACAAGCCGGGCCGGGTGGTGGCGCCGTGCCGGCGCCTGGCGGACGCGGGCGTGGAGATCCGCGCGCTTTCACTGGCTGAAACCGCACGCTTCGGCGTGCTGCGCATGATCGTCGATGACCCGGCGCGCGCCGCCAAGCTGCTGGCCGACTCCGGCTTCGTGGTGAAGGAAACCGAGGTGCTGGCCGTGGAGGTGGTGGGCGGAGCGCACGCTCTGGCGCAGACGCTGGCCGCAATCGAGGGCCTGGAACTGAACGTCGAGTATATGTATGCCTTCCCGTTCGACCAGGACGGACACGCGGTGCTGATTTTTCAGTTCGACGATCTGGATGCCGCGATTGCGCGCATGCAGGCCGCCGGCGTGAAACTGGTGGCGCGCAACCGATTGCAGATGGTGTAGCGGGCTCGCCCGCAAGCACCCCGCTTCGGACAATAAGCCCCACGCAAGCCAACAGCGGGCTTGAGTGAGCCACCCGTCTGCGAGCCTTACCGTAATTTGCGCCGACAAGGAACAGGATGCCGATCTCCAATACCATTTCCGAACAGCTGACCCGCTCCTCCTGGATTCGCCGCATGTTTGAAGAGGGCTTGCGCATGAAGCGCGAGCGCGGCGAAGAAAACGTATTCGACTTCAGCTTGGGCAATCCCGAGGTAGAGCCTCCGGCCGAGGTGCTGGCAGCGCTGGCGCGCGTGGTGGCCGACCAGCGCCCGGGCTTGCACGGCTACATGCCCAATGCCGGTTACCCGGCGGTGCGGCAGCGGATGGCCGAGAAGCTGAGCCGCGAAACCGGACTACCATTTGCAGGCGAAGACGTGCTGATGACGGTGGGAGCGGCCGGCGCGCTCAACGTGGTGCTGAAGGCGCTGCTCGATCCGGGCGACGAAGTGATCCTGCTGAAGCCCTTCTTTCCGGATTATCAGTTCTACGTGACCAATCACGGCGGCCGGGTGGTGTTCGCCGAGACCGACGCGGAGTTCCTGCCGGATGTCGAGCGCATTGCCGCCGTGCTGACCGAGCGCACGCGCGCGCTGGTGCTGAACACGCCGAACAATCCGACGGGCCGCGTGTATCCGGAGAGCCTGCTGCGCCAGCTGGAAGAGATGCTGCAGCGGGCGCCCAGCCCGGTGACGGTGATCAGCGACGAGCCATACAAGAACGTCGTGTTCGATGGCCGCAAGCAGCCGGAGGTGGCGGCCTTGATCACCCACACGGTTATCTGCAATTCATGGTCGAAATCGCAGGGGTTGGCCGGCGAGCGCATCGGCTACGTAGCGCTTTCGCCGCGCTTGCACGACCGCGAAAACTTCCGCGCCGCCTGCACCTTCGCCAACCGCGTCCTGGGCTTCATCAACAGCCCGGCCATCTGGCAGCGGGTGATGCTGGAGACTGCCGACGCGGTGATCGACATCAGCGGCTATGAGACCAAGCGCAACGTGCTGTGCGCCGCGCTGGCCAGGATCGGATACGAAGTGCGTCCGCCGGAGGGATCTTTCTACATCTTCCTGAAGACGCCGATCGCCGACGACGTGGCGTTTGTTCGCTTGCTGGCAAAGGAAGGCGTGCTGACGGTGCCGGGGACGGGGTTCGGTGTCCCGGGATACATACGGCTGTCACTGACCATACCGCTCGATACCGTGCGGCGTTCGGTGCCGGGCTTCGCCGCGGCGTTCGCGGCCGCCAGGAGCGCGTAGATCAGGGGCGCCATGGCGGTTCCGCACGCAAAAAGAGCAGGGCCGCGAGGTTAAAGGTCGCGGCCCTTGGCTTTGGCGCAGACGTCAGGCGATGAGGTCGCCCGACGACTTCATGTCGTAGCCCGCCACCGCCTCCAGCGCGCGACGGAAAGGCGCTCGCCCCAGGGTCTCCACCAGTACCTGCATCTGCGGGAGCTTCAACGAGGTCTTGCGCACCACGAGATCGTAGCGCTTAGTGACCAGCGGAACGAAGTCGAGGCCAAAGAAGCGCCCGGCGGCGCGGGTGCTGATGCAGCAATCGGCCGCGCCGGACTGCACCAGACGGGCCGCAGGCAAATGGCCGGTAGCCACACAGTCGTAGCCCCGAACCTGGCTGGACTTGATGCCGAGCCGTTGCAGCAGCGTGTCGAGCAGCGAGCGGCAACCGGCGCCGGGTTCGCGGTTGACGATATTGACGTCCGGGCGCGCCAGGTCGGCGGCACTGCAAATCGACTTTGGATTGCCGGGGGCCACCACCAGCCCTTCCTCCCACAAGGCAAACGAGAGGACGGAGAATAATCCGGCGCTGAAGACCTTATCGCCGCTGGAGGCGGAGGAAACCGAGGCATCGGTGGACAGATGCGTGCCGGCGATATGAATCACGCCGCGCTTGAGCAGTTCGAGCGCACGCGAGCTGTTCTGGAAGGCGACGACCAGATCCACCCCGTGACGTTCGAGGTAGCGGGCCAGCACCGAAGCAGCCGGGTCACAGCCGGCAATCAGGAGGCGCTGGCGATCCTTCCAGTCCGGATCAAAGACCTGGGCGCGTACCCGCTGCGAAGCTTTCAGTTCTCCAACGGGGGCCATCAGGACAGCGTCGCCGGCCGGCAGGCTCCAGGTTCCCGGTTCGGGGGAAGCGGCCACCAGGTGGTGATTGACGCGACAGAGTTGCACGGCCTGTCCGGGGATAGGCGGGGACTCGGGGGAGAGTAACTCCACCTGCTCGGTCGGAGGAGGCTGCAAGGCGTCGTCTTCCAGGTAGAAAAGCTCTTCCACGGCGGCATCCAGCACGCGCCCCAGCTTCAGAGCCACGCTGGTGTTGGGGATGTAGCTGCCGGCCTCGATGGCGTAGATCGTCTGTCGGCTGACGCCGACGGCGGCGGCCAGTTGAGCCGCCGAAATGCCGCGCCGTTGGCGGGCTTCCGATAAACGGTTGGGCTTCTGCATGGTTCGCCTCCACCAAGGTGGCAAAGCTCCGGGGGCCGGCGGGCGAGCCACGGCAACCAGGAGACTATGTCTTAATAACAGGTTTTCGTCATTCATACAAGACATAGCTGCGGACAGCCATAGACGGGAGGAGAGCCCGGGCCGGAACAGGGAGACAGCAAGCACCGGACGGTGAGATTTCACGAAAACATGAGTGCTAATTCCCGCCTGTACCGATTCCC
>Ga0316217_10002976_pt1 | contig 19843 bp, 16 predicted proteins | sample 1anoAmetaG_FD_203633 | JGI IMG/M metagenome (GOLD analysis project Ga0316217, IMG submission 203633) | Freshwater microbial communities from Trout Bog Lake, Wisconsin, USA - 1anoA | ecosystem: Environmental > Aquatic > Freshwater > Lake > Hypolimnion/Profundal zone | place: USA: Wisconsin...
TTCAAACACCACCAAGAGATTAGAGTTTAGAACGCTGCCAAAGATTTGAGGGTGCGCATCATATCAGCCAAGTATTTCTAAGAGCAGCTCTACATAAAGAACAAGTTCTACAAAGAAATCGAGGAAATGAACAAACTTATCTGCCAGTTCATTGTGCTGATTCTGGAGAAGGAAGCTGATGTCATTAACTAGCAGGAGTATGCCTAAGGTAAAAGTGTGTAAAGTATCAATGTTGTTATCGATGATATCAACCTTGAAGAGAGGGATTCTAAGTTTGAAAAGAATGAGAGTTTGCTGAGGAATTCGAGATTGGAAAGACCTCGAAGTTCAGTCGGCAGATCCAGTCTTTGAGATCCCGCAGTGTTTTTTAAGAGTTATATTTATTCTTTGTTTCAAAGTGTCTTTACTGAGAGTTTTTACTGCTTTTGATGGTAAATGTGTGGCAGTTATGACATATGTGACGTCTGCAATCTAATTATCGAATTTAGAATAATATGAAAAACTTCTAATTACAGGCTAGGACATCGCAACCTAAATTCAACAAAACCGCCTCAACGATGATGCATACAAACCACCGAAACTCAGGCCTACTCTTTGGGAGAGTCCAACGCTCCTAAAAACGGCTGAACTCAACAATCCAAATCCAATCTCCCCTAAAAAGCAAATTTCAGAGGGTAGAACAATCCTCAGCGCATCATTTTAGCTGGAACAAGTGGAAAATAAACAGTTTTCCGATTGTGTCTGAAACCTTCAAGAAACAACTCACCATGAAGATTTAGAAAGAGAACCAATGCAACGATGAGAGCAGAGCGGGTGATAGCACTGAGATCAAGTTGAGGCATAAAATAAGGTAGGTGCTGAAGCTGAAAAAAGAAATCAAGGTCGCATCCTAAAACAACAAACTCATCAAGATCATTGAGGATTTTCAATAGAACAAGATCAACAGTTTTTTTGACCAACTCTAGCAACTCCTACACAGTGATTCTTCATGATTGTTTTATTCCCTACAACCTCTATCAACCCAATCGCCTCTGCACTTTACTGCAGCAATCTTGGTTTAGCCTCCCTATAGATTGCTTTAATACTGATGCAGTGATATAATTGATTTGATGGGAGCAAAGGCAACCAAGATAACATATTATGATGGTAGTTATTACTAGGGAGAAGTCAATCCTAGTGGGAAAGAGCACGGTCAAGGCAGAATTTACTATGGCAATGGAGATTTCTTGAAGGGGAACTTCGCAGATGGCGACTGCACTTACGCCATACTCAATAAAAAGAATGGAGACTCATATGATGGGCAGATGCGAGATCATAAATACCATGGGACAGGCAAGTTGATCACTAAAAGCTATCAGCAAGTTGGTCTGTTTAGAGATAACAGGTTTGTGCATGGCAAGATAACTTTTACTGACGGCTCAAGTTACGAAGGGTCAATCGAGGGAGGCAGTAAGGTAGGCAAAGCGCACTTCGTGAGCAAAGATGGAACGGAGTACAGAGGCTTCTTCAAAAACGACAAATTTGAGGGGTCGGGGGCGATTACCTACAAGGATGGAACAACTTATACCGGTACTTTCAAAAACGGCATCTACCATGGGTAAGGACACTATAAAAGATACAAGCAAGGCTCCCTTGTTACTGAGTACGAAGGGAATTTTAAGGAAGGAGCCTTTCACGGCCACGGAAAGCTCAGACTTGTTGATTTGAGAGAGTAATACCTGGGAAATTTTGTGGAGGGTAAGAAACATGGACATGGCAGATATGTGTATAGTTCAGGAGACATCTATGAGGGCAACTACAACTAGGATGTCAGATAGGATCAACATTGTAACATACACATGAGTGGAGGTTCTACTTACCAGGGTGGCATCAAAAACGGAGTTTACCATGGAAAGGGAATTTTGAATAGGGCCAATGGAGATTACTATGATGGGTACTTTTAGGATGGTAAAAAGCACGGACATGGGGTTCTGAAGGTTGGAGATGCGATCTATGACGGTCAGTTTGTGAATGACCAAAAGCATGGCAAAGGGAAAATCACCTATCACAATGACTAGAATTAGACTTTCGAGGGTTTCTTCTAAAATGATCTAAAGCATGGCAAAGGAATCCTTCAGGGCAAATCTCAGTACTTTTAGGCCAACTACATCAACGGCTAGAAAGAAGGCCCATACCGAAAGAAAATAGGCTCAGACTACCTTTAATAAGGCGAGTACCACAAAGGCGAGCTCCACGGAAGAGTCAAGATCCAAAAAGGCGAGTATAATGCAATCTATCGCTACGAAGATGGAGTCAAGAAATAGTAGATCCACGAATGATTGAAATACCCTCATCTTATAGCTTCAATATCAATTTAAAACTATAACTTATCTATGGAGCTAAGCAGGATTGAAGAGGAGGTCGAGTTGCTGCAAGTTATTGGGTTCACCCTCAATGTCGAGTAGAGGTAGGCTGCAAATGATCTAGACTTCGACTTAAATTGGCGCACGTTGCTCTGCAGTCAGCCTTTGCTGAGATTGATCAGTTCAAGTTTTGGGGCAGGATCTAAGGTATTTCCAAAAGCTACTACATCATAATCGGACTGAGGTTCACTAAATCCTACGAATTCCCTCACAAACAGTTTTTCTACTCGTAACCCATATCACATGTAGACAATCTGGAGACCTAGATTTCAAAGAGTTGCCTGATCTTCTGCTGCAGCATGAAGGCTTCAGTGAAAAGTTCAATGCCATGCCTTTCATTGGCGATCCTAACAGAATCTTGGTCAACTTGGAGGGAGAGGGTGAGGGTCAAGATCCTCCTGCGGCCGAATAAGGGCAGGGGTAAAACAAGCCACCAGCTGAAGATGATGACGATTAAACAAAAAAAGTTCCCAAAAAGAATTTTACAGAGCTACATCGTCTCTCCTATGTTGTAAGAGCCGTTGAGCATGATGTGCAAATAGTGCCTAGAGACAGCTTTAGAGTGACTCCTGAACACGAATTGCGACCCAATCTTAATTTCTACGGCTTGCAGGCAACTAACGCAAGTCTGCCAGTAAGCTGGCAACACTTCAGGGCTCCTCTGACTGCATAGGCTCGTAAAATAATGTAAGACGACATGGTGGTGTTCAGTACTGGCTTTTTGGACACGATTGAGCAAGATACGCCCAAGGGGAGCTGGGCTTTGCAGATAGATTCTAGGGTCAAAAACGTTACAGCCAAAAGTTTTCTGTGGCCTGGCTACTTTGCGTTTCATCGCTTGAGTAGTGACCTCTTTGGCTCGGCTTATGTGGGAGATGGAATCAAAAATGTAGACCTCCCTTTTATGATTTGAAGCATTACCATCAACAAAGATTGCATAAAAGAATAACTAATTAGCCTTGAAATGGTTTTAAAGTTGAATTGTGTCATTTATTGAAGTGTGAATAAAAGCTTTGGGCTCTGAGGTGACAAAAATGAGGATAATTTACAAATAAAGCGATTTTGATTTATAATTGCTCTATGTTAGAATAGCCCAAACTAACCCCCGAAGATAAATTCAACATCATCCAAGACCTCATGGACGAGATTCATCACAAATCTGGAGTGCTAACTGTCAAAAGCGATGACATACTCCATGGAAAGGCGTTTTCTTCGGTAGTCCATACTTACCAAATTGCGGGTTCGGAGATCAACAGGAAGACACAAACTTCCAATCTCATACAGAAAGTTTTAGAGGCACAACAGTTGCCTGTGCCAGTTAGCATAGAGTAGCCCAAAATCGAGGAAGAGTTGTAGTAAAATGAGAAAGAGCAGTATCGATATTTCAAAAGCAACGTGCGCTGTTACAGATGCAAAAAAGTAGGCCATCATAACTACGCATGTTTGGACCAGCAGTGTTGCCAATACTGCTTATCAACGGCTCACATCAGTGAGAAGTGCCCGCAAAGGACAGTTTGCTATCAATGCTATCAGTGGGGACACATAATCAACGAATGCAAGGCGCCAGTTGGCATTTTTTGCCAGGGCTGCAAGCGAAAGCACAATCGGCAATGTTGCTTCCTCACCAAAGGAATCGACCCAATAAAGCAAATGTTCAACACTGATTATCTCTACAGCCGAGAGAACATCCGCTGTATGTCTTGCCTTCAATACGGGCACCTAATATGCTCAGAGAAGTTTGTTTCGAACCAGGAATAATAGGAGCATTGATGTTATGATGGTTTTTTGTTAATACTGACATAGACATATGGAAATGATTGCTTTTATCTCCCCTCCGAGGGTTGAGATGTAGATAGGCAGATTGATAATCTGGATAGGTGATATATTTTGGTTATAATAAATAATGAGCATTGAGCGGCAACTGCGAGGCAAACGCAGTACTTTCACCATCAATCTCATCTAGACTCCACATGGCTTCTCACTTGTTGAGGGGACTGAGCTGCTCAACAAAATTGAAGGGCAGCCCAATCTTGTTCAACAACTGCAGCCATCCGCTAATAACTCGCATCAGCCTAGCTACTCAGCTCCCTCCAAAGAATACAAACCTGTGTTCAAAAGTACCAATCCCATCACTCAGAAACTAATTTGCTTTTCCTAAGAAACAAACAAACACCAGTCGCAAGCATTCGTAATCTTGAAGCTATAAAGAAGCTGCAGCAAACAAAGCACAAGTGACTCCATCCTACTGCAAAGTCTTTGCCCCGTGGTTTGATCTGAACTCTCTGCATGATATCTAGAGGAAGGAAGTTATAGAGTGGTTTTGCTAAAAGTTCAAGCTTACTTCTGAGGAGGCTGAAGAGAAGGAAGAAGTTGAGGATTGGCTCAAACTTTACCAAAAGCATAGGAATTTCATTGTTCAACTTTACATTCAGTAGTTTGCTGAGAGTACATTCCAAATAACACAGATCAAAAGTATCTTTCTGCGAATTCCATCCGAAAGTATTTGAGCCATGATGCTTATTGGGTGATGAAAATCCATCTTTTCCTCAGTAGCCTTGGAATAATCAATACTCACAACCCTAGCTTTGCATTCGAATCAAAGACCTACACCCATATACTCAAAACCAGAAAAGATGGCAAAAAAGAGTTGCTTCCGCATTAGTTGGATATGGAAATAGAAAAAGAGGGAGATTAAAAGGACCAAAGTTAGTTGCTGAAAAAGATCACAGCTAAAATTAGACCTTGTTGCGATTATTGCAGGATACACTGTGGAATAGTTTGGTTCCAGCATAATAGAAGTTTGGATCCTAAGTAAATCGCCAACATCATGAAAAACGTAAACTCAAAAAACCCACCTCTTTCGCAAAAATAATACGAGTACATTCTCTGTGTAAAATGCTACTGCTAAGGACACTTCCCCTTGCTCTTGACCCATCATGATTTCAAAAAGATCAGTATTAATGACAAGTTGGAGCCAGGACGTAAGAAGAAAAACAAACGCCGCAGAAAGGAGAAGAGAGTCAAGGAAAATGGCTAGGAGATCGAGGAGGAGGGGAACAAGTAAGCTCTTGATTAGTAGCGCTCTCACCTTGAGGAAGAAGACGAAGGCGATAAAAAGGAGGAGATGAATGCTTTGATAGCCAAGCTCATCAATGGCATTGAGGAGCATACATGGGGATTGGAGGAAACGAACTTGCTCTTGGAGCTCATTTAAAAGTATGGGTAAGATTGGGTGACTATTCATGAGCAGCTCAAGAAAAGAGGGTTCAGCAAATCTTTGGAAACTGAGGAAATCATTTTGTATTTTTTGAGTTTGCCCAGGAGAGGCATTGGAAAGCTCAAGGAAGAGTACGAAAACGACCAATTCATTGAATCAAACTTGTCAGCCAACAAAATCAATGTTGGAGACCGCTTGGCTGAACTCAAGCTCAACAACGCCATCTAATTCGCCCAAAAGTGCACTCCTTAGTTTTCAAGGGAAATTACTGCGATAGCCAGCAAAAGAGACTACCCTTGGAAATCATAGCTGGAGGAGGTAGTTCGGCTGCAAAAGACGAAGATTGAGAATAGGTTGAATTACTTGGTTGAGTGTGAGAATTTGGTCAAATTTCTCAAAATCTAATCAAAAGCCATATGATTCGGTATGAATTTGAACACTAAATACAAAGAATATCAACAAAGTTTTACTTTTTTTGTTTTACAGCTCCTATTCCCTCAATTTTATGTTTGAGTGAGGTCTCTTTTACTCTATTTTCAGTTCTTAATATAAACATCCTTGGATTTATTATCATTTGTGCCTTTTCTATCTCGACTATCAGTCACCGCATACTCCTTCTTCAACTAATCAGCATCGAATAATCATTTGTACTCCTTGTCTACAACTAAAAAGTAATAATCTTAATGGTCAAATAGTTTGCGTTTGGCCTAGGTTTGAGTTTTGAATATTTTCATGTCTTCCGAAACAATCTAAATTTCAGCTCAAAGAGTCTTTTCTTATTAGCTTTTTTATTGTACACCCCTTTTTCGGACATACCTGTGGCTAGTTCCATCTTTAGAGAGAGATTAGTAACAATTGATATTCAAGAGAGTTACCTTCGAATGCTTCAAAATGAAAGAAAGGACATGATTTTGATCATTCGAACCTCTCGAAGTGAAACTCGACTGTTTCCTTTTGGTTTCAACCCAGCAGTCTCTCAAGATAGCAATTGATTTTTTTCCTTATTATTACTTACATTTATAAAATAAGTTGAGTTATATGATAGAAGGTATGAACTTCGAAATTAATTTACAAAAGCAAGCTACTAATTCTTCGTTCTTCCATCCAATTTTATTTGATAATATAATGGACTTCCTGAGAGAGATAGTGGGCGGACCAAAGAACAGGTTCAAATAGCATGGCTATAACCTTGACCTAACCTATATTACTGATAGGGTTATCGCAATGGCTTTTCCCGCTTCAGGAATCTAAAAGCTTTATCGGAATTCCGTTGACTCTATAAGATAGCTCTTGGAAAATGCGCATCAGAACAAATACATAACAATAAACATCAGTGGCAGATCTATTTAAGAGGGGAAGCTGAGAAACGTGAGTAGCTATGACTGGGAGGACCACAAAGCGCCGCCATTCGATATGTTATTCACTATATGTGACCAAGTCGCTTCTTATTTAAGTTGGGATCCATAACGTATCGCTGTTTTTCACTGCAACCATGGCAAAGGAAGAACAGGAACAATAATCTGCTGTTTTTTCTTATTCCTCGGAATATTCAAATAAACAACCGAAGTCATGAAATTCTACGCTGAACGGAGATTCGCTACTGAAGGATATGGAGTAACTCAGCCCTGCCAAATCCAATATATCAAATATTTCCAGCGATATTTGTAGAGATCCGACCTCTACCCCAAGATCATCTCCATAAATAGCATAGAGTTTAAGGGTGAGTTTCTATTTTAGCAGCCCTATGTCAAAATCATGAAAAAAGGCGGAAAAGAGTTGCTTTACAACTCTAAACAGAATGGGGATAAGTTTGAGTCCTACGCCGGTGGACTTATATTGCGCTTGAAGAAAGATATTGCATTAGTGGGAGACATAGTAATTGAGTTTAAAGATACTAAAGCAGTTGGACACAACTTGCTGATTAGTTATACCTTCAATACCACTTTTGTGAATACCAATGCGTAAGATTTGTGGGATTTAGTTTGTTGAAAATAAAGTTGAAGGAGTTATCACCTTTGGGAAAGCAAAAGCTCTCCAATTTCAGCAATTCTTTCGAAGTGGTTGTAGGTCTAAAGCAGCTTTGCCTTTGCGGGGAGAAGCGAAACATGAGTGGGTGTAGCTTATGCAAAGGGGCGCTAAAGGAAGAATAGTAACGTTGGTAAAAAATCCAATCTATAATGAAAGTAAGCATCTTTTAACTTAGCGAAGATAGAGTTACCTCGCCAAGGGTCGTGCAATCGGCTTCGGCTAAGGAAACTGAAATCAAATGATGCTCTCTTATTCTTAAACTTTCAATAGCTCATGAACTATTTTGTATTAGACCAAGAATTTGTAGGAAGATTGGAAGGTCCTAAAGTTTATTTGGCTGATAGTGGAATCTCAAATTTAGTGTATTAGATATCATTGAAGTTGTGAGTAGCTGCCTATCTTGCTCCTTGCAAAGTACTTCAGCTCTTCGTCTATTTGGGATTTATTGCCTCTTGAGCCGCCACTAGTCCTCGACTGCCTTTTGTTTATATGCTATCCTCCATGGATTTTGTATAGGAAGAAGGAGGCAGACATTGAGTTTTCTCCCGCTGTCTTCTTGAACTATGATTTTCCGCCGACTGTGCCCACTGATAGCTTTTTGTTCAGACCTGAACTATTCCTCTTTCCTGCCTGACTTTCGCCTCTCATCCTGATTTCGCTCCTGGCTGTCTGTCTAGTGAAGTTTCTCTGGCGGATGTGCTTGGAATTGGATCGATTGATGGGCTGTCGCTGGAACTCAGAGTAAGTTGGATGCTAGGGGATGGCCTCTACGTATAGCGGCTGTCTTTATTCCTGAAGGTGCTAGCTTAGGACAAATCCTTTCACATTGTTGGGTACGAAAAGTTCGCAGTCTTAATCATGCTATAGACTGGCTTACTATTTCGAGACGGGCTGGTCAGCCTTCCAGCATCCATTAAAGACAGTGCCATCATTGTAGATGATTTCACCCTCTCCTTCTTTCAAATCGTTTACGAACTGTCCTTTGTAGATGGTCCCATCAGCCCAAGTGAACACTCCATAGCCTTACTTCTTATCTTTCTCCCAGCTCCCTTCATATTTGTCGCTCCTCCCAGGTCCTTTCTTCCAAACTCCCTGGCCGCACCTGAGTCCGTCTTTGAACTGCCCCTTAAAGAAACTGCCTGTTGACCAATAATATTCGCCATAGCCGCATGGCTTGCCGTTTTAATAATCTCCTTTGTAGCTATCGCCATTTGCGAACCTCTATACTCCTTAGCCGTGTTTCAAGCATTCCTTGAATTCGCCTTAGTACCTATCTCCATTCGTCCATGTATGCACACCATATCCGTCAGCTTTGCCTTAGCGCCACTACCCAATATAGGAATCACCTTTGGCTCCTCTCCAGATACCTGAGCCGTGCTTAAGTCCATTAAGCCATTCGCCTTCATAGAGCTCTCCATTTTCCCACTCGTATCTGCCACAGCCTTCAGGCTTGCCTTTGACGTAGTCTCCTTTGTAGACTGAGCCGTTGGTAAACTTTTAGTACCCTTTCCCATGCTTGAAATTATCAAGCCATTAGCCCTCGTAAACTCTACCATTCACATAAATCATAATCCCTTTGCCAGTCCTTCTGCCTTCGGCAATCTCACCAAAGAAGACGGATTCTCTAAACCTTTTGATTTGCGCATGGGGCAAAGTTCTAAGGACATCAGTTGACACAAAGCTAGAAAGGGGTTGGTAGTGGATAATAGCGTGGGCGATCCTTTAGATGTGCTGAATGAGTGAGGAGTTTTCAATGTTGAGAACTTTGCGGTGGATTTGTTCCTGATGTTGAGGTTAAATGTTTTCGGAGGGAATTAATTATTGGGTATTACTTTTCCTATTTATCCACATCGCCACTGTGATGTTAAATTTATTAAAAGTGTTACAAACATTAGCGATAATCAACAAAAACAAGAATTATCCGTCAGCCACTGAAATTAAAGGGTCATAATGTGCTTTATAATGCACAAAGGGAATAACTGAAGGACTGCAAAGAGGAAGAAAGACGTTTTTATAGAAGAAAGAAGAAATTTCTTTAGATCTTTGTAGGATTTTTTGAGCTATTTGGTTATGAATAATGATTGCTGTTAGTAGACCACTTAATTTTTGTGCTGCCTTGAATGCCACTTTTCGTATATATACTAATATTGAACAGTAATAATCAAACTTTCTCGAGCTAAGCAGACATAATTTCAGCCTATTCTTCAACTCCTCAATGAGGTTTCCGACTACTGAAGCCTTCTAATAGGGAATCTGTTTTCCAACCCTAACGATATATCATATAGTTCTAAATAGCCCCTCAACCTTTCGTTAATTAACCGAAAATACTGAGAAGTTTCTGCAGGAGCACCATTTCTAAAAAAGTCAGGAGCTTATGAAAACAAATGACATATTATTAATAAGCCTTTCTGTGTATATTCAAAGAAGAAATGCCAGCAAGAGTATATTAATAACTCAAGTATAGCTTCATGAAGAATCACAAGCTTATAGTGCAGAAATAAACCCAATCTGAGCCTTTTTTTCCTGAAAGTACCCTAAAATTAGTAAAAGATTTAACGAGCTTTAATCACAGAACTGATCATTTCGATCAAAGTATAAATGAGGAGATTTTATTTGAATGCCCAGCCACCTTCTCAAAATAGGAGCATGCAGAAAATGGTTCAATTGAAGAATGTGGCTAATATGCTTAGTTGGTTGTATTTAAAACAGATCTTTACAACCTTAAGTGCAGAGTTAGTAATGTTACTTTCAAAACAGATGCTTTAGATTCGAACCAAAATGAAAATCTGCGTTTAGGGGAGCTTTGCTTTGATATTCTATGGATAGTAAATAGCAAATATTACTGTTTTTGAGTGTATTCATTCATTAAACCTTAAATTCATAATATTTTTGTATTTTTTGTTACAACTCTTCGAAATGAACAAACTAACGCTTTTAAGTAATGGAAGCAATTCCCGAATTTATGCCTATGGCCAAGGCGAAGAGCGGGTGGCGCTCAAGGTCGTGGATACTTCCAACCTTAAGGAACAGAAACACCTTAAAAACTAGTTTTAGCTCCTGCAGAGCCTGCATCATAGACATGTGATAAAGAGTCTGAAATACCGTTAAAACGTTGTCTTTCAGGGTAATAAAACCGATAAGTAGCTAAAAACAATAACTCCGAGCAACATCCTTGTTCTTGAACATGCCTCCAAAGGTAGTTTACTAGACTACCTTTTAAAGGAAAAGCCTGAAATCAGCTCAAGGCGACTAGCTTTCAAAAGCATAGTTCAGGGACTCGCCTATCTCCACTCTCAGGGGATAGCTCATCGCGACCTCAAACTGTAAAACATCTTAGTTTTTGTTTAGGATGGTTAGGAGATTTTCAAAATCAGTGACTTAGGCTTCGCCACTCGCTTCAAATCCAACGAAAGCACCATCAGGTTCAATGACTACAAAGGTACCAGAAAGGGTTATATGGCTCCTTAGATTCATGCCTGCCTCAAAGACCGTTCAAAAGACTACGATGCAGCCAAAACGGACATCTTTGCTTTGGGGGTGATCCTCTTTGCGTTGGTCTTCGACAAGCTGCCCTTCTAGTACGCAGTACCCACGGATTCATACTTCAAAAAAATAATGTTAAAATAGTTCGGCACATTCTGGGCCAGTCATAACTCCACTTTGCTTTAGATGGAGAAAGGCTTCAGAATGTAAGAGATGAAAGGTCTTTTCGAAAAGATGGTGGACTTCGAGCCTTCTCAGAGACCTTCGATCGAGTAAGTTTTGAAATTCGATTGGCTCCTTGATTGAGCTCGAAAACGTACGTTTGATAGCATTATCTTTATATTAGCTGCCATTTTAAAACAACGATTGAACTTTTTATTTTCGAAGGCAACTTCACCAATTAGTGCCTTTTCGAAGTCCACTGTTTAAATATTCTATCATAAATTACATAGCCAAATTGTCCAAGTCGCTTTGGGGTCATTGTATGATAGCCAGTCGTCTCAGATTTGCTAAAACTCCGGCTTCTTCCTTTATTTTTCCAGTTGACTATAGAAGCTTATTTGAAATTCGGAATATACCATGGAGGCCGATTATAGCACACCTTTGTTTTATTTTCCCAAAGATAGTTGAATGCTTGGAGTAAGAAGGTAGATCCAGGCGGGGATATCTTCCGCTACTTTGTTCTTCAAGTTCAGTCCCCTAAATCCGAGATGCTCAGTTTTGATAATTTGAGGACAAGAATATTAATATCATACTATAACGCCTAACTTTCTCTTGAGCCTTCTCTCTAGAAGCTAAGATACTCCTGGGTTGAGGGTCTCCTTTTTATTGCTGATTTTTTTGATTTCTCCCAGACCTAGCTTTTCAGCCAGGCCTTCAGCATCTCCCTTTACCACTCCTAGGGCGTTGAACCAACCCATGATATTAGCTAACATCTAAGGGGCAAGCTATCTGCGGGAGGGACGTGAGGCCATAACTGTGGGTGGCAGATCATCTGCTTAGCTATTTTCCTTAGGAGACAAGAGAGGCGAATCATTGGCAATGGTGGACATAGAAGAGTTCTTGTATGAGCAGCATTAAGAATCTTAAGTCTTTTTGCACATTTCGTTTGCTTTGAGTTTTAGATTATAAGAAGTTTAATTTGTCTTGGAATAAATAAAACTAAGCGATGTTCGTATCCAAGAATAAACAGCCTATATCTTATTTTGAGCTCCCAAAACAAAGCAAGTTTTTTACCCTACTTTCCTCGAACCATTTTAGAAATATTTTTAAATCTTGCTTAGAATTAGGGTTTTTGTAATTTCTACGACTTCGAACTGTATACAGAAAAAAGATTCTAAAACTTTTCAAAAGCATTTTTTAGTTGTTAATCAAGCACCCCTCAATTCATCACCCCATCAAACATATTTTTCGATTAGTGTTTTTGAGCGAAATAAAACATTTCTTAGAAATTCGTAAATTAAAAAGTTAATTGACTTCAAAAAGCTCAAGTGGGCATAAAAAAGTGACCGCCCTCTAGGATTAGGCTTAAGAACATGGGTATCAAATAAGTACGATCATGTCTAATAATATGTGAAATTAAAACGTACTATTTAACAATAAACAGGTAGATCATGAGCTTTCGAAAACTCCTTTCTGTTCAAGACGTTTGTTTCTCTTCTTAAGCTTGAACCCATGCAACAGCTTCCATCTTTTGCGGGCTGAAACCAGCTTGAGTCTGCTTACATCGGTTGTCTAAGGGTTCTAATCATCAAGGTTCACATATCTTAAGACTTTCTGCACTTTTTGGTGGTTCATTGGGGCTTTTTCCTCTTGCTGTTAGTGCCAAACTTTCATCTTTTATTGATAACTTGCTTTCAAACACTAGGGAACTAAGTACTCCGGAACGAACTCCGAAATGGTAACCTTCCCATGATCTATTTTTTTCCTCAAATCATTTATAGCTTTCACTAAGACTTCTCTTTCTCCACTATTATGTTCGAATTCTTCCTTGAGCTATGGAGTTTTAAGTAGCTTCTTTTTGAAATCTAGTTGCCTGTAGAGATCAGCTCTGTGGTTATTCAGACTATTCCATACATCATTGACCCTATATCTGAATCCCTCAAGTTATTTGCGAGTGATTGGTAGCTACTTGATGATAGTGTGCTAGAATGTTTAACGTTCGAAAGCGATTAATTCCTGAAGTTTATTGATTTCTGGTTAGTTGTTTTAAAGGAAGGTCATCAGAAAAGGTTTCAGTCTGAAGGGTTAAAGCAAAGCTTTGAAATCACTGTCTACAAAGTGCAGGCCCATCAAAATAATGGAAGTCATGTTTATGAGCTAAAACTGAGGTTTTTTGAAGACCTTTTTGGCCTGTTTGCGGAAGACTGAACTGTCCAAATCGGCTAAGAGCTTTGGGGTGGCAATTAGCACATTAGTGTTTCCGTTCATCCAAATGGATAAAGTATAGAATCTCAGGTTTATTGGGTCTTCTTAATTATAAAGCCCCACTGAAGGGACTCTGCAACGCTCAAGCAATAAGGCATATCTGTAGACTTCTCGCAAATTCTAGACCAAGACCAGAATTTTGGGATTCACCAAACCGAACTTCAATGTTACATACAGATTGATTGGAAGACTCAGTTTATCTCCGACTGCGTAAAAGTGGGTGATTTGCTACTCTTTTTCTGTCTTTATAGCAGGAGTCTCAGGCAACTAGTAGTCGATTCTGACTGCTTTAGGCATCCACTAGGTTTTAAATTTTTATATTTAGGATCCTCTTGAAATGCAAGAAATCTTATAGATAACTTTATTGGGGTTGAGGCTACCAGCTAAAAGTTCCAGAGATTCTCCATACCCAAAACCGAACAACAAATCTGCTTCGGGAACTGCAATAAATGCGATTCTGTCTTTTTATTTTTTCCAAAGATTGTTGACCTTCAGTGGACTTCCAACGATGATGGCTTTGTCGCCAATTTAGCCGATATCTTGCATGTAAAGATTGACGATTGGCAAGCGTGAGCACACATTCAGGAAGTGATGAAGATTCTGTGATAGTTCCTTAGAGTGGGACAGGACGACAAGAAATCCTTGTTCCTCATTGGTAAATCTTCTCAGTGCATGCAGGAGTAAGCCCAAAGTTTTTCCTGCTGTTTAGGGTGCAGTTATTATGAGGTGATCAACGTTATCAGCAGCTTATAACAGCTGTTGCTGGAAGTCAGTGGGGGTCAGGATGTTGAGTTTCTTTAAGCCTTGGCTTATGATGGGGTAATCGGCGAAGAGTTGCGCCATGTTTTTCTCTTATTCCATGGTTGTTGATATAATAAAATATTAGCTCAAACATACACTTTTTTGTGCAAATCCATTATTTCTCAAAAAATAGCATCCAAAGGTATTCTCGTTTGAGTTATTGCCCATTTATGTTCGAAAGTTTCCCGAAAGCTATTAATATAGTTTAAATGATCAGAAAAGTCTTAGTGGCTTTGACAGTATTTTTGACTGTCACGTTAGCTTCAGAGTCTCCCTTCCTCGGGAAAATATCTCTGAAGCCTTTGAGCCAAGGCACTCCATCTGAAGTGATCGGTATTGGTTGTTTTAGTTAGGTTTTCGACCACTTTCTTAGTAGCCTAAGATCGCCAATTTGAAAAACAACGAAATTTAGCTTAAATTCGTCTCTGATTAAGATAGCTGCAAGGCGGTTCCCCAAACTCTAAGCCAAAGTGCAGCCCTTATGGCTATCATTGATATCTCTCAACTCCCTTTCATGAGTTGCGGCCTGAACATCAAAAAATTCAGATTGAAACAAGCTGGCTTCAAAGGCTTCCTCCTTGTGAATGACTCATAAACACTTGAGAAAAGTTATTGCCACATGCTTGACGACAGCCAGTTTCTGATGGGTTCAATTAACACTTCGACGTTCAATCTTGTCCAGAAGTACTACTAAGCAGGATCGAAAGAATAACCCAAGTTTGAAGTCAAAGGTCTGCTTTCAATCTAGCTGTTCAACAGCAGTCAAAAGCTGCTTGAGGTCTGGACAAGCTCCCTTAATGATAAGACTTACGAAACGATAGAACTTTTAGGACGTTCAATGGCGAAGTTGGGCACTCTGGAGAAACATGTACAGTGGACTCCCAGGATAGCAAGCTACGACTGTATCCATGGGGAAAGTGCGAATGTATGCGCCAATAGCTTAGAAATAATGTCCTGTGGGTGCAAAGGCGAATTCTGCTCCCCCGAAACAAGTATCTTGCTTTTTACTCAGGATAAAAAACTCCCGTTCCCCTAGTGAAAGAAGATATCAGACAGTTGCTGATTTTCAAGCAGCACAACTCCAAATATTTCAGCTACATGAGCAACTTCAAGTAAAAATGTTTGAGCATTTACCAAAAAGAGAAATACGCTGATGAGTGCGCATCAACAGTGATGTAGAGTCTGCAAATCGACAGCTTTTCGATAAATCAGGTTGTTGACAGCTTCCTGGACCAATGTGTGGACTCCAACCAAATAAGATCTAACTTCATCTACTCCGCTTTGCAAAAAGATCAGAGGGCATTCACTAGTTACGGTCGATATCCTCTCGTGCTTATCAACAAAGAAGCAGTAATTCCTCTCTGATTTAGATTGATTACAAAACAGAAGATGACTTTAATGGAATCATCTGCAATAAACTGCAGCTTACTGACGCTGGCTGCTTCACGATCGTGGATAACACGGTTGTGGTAACTTCTTCAACTTCAGTAGTGTTCTTCACTCTCCTAATCGTCTCCCTGGTGTTGATTGGAGCGGCAGTGGTGTATTGCTACAGGAAAAAACTAAAACGCGAGATGAACAAATAAATCAAGATGCAGGTTTCTACAGCAGTTGAGCATTACTTTGCTTTGACCTAGACTAGCCAGAGCGCCAAGTGATTGAATTCTATAATTGTTGTTATATCATATCATATGAATAGGGAGGAGATGCCGAGAATCCGGCTTAAAGTGGCCACTACTGCAGGGATCAACATCCTTTGCACTGCTCTCAGGAAGTGGAAAGTTGCTTAGTGGCTTCCTCACATTGAGTAGGCCTTTCGTTAGGTCAAAGAAGATCAAGGATAGGACTAAGACAGCAAAAAGACCTTTATCAAGGCGCTAAGGCTTAAAAAGGGGGAGTTTTATATCGCAAATAGTGAGATCATAGGGGATGTGTTTTAGGATAATGATGAAGTGCAGTGTGAGATAGATTTCAAGGGGCAAATCAAAAAGTAAGTCAAGGAGCAAAAAAAGAAGAAGAAAAATTAGAGTAAGGAATAAATAGAAAAGATTGCTGTAACTAATGATAAAAAGGATAAAAGTGAGAAGAAAATCAGTCCAAAATAGCAGACTTTTAAAGAGACAGAGTTTGCTGCAAGTAAGCCAAGAAAAAAGAGGCAAATTGAAGAAAAAATGCAACTTTTACCTGAGGGAGAAGAAGTCTTTGAGAAACATATCTAAAAAGTTTAGATTTAGCATAAAGATTAAAGCCTAGAAAACAAAAATATCCAAAAGAATACAGTACGGATTAGTGAAGAGGAAGCAGCAAAAAGCACAAAAAATGAAAAAATTGTAAAAGTAGATGTCTTATAAAAGCTGAAATCATTGATAATAATGAAGAGCTCAAAGAAGCCAGAGCCGACCCCAATAAAGGAGTAGTCTCCAGCTATAGATAGTGAATAACCTAGTTCTCCAAATAGCTTATGATTATAATATTATCGCTCTATCAAATCGAAGCTTCAATAAAAACAGCACTCTATTTGACAGTTCTACAACCTTCCAATGTTATTGAGATTGATTGAGTAAGAAGAGAATCACTTGATCATCAAAGTTTCAATCTTTGCTGTATTTGTAGTTGAGTCTCATTCCTTTCCAGTACTTCATGACTCTGTTCAGCTAGTATCTGAAATATTCTGCCTCGATTTCGCTTGTGGCTTCGAGCTGCAGGTTGCGCTGGGGGGAAACGATTACCAAGCAACGGGTGATGTCTCTGATTTTATTCGATTTTATGTAAAACTCTGCTCCCTCCTTCACCACCTTATTAATGGCAGTTATCTCTATCTTTTTCTCATCTTCTTTGTCCAGCGACTTCCAGCAGATGTAACGGTTGTCGATTGACAGGTAGATGAATTTATCGTGGGGTTCATTTATCTTTTAGGAATGCTTTACCATTAGGTAGCCTTTTTTGAGGTTGCCTAGAACTTCCTGAATGGTCTCTGATTCTGAGCTTTAGTCGCTTTTTATCCTCGCGGGTGAGTGGGAAGGACTCCTCTTTTTTTAATTTTTTATCTACCCCATAGCCCTCCCCAATAGATCGCGTATTTTGCCAATACGCTCGGCAGTCTGAGAGTGGACTTTGAAAGGAAGGGAACTTCTGTTGTTTGTGATGAACATTCTCCTTCTTTTTTCCAATTGACTAAATATTATTACGCAGCATAATAAGCTCGACTATTGAATACTGCAAAATAGATAATAAAGCAACTTTAGGATCATTTTCATTTTTTTAGGTTTACGCCTGATTTGAGCTTTGAAAGACTTTCAGCCAGAGTGGGTTTTTTCTTTTTTTGTTCGTTTTAGGCCGTAAGAGGAGCTAATCTCCTTTGACCTCTAGAGGCTTAGTTGCTTTTATTGTAGATATCCAGTAAGGTCTGCTTTCTGGGCTCATTGCGGTACGCGAAAAAACTGGCCTTTTTCTTGTCATTTGCAGGAGCCAGGTATTACTCTGATTCAGACTACTACTTTTGAGAAGACTTTTAATTCATCTCTTCTTAAACTGAACCTTAAGCTGAATGCTATTAGCTTTCAGACAAAGGCTTCTTTCTCTTGTTTGCAGCCACCCTCTAGTTATTGGAGCCATCGGTCTTCGCTGCAGTTTTGTTTTTGCCTTTGTATTTTAGAAACTGCTCCAATGAAGTTATGATTGACTTGATTTCTTAGAGAAGTACATACTTCTTGATGTTGAGGTTCAAGAGGAGCAATCTTAGATGTAATCCCTTGGGGACATTGATTATCATTTTGAGTTCTTTCTAGGTCAGAACTAGCCAGTGCTCATTGTTTTTGTCATACAGCTTTATCTACTTTTGGATCTTCTTGATTGTAGATCTGATGAGTTGCTCCATTTTGTACTTCAACTCAAAAACGTTGACTTTTGGTTTAGTGCTCTACTAATTGAGTATCTCAGTGACGAGGGCCAAAGATTTATTGACCAGATAAAGTTGACAGAATTGGATTTCCCTCTAACGGGTCCATAGATACTTTGGTTTTGTTTGGTCTTAGTGGTCTTAGTGGTCATAGTCAAGAGGCAAGGGTTAGTTTTTTTAGTTGAGCCATTTCATCATGAAAGTGTAGAGGGCAGTTATTTCGGTTTATCTCACATGGGCTGCGATGTCGAATGCTAGCTTCATGAATTTGCGTAAGGAAAGAGCTTTGGCCGAATCCAAGATATTGGGGTCGAACATGAGCTGCGAAAGCTAGACTACATCTTGTTCTGCAAGTCTGACAATCTTCTTTTTGCAGATATTCAAAAGATACTGCTCCATCCTCCTGAAAACATTTTTGAAAACGGTCAACCCTAGCTTGCAAAGTTCAGGACCAGTCAAGGTAAGTTAATTGTTCAGCACAAATCCTTACTGGTAGTTTATCGAGGTTATCTTCTCGCAGTCTTTGACGAAGTCTTTGTACTTTTTCAACCTTGAAGAAAGAATCGGATGCGCTTAGAAGTATTACTTTGAGTGGGCTATTCCATAAAGGGGCAAAGATTTTATTTTTCGTTGGCTATCGATGTTGTTAGTGGCTTCCTGACCATAAGTAGCCGAGTTGCCGACCACAGCTGGAATTGCTTAAATAGAGTCCTTACTGTTCTCATCCCCTTGTGGCAAGGAGGATGAAAACCTTTCTTTGCTGACTTCTAATTGGTTCTAGCTCGTAACCACCATAGGTCCGCTGTCAATATTGTGCTGATGATAGGGTTATTGTGCAGTGTGGAAGTAAGGCGTTTCATTTGGATCACTCTCCATACTTTATCTTCGTTAGGCTTACCTAAAAGATGATTCTTTTGGCTAGACATTTGAGTGCTCCAATACCACATTATTATTACTACTCTTTTGTGTGATAAATTGTTTGTAGAATTGAGCTGCGAATTAAATATCTCCCTCATTGATTTCTCGCTCATTGGGGATAGAGCCATTGGTTTATTTGTGTTAGATGGATCTGTTGGAGTTGGGTTATGCGAGGGTCGTCTGGTGCCTGTTCTGCAGAAAGGGAAGCTCCATGTAGGTTTGACAGGGGATGATGGTGCGGTCGCAGTTTATATGTTTATGGCGGTGTGCTCATAAAAACAGGTAATGTTCGACTTCCTTTATTCAATTATGTATCTTTTTTTTGTACATAAATCAAGATATAGACAATTACAAGGGCTATGTGGTAGGCCCGCAGGATTGCAGTCGTATAAATACGATCAAATGGGTCTCCTCCCGGTTAATTTCAAGGGTGAGTGCTCCTGCCGTGCATAGGACTGGCTTGTCTTCCTGGATGAAGCTTGATGAGGTTCTTCACATCCTTTAGATGACTTCTATTGCCAGACTCACCAATATATCCCATTATATCAAGAACCTAATACTCTTCTTAACACTCATAATGAACATGTCCAAGATCAATATCAACTGGCCTGTTGCTGCGGCTGTTCTTGAGGCTGTTCCTGCTCGGGTTCGTCTTCTTTGGTGGCATAC
>Ga0316217_10002977_pt1 | contig 19841 bp, 22 predicted proteins | sample 1anoAmetaG_FD_203633 | JGI IMG/M metagenome (GOLD analysis project Ga0316217, IMG submission 203633) | Freshwater microbial communities from Trout Bog Lake, Wisconsin, USA - 1anoA | ecosystem: Environmental > Aquatic > Freshwater > Lake > Hypolimnion/Profundal zone | place: USA: Wisconsin...
GGGGGGGGGGGGGGGGGGGGGGGGGGGGGGGGGGGGGGGGGGGGGGGGCGCGGGGGTCTTATCGGGCGCCGGACCGCTGATACTTAAACCCCCGCCTTCCTGGGCGCGCAGGTTCAGGCCCAGAATTGCGGTTGCGACGATGGCCGCCAAAAGCACCAGCACGCGTTGGGTCATAAGAAATTTCTCACTCAAACAAGTAAAAGATGGGGGAATTGTCCCCGACCGTGGCGCATGGCGTCAAGGGGTGTGGCGAGATTTTGTGGCATTTCCAAGCCGCGACCGTAAGGGAGCGACCGCGCTGCGTTCGAACGTCGATTGGTCGCTCCCCGACAGTCGCGGCTCGGTTGACGCTCCGGTAGCACATTTATGGCCGCACCGCGCTCAGGACACAATGGCATCGGCTTCAATCTCGATCAGCGCCGCGTCGTCGATCAGGCGTGCCACTTCCACGATGGTGATGGCCGGGCGGATATCCCGGAAAAGATCCCCATGCACGGCGGCGACTTTCTGCCACTCGGCAATTTTGGTCACAAAAATACGCGTGCGGATCACGTCGGTCATCTGGCCGCCGAGGGCCTCGATGGCCCCGCGGATAATGGCCAGCGAGCGCTGGGCCTGCGCGCCGACATCGGGCTGGAAGGTGCCGTCGGCTTCGATCCCCACCGTGCCGGTGACGGCAATGGTGTTTCCTTTGCGTACCGCGCGGCTGTAGCCGAGCTTGGGTTCCCACGCACTGCCGGTGCTCACGGATTGGGTGCCGTTGCGCTGGCTGACAACATAATTGGGAAGGTTCATCGACAACTCCAGAAAAAGGGTTTCACAAGATCGCACGTTTATATCGCCTGAGTGCCGTATTGACAATCGCCGCCGAGCGGGGATCATTAGATGAAAGGGTTTGAAAGAAGTCAGAAGCCAGAAGCCAGAAGTTGGAAGTTGGAAGTTGGAAGTTGGAAGTTGGAAGTTGGAAGTTGGAAGTTGGAAGTTGGAAGTTGGAAGTTGGAAGTTGGAAGTTTTCGGCCTGCAGGGCTGGAACATAATAGCCGAGGGCAGCGTCGCCCCCGGTTCGCGAGGTCGCCAATAGCCGCACCCTGTGGGGGTGCGATATTGCCAAAGTGTTGTTTTGTGGAGGATTCAGCATGAAGCGAGAACTCGGACTGGCGATTGCGACCCTGGTATTGACCTTGGGGACAGGACTCCCGGCTCCGGCGGTCCGGGCGGCCGGGGTGGCGGGACTTTCCCCGGAGGAGACGCTGCTGGAAACGCGCGGCATCTTTCCCAAGGATAATGCGTGGAATACCCCTATCGCACAGTTGCCGGTGGATCCCAATTCCGGCCGCTACATCAACAGCATCGGGCCGACCCGGCCGCTGCATCCGGATTTTGGCACCGGTCACAATGGCATTCCGTTTCAATTTGTCGATAAGACCACCCCGCTCTCTCGCGTGAAGTTCGAGTATGCCGACGAGAGCGATCCCGGGCCGTATCCGATACCGGATAACCCCAAGATCGAAGGCGCACCGGGCGCCACCGACGGCGACCGGCACATACTGCTCATCGAGCGCGACCGCTGGGTTCTCTACGAACTGTGGAATTCGGAAAAGACCGCCGCCGGCTGGACGGCCGGCAGCGGGGCGATTTTCGATCTCAAGACCAATCCGCACCGGCCCATCGGCTGGACCTCCGCGGATGCCGCCGGCCTGGCGGTGCTGCCGGGCCTGGTACGCTTTGAAGAGGTCCATATCCGCCAGGAGGTCACGCACGCCGTGCGCTTTACCGTACAGCATACGCAGCATGGCTACGTGGCCCCAGCCACGCACAGCGCCAGCAACAAACGTGATCCGGCCCTGCCCCCGCTGGGCATGCGCGTGCGTCTTAAGGCCAGTTACGACATCAGCAGCTTCCCGCCCGATGTGCAGGTGATCCTCCGCGGCCTGAAGAAATATGGCATGATCCTGGCCGATAACGGCAGCAACTGGTTCATCACCGGCGCCCCGGACGACCGCTGGGATGACGACGCGCTCCACAGCCTGGCGCGGGTTAAGGGCCAAGACTTGGAAGTGGTTAAGATGGGAGCGATTACGACGAAATAAGGACTAATGACTAATGACGAATCAAATTACAATAATCAATGATCCAATAATCAAACCTTAGTACGTCCCCCGTTTCGTGATTGATCCATTGAAAATTGGTCATTGATTCGTCATTAGTCATTCGTCATTGCAAAGGACCGCCGTGTCTCTATTTCGCATTCTATCGTTGACCCTCCTGGCCGCTGGTTTTGCCATCCCGCTGCAAGCCCAAACGCCGGTGGCTCCGCCCGCCTCTTACTGGATCTACGTCGGCACGATGGGCGGGGCACGCAGCCAAGGCATCACGCTGCTCAAAATGGATACCGCCAGCGAGCGCTTGACCACGCAAGGCATTGTGGCCAAGGCCCAGAATCCGAATTACTTTGCGCTCCATCCGCGGCTGCCGATCTTGTATGCGGTCATGCGGAGCGGGGCCGACCAGGGCAGCCAGGTGGCGGCCTATGGCATCGACGCCGCGACAGGGCACCTGCGTGATTTGGGGCGGCGCGATACCGGCGGTGCGGGGGCGTGTTATGTCAGCATTACGCCCGATGGCCGCACCGCACTGGTGGCGCATTACAACGCCGGCAGCGTCAGCGCGTTGCCCCTGGATGCCGCGGGCGTCCTGGGACCCGTGGCGACGGTTATCGCGCATCATGGTTCGAGCATAAACCCCCGGCGGCAGGAAGGGCCGCACGCCCATTGTTTTGATCCGGATCCGGCCGGGCGCTTCGCGCTCGCGGCCGATCTGGGGCTCGACCAGGTGCTGGTGTACCGATTGGATTCGCTGCGCGGCGGCCTGGAGGCCCATGGGTCCCTGGCGCTGCCGCTGGGTGTGGGTCCGCGGCACCTGGCCTTTGCCGGTGGGGGCCGGTTTGTGTACGTGATTTCGGAGATGGCGGCAACGGTGACGGTATGCCAGTACGATGCCCAGCGGGGCCAATTGGAGTCCCGCGCCACGGTGGCGACATTACCGCCGGACTACACCGGTGAAAGATCCGGCGCGGAAATTTGCGTGCATCCGGCCGGGCGGTTCGTTTATGTGAGCAATCGGGGGCATAACAGCATCGGGTGCTTTGCCATCAACCCGGGCACCGGCGGGCTGACCGCGGCCGGCGTGACCCCAACCCAAGGCAAGACCCCGCGCAGCTTCGCCATCGACCCGGCCGGCACGCTGCTCGTGGCGCTCAACCAGGATTCCGATTCGGTCGTGCCCTTTGGCTTGAATCCTGCCACGGGCGTCCTCACGCCCCTCGGCCAGGAAGTGAAGGTTATCTGCCCGGTCTGCGCCCTCATGGTGCCGGCGACCGGAGACGATGATAAACGGTAAATCCAACTACCCCACTCAATGCTTCAGCGCCATGATCAGGAGCGCAATCAAGGCGACAAACAGCGTCAGGCTCAGGCCAATAACGATCGGGTCCATCAGGCGTTCGCCAAAAGTGCGGCCGAGGTGGACCGTGTCCTGGCTGTTGAGGGCCGGCCGGGCGCCGGTGGCGGCGCTGGGGTTGCCCTGGGTGCGCATTTCGCCGGATCCGCCTTTTTCCAGGTCGGCGAGGCTGCCGATGTTGTAGGCCTGGCGGGCGATCATGGGCGACTCGCCGGCGGCGACGCGTTCGAGATCGATGAGCATGTCCTGGGCGGAGCCATAGCGATTTTTGCGTTTTTTGGCCATGGCCATTTCGGTGATTTCGCTGATGCCGGCGCTCAACCCGGAATTGATGTGATCCGGCGGGATCAATTCGTCTTTAAGATGGCGATGCATGACGGCCGAGGGGGTCGGGGCGTCGAAGGGGACGCGCCCGGTGATCATGTGATACAGGGTGGCGCCGAGGGAATAGATATCGGCGCGGGCGTCAATATCGAGTTCGCCGCGGATCTGCTCGGGCGAAATATAATAGGGGGTGCCGTAGGCTTTGCCGGCTTCGGCCATGGCGGCCGCCTGATCGTTGGTTTCGCGGGCCAGACCCATATCGGCGAGCTTGGCGATGCCCTGCGGGGTGATCATGATGTTCTTGGGTTTGACATCGCGGTGCACAAAGCCGGCCTGATGGGCGTGGACCAGCGCCTTGCAGACTTGAATGATAAGCTTGAGCGCCTCGGGCTCGGGATAGGCTTCGCCGCGATCAAGCCGATCGAAGACGGTGACGCCTTCGACGTATTCCATGACGAAGTAGTGATAGCCATTGGCCTCGCCGACATCGACGGCACCGACGATGTTGGCGTGGTTGAGCTTGGCGGCGGCTTTTCCTTCTTTGTAGAAGCGCTCAACGAACTCGCGGTTTTCGCTCATGCGTTTGGGGAGCACTTTGATGGCGACCGTCCGATCGAGCGAGATTTGCCGGGCCTTAAAGACGGTGGCCATGGCCCCGGCGCCGAGCTTGGAAAGAATCTGGTAGCCCGGAATCTGTTGCATGGGGGCGGGTTCTTCGGCATGGGAACGGGCGCGCTCCAGCTGGGATGGGGTTAAATAACCATTGGCCAGCAGCAGATCGCCCAAGGTCCGCGTGGCGGCGGCATCGCCGGCGGTTTCCTGGAGCATGGCCAGACAATCATCGACTTCCTGGCGGGTACACAGGCCTTGATCGACCACCACACGCCCGAGTTGCGTGTCTGTTTTGGATAGCGCACTTGTCGTCATAATCCTAATTCTCGTCTAAGAAATGTGGTCTAATGCTGCAAAGTCCAAGCCACGCGAGCGCTGGGAAAGAATGCTCCCGCCTGCGACCCAAGGAGTTGTTCCTTTAATTGTTAGCGAATCGACGGCAATAAGCAAGCAAAATTTTATCAGGGGCGTTTGCGGAGTCCGTCTATATACGTACGCGGTGGGGAGCCGCAAGTTCGCGTCCGCTGACTATCGGCAAATCGATTCCATTCTATTACGGATTTTATGAAGCAGGGTTCCGTCGGGTGTGGCCAGATTTTGTGGCAAAGGCCCTCTCTTTTGTAATCCCGCCTTCAGGCTGTTCGACCGCCAACGCCGCCTGAAGACGGAACTCCAAATACTGTCGCAAAGTACGGCCATACCCGTTGCGTCCGCTTCGGGGTATTTTTCGCGGCCAAAGAATCGAAAAATTGTCCCGTCTCGCTTATACTTCCCTCATTATTCGTGTGGATGGAAGGCTTATGCGTAAATTCAATACTCAGCCGGAACCTTATCTGGCGGCCCGGCAAGCGAAGGTTCGTCAGGCCCTGGCGGAAAAGAAGCTGCCGGCGCTGCTGGTCACCAATTTTAAGGATGTGAGCTACCTGACCGGTTTCGAGGGGGATGATTCGTTTGTCATCCTGACCCCGGAGCGCATCATCCTGCTGAGCGATTCCCGCTATGAAGAACAGATCCCGCGGGAAGCGCCCGGGGTCGAAGTCATTATTCGCACCAAGGGCATGAATGAGGCGTTGGAAAAACTGCTCAAGAAGTTGCGGCTGGCGAAACTGGCGGTGCAGGGTGAAGCGCTGACCCTGCGCCAGCGTGACAACCTGGCCCGCGATTTGACCAAGGCGAAGCTCAAAACGCGCCTGGTGACGATCGACGATGTGGTGGTCAATGCCCGCAACATCAAGGATGCCCGGGAAATCCAGATTATCGAACAGGCCATTGCGGTGGCCGAACATGGCTTTGCCATGATCAAGGCCAACCTGCAGCTGGGCACCACGGAAAACGAACTGGCGAGCCTGCTGGTGCATGAAATGCGGAAACGCGGGGCCTGGGATGCGGCGTTTAATGTGATCGTTGGCGCCGGACCCAACGCCAGTTTGCCGCACTACCGGCCGGGGGATGTGAAGATCCAATCGAATACGGCCGTGCTGGTGGATTGGGGGGCCCTGGTGGGGGGGTATCGGTCGGACTTGACCCGGATGATCCTCGTCGGTAGCATCCCGCCGGCCATCAAGGAAATCTATCGGGTGGTGCTCGATGCGCAACTGGCCGCGATTGCCGCCATTAAACCGGGCAAGACGGGCAAGCAGATCGACCAGGTGGCCCGGGCGGTGATCCGCAAGGCCGGCTACGGGAAAAATTTCGGCCACGGGCTGGGCCATGGGGTCGGGCGCGACATTCATGAGACGCTCTCCTTCAGCCGCCTGAGTAAGACGGTGCTGGAACCAGGTATGGTGATGACGGTCGAACCGGGTATCTACCTGCCGGGCGTGGGCGGCGTGCGGTTGGAAGATGATATTCTGGTGACGGCTGAGGGCTGCCGGGTGCTGAGCCATCTGCCGAAGGATTTTGAATCGGCCAAGCTCTGAGGGCTTGGCGGTGCGTGTTTTTGTAGACGTGTTAAATTTGCGACGCAAGAGGTGTCGGCCATGGCCAAACAAAGTTCGGGTACGGGATTTACGGATACCAAACGGGTGCGGGAATTGATCGCGCTGATGGCGGAAAACCATCTGACGGAAATCGAACTCGTCGAGGACAAAAGCAAGATTACGCTTAAGCGTGGCGGCCAGGCGGCCCCGGCGGCGCCGGTGCATCATGCGGCGCCGGTGGTGCCGGCGGCGGCCGTGGCGGCAGTACCGGCGGTGCCGGCGATAGATGAGTCCCTGGTGGCGATCAAATCGCCCATGGTCGGGACGTTCTATACGGCGGCGAATCCGGAATCTGATGCGTATGTGGCGCTGGGTTCAACGGTTAATGAGGAATCGGTGGTCTGCATCATCGAAGCCATGAAGGTGTTCAACGAGATTCGTGCGGAGGTTTCCGGCACGGTGGCCAAGATCCTGGTGCAGAACGGCCAGGCGGTGGAATTCAACCAGCCGCTGTTCCTGGTAAAACCCTGACCGCGCGTTAGCCATTAGTCATTGAGGTCCTTATGTTTTCCCGAATACTGATAGCCAATCGCGGTGAAATTGCCTTGCGCATCATCCGGGCGTGCAAAGAGATGGGCGTCGAGACGGTGATCGTCTATTCCGAGGCCGATCGCGATGCGGGTTATCTGAATCTGGCGGACCAGAAGATCTGCATTGGGCCGGGTCCGGCGAGCGAAAGCTACCTGAACATCCCGCGCATCATTTCGGCGGCGGAAGTGGCCGACGTGCAGGCGATCCACCCGGGTTTCGGCTTTTTGTCGGAGAATGCCCACTTTGCCGAGGTGTGCCGGAGCTGCAAGATTGAATTCATCGGGCCGTCGGTGGAATCGATGAAACTGCTGGGGTCCAAGCTGGCCAGCAAGAACCTGGCGCGGCAATGCAAGGTGCCCCTGACGCCGGGCAGTGACGGGCCGATTAATACCGAGGCCGAGGCGGTGGCGGTGGCGCGCAAGATCGGCTACCCGGTGATCATTAAGGCCTCGGCAGGCGGCGGGGGGCGCGGGATGCGCGTGGCGCATAACGAGATTACGCTGCGGAGTTCGCTTAAGGCGGCGCAGTCGGAGGCGGAAAAATCGTTCAAGGACGGCACGGTCTTCATCGAGAAATTCCATGAAGAGCCGCGGCATGTCGAAGTGCAGTTGCTGGGCGACAAGCACGGCAATGTGGTGCACCTGTTCGAGCGCGACTGCACGCTCCAGCGCCGGCACCAGAAACTGGTGGAGGAGTCCCCCTGCCCGGTCATTGACGAAGCGACGCGGCAGGAACTGTGCAACTCCGCGGTGCGCCTGGCCAAGGCGGCGGGTTATTACTCGGCGGCCACGTGCGAATTCATGATGGACAAGGAGCACAAGTTTCACTTCCTGGAGGTCAACACGCGCATCCAGGTGGAGCACCCGGTGACGGAAATGGTCACGGGGATCGACCTGATCCAGTGGCAGTTGCGCATCGCGGCGGGGGAGAAACTGGATTTCCGGCAGGAAGATGTCAAGCACCAGGGTTGTGCGATTGAATGCCGGATTAACGCCGAGGACCCGGCGCGGAATTTCACACCGTCGCCCGGGCCGCTGGATGAATTTGTAGTGCCGGGCGGCCCGGGGGTGCGCATGGATACACATGCCTACCAAGGGTATCGGGTGCCGCCGAATTACGATTCGATGATTGCCAAGCTGATCGTGCACAAGGCGACGCGGGCCGAGGCGATTGCCACGCTGCGGCGGGCGCTGGACGAATTCCGGGTGGGGCCCGTCAAGACGACCATTCCGCTGCACCGGCAGATCATGGCCAACGAACAGTTTCAGCAATCCAAGGTGGATACGGGGTGGATCGAGCGGACGTACAAGGCGGTGGAGAAGAAGTAAGGCTTTATCCCACTGGCAATGGCGTCTTGTCAGAACCCTGCATCAGGATTCCTGGGCCGTTGCCGCGGCGGCGAGGGCCGCTTGCTGGGAGGCAACCTTGTGGTCATAGGCTCTGATCTTTCGGCCCAGGATAAACGCGAGAAAGCCCAGCGAGAGGGAGACCGGCGCGCCGACCAGGAGCATAAACCACGCCATGTATTTCGACGTATCTTCATAGCCGATAAACAGGTTCGGATCGTCGGGGCTGAATTGTCCACTCATCAAGGGGTATCCCTTTAACTTCGCCAGGGAGAAGACGATGGCTCCCATCGCCCAGAGCGCAATGCACAGCAACAAGGAGGCCACGGTCAGCATGACGGGGATCGCGGCCTTCCACCATTCCGGCGGGCGGGCAATGCGGCGTCCGGCGGCGGGGCGTGCCGCGGGCCGGGCCGCAGGCCGTGCGGCGGGGGTGCCGGGACGTGGTGTCGCAGAAAAAGCCGGCTCGGGCATTTTGATTTCCTTGGCGACCCCAATGGTGTCGAACTTGCCCGGCCGTTTGGCGGCGGGGCCTTTGGAACCGGCGGCCTTGGGTTGAGGAACGCCCATGGGCACGGCCCCCTTAAAGCCGGAACTCGACCCGCCGGTGTCCGGAGCCGGTGAACCAAATTGCCCCTGGGCCAACATGCCGACCAAGCCGGTGGAACTGGGCGCGGTGGCCGCTTCGTCCTGGCTCTCCTCGGGGGTGTCGGCCGGTGCCGATTGCATGCCTTGGAGTGCCGCCAGCGCGTCGGCATGCGGGGCGTTATTCTGATCTGAGCGAGGGCTGTTGCTCATGAGTTCTCCGAAACCTTCAGATACGTAATGGGGAAGGGCAGACTCGCGGCCAGTGCAATGGTAATGTTACCGTCAATGGATGGGTGGCCGCAACCGGATTTGCCGTAAGGTGGGGGCCGCGCGTATGATCGGGCACTTATGAGTCGTCAACGCATGGAACAGATCTGCGCGGTTATTGGTGCGGTAATGTGCTTGGGCAGGGCTTCGGTGAGTATGGCCCAAGTCCAAGCCGGCGCGGCCGTCGCACCGGTCGATCAAGTGCCGGTCCCGGTATCCACCTCATGGTTGGGCGTGGTGCTGCTGGGGCTGATGTGGTTGCTGATTGCCGCGATTATTCTAGGTCCGCTGGTGCGTTTTTTTGCCCATAAGATGCCACCGGAGCCGCGGAATCTGCCAACCGTTTATTAACGCGAATTTAACAAAGGAAGGTTATGGCCTCAGACTCGTCATTTGATATCGTCAGTGAAGTGAATCTTCAGGAACTGGACAATGCAATCGTGCAGGCTCAGAAGGAAATCAGCCAGCGCTACGACTTTCGGGGATCCTCGGCCGGGGTATCCGCCTTGGATACCAAGGAGAAGATCATCACGCTCACGGCCGACAATGAGCCGCAGCTTGAGGCGGTGGTGCAGGTGCTCATCAGCAAGATGATCAAGCGCGGGGTGGATGCCAAGGTGCTTGACCGGCAGAAACTCGAGGCCGCCACGCACAAAACCATTCGCCAGAAAGCCAAGCTCAAAAGCGGCATCGATCGTGAAACCGCCAAGGCGCTCCAGAAGCAGATCAAGGACCTGGGGCTCAAAGTCAACGCCAGTATCCAGGGCGAGTCGCTGCGCGTCAGCAGTCCCAAGAAGGATGACTTGCAGGCGGTGATGGCGGCCATCCGCGCCAAGCCGCCGGCCATACCGGTGCAGTTTAATAATTACCGGTGATCAGGCGGCGGTCACAATCCGCGATAGCTGTCTTTGCGATCCGCGATGATCGTGATGGTTACGACGCGTCGCGGGTCGTCAATTCGGTACACAATGCGAAAGCTCCCCACCCGGACGCGATAGAGGCCGATCTGCCCTTGCAGTTTCTTCACACCTTGCGGCCGTGGATTTTCCGCCAAGGTCATGGCCTTGGTGATGATGCGACCCTGCACCTCCAGTGGCAATCGGTCTAAAGCGCTTTGGGCGGGCGGACGCAACTCAACGTGATAAGGCATGGTTAGAGCCCCAGGCGTTTGCGGACTTCGCTCAAGGGAATGCTTTTGCCGGGCGCGGCCAGGCGGCGCTGGGATTCGGCAATGTCACCCAAATCCTGCTCGGTTAACTCCCCAGCGCGGCGTTGGAGGCGGCTGAAATCCTTCTTCGATACGATCACAAATTCCTGCCGTCCCAATTTCACGGTTTGCACGGTCATGTTTTCATCCTGACAAAATAGCCAACAAGCATTATAGCAAGTTATACTACGGCGATGCTGCCTAAACCACCACTAACCGTTCAAACCACCACGCTGTGGGAATACCCCTCGCAGGATTATGGCCGCGAGGCCCATGGGGATAAGGACTACGTCGGCGCTACGCCGGCGTGGGTTATCTGGAACCTGCTCCAGCGCTACACGCGAGAAAATGATGTGGTGCTGGATCCCATGTGCGGCTCGGGCACGACGCTGGATGTGGCCAAAGAGTTGGGTCGCAAGCCGGTGGGTTTTGATCTGGCCACCGCGCGGCCGGACATCAAACTGGCCGACGCCCGGCACCTTCCACTGCCCGCCGCCAGTGTGGACTTTGCCTTTATCGACCCGCCCTACAGCACGCACGTCGATTATTCCGACGACCCGCGCTGTATCGGCAAGCTTGATGCCGCGCCCGATGCGCCCAAAGAATCCGGCTGCAACGCCTATTACGCCGCCATGGGCCAGGTGATCGGCGAGATTCATCGCGTGCTCAAGAACCGCCGCTACATGGCTTTGTATGTGAGCGACAGCTTCAAGAAGGGCAAGCCGTTCATGCCGATCGGCTTCGAGCTTTTCGCCCTGCTCCAGCAGCACTTCAAGCCCGCCGACATCATCGCCGTCGTGCGCCACAATCGCACGCTCAAGCGCAATCACTGGCACACCGCGGCGATCGAGGGTAATTATTACTTGCGGGGGTTTAATTATTTGTTTGTGATGAAGAAGGAAGAGCGGTAATACCTCATTCAACAGCTAAATGCTTTATACTACCGGGATGGAAAAATCGCCAACTGTTCTCGACTGGTTAATCGCCCACTTCCCGCAGGCCAAGAAGACGACGCTGCGCGACATGGTCGCCCAGAAACGTGTTACGCTTAACGGCATGCCGGTGAAGACCCTCAAGCAGCCGGTATCGGCCACCGACAAGGTCGACGTGCTCGATGCCGGGGCCGGTGCCTCGCGCCCGGTGGTATTGGCCGAGGGGCTGCGCATCGTGCACCTGGATGCCGATGTAATCGTCGTTGAGAAACCCACCGGGTTGCTGACCGCCACGCATGACGAGGAGCCGCGGCCGACGGTGCTGCGCATCCTCAACGAGTTCCTGCAACAGAAGAATCACAAGGAGCGGGCGCACCTGGTGCATCGCATCGATAAGGATGCCTCGGGCCTGCTGGTTTTTGCCCGCAGCCTCGACGCCCTCAACGATCTGAAAAAGCAGTTCTTCGACCACACCATTACCCGCCGTTACGATGTGGTGGCCCATGGCACGTTCAAGGAGCGTTCCGGCCGGCTGGAGCATCAACTGACCGAAGATACCCGCGGCCTGGTGAAGGTGACCAAGGATCACAAGCTGGGCAAAGATGCCGTGCTGGACTACGAAACCCTTACCGCCGGCAAAGAGACGACCCATTTGCGCTGCACTTTATATACGGGGCGCAAACATCAGATCCGTGTGCAACTGGCGGCCGTGGGCCATACGGTCTGCGGCGATCCGATCTATGGCAAAGGCGATGAGCCGCCGTTCCGTTTGGCCCTGCATGCTTCCCACCTGACGTTCAAGCATCCCGGCACGCGGCGGAATGTATCGTTCAACGCGCCGCCGCCAGGGACCTTTGCCCACCTGGTGCGCAGCCCGGCGCAGGATTGCATTATCCCGCCGCCGACCCGATGATTGGGCCATGAGCAAGAATCCTAAAAAGCCCGAATCGCAGAAGCCCCGCGCCACCGGTGCGGGCCCGCGTCCCACGCACTGGCACCACGTGGCCGAATGGTACGATCAACTCGTCGGTGATGAAGGCTCGGAATATCACCAGCAGGTGATCATGCCCGGCGTGCTGCGCCTGCTGGCACTTAAGCCGGCCATGAAGGTCCTCGATATCGCCTGCGGCCAGGGCGTGGCGTGCCGGGCGCTGGCCCAGCACGGCGCGATGGTTACGGGTATTGATGCCGCCCCGGCCTTGATCGAAGCGGCCCGCCGCCGGAACCAGACCGACCGGCTGGCGATTACCTATATTGTTGGCGACGCGACCAAGCTGGCCACCCACGCGGACCTGGCCGGGCAATGCTTTGACGCAGCGCTGTGCATTCTGGCGATTCAGAATCTCACGCCACTTTCGCCGGTGTGGCAAGGCTGTAAGGCTCTGCTCAAGCCGGGCAGTCCACTCATTGTGGTGCTGATGCACCCGTGTTTTCGCATCCCCAAACAAAGCAGTTGGGGGTGGGATGAGCAAGTTGGCGCTCAGTATCGCCGGGTGGATCAATACCTGACAAGTTCCCAGGCCGAGATTCAAATGCACCCCGGGGCGGCGCCGTCGGAAACCACCACCACGTTCCACCGGCCGTTGCAAGCGTATATCAACACGCTGGGCAATGCCGGCTTGCTGGTGGATCACGTGGACGAATGGACCAGCCACAAGACCTCGCAGGCCGGACCCAAAAAGGCGGCGTTGGATCGGTCGCGCAAGGAAATTCCGATGTTTCTGGCAATTCGGGCGCGGGCCTACGGTTAGCCCATGGTCGCATCCCGCATCCCCGCGTCCGTGTTTCATGCGGTTTTTTCAGGTTCAGATTTACCGGCCGGTATCGCGGGCGTGGCGCGCATGCGTTTCCACGTTTTACCGGCTACCCAGCGCAGCAGGCGCAGCGTGGCTTCGGCAAAGGATAGCGGGACCCAATAGACGCAGAATAGGGCCGTCAGGGCGGCGGTAGCCAATGCCGCATCGCGGCAACTGGGCCACAGGGGGTGCCGGGAGAGCAGGTTGCCACTGGCGGTGGCGATAGCGGCCAGCACCAGCACGCCCACGGGCGGTGTCCAGAAGGGCCAGCGCAACGCCCGCCGCACCGTGTCGGTGAGCACATTCGCCAGGCACGTGGTGAATATCGCCGCCGCGCCGACCAGGAGAATGAACAAACATCCTGCCGGCAGTGTCAGCAGCCCGCCCATATCGGCCTTGGTGCTGGCCGCGACGAGGAACAGGATCACATAGGCCAGAACGTAAACCACCAGCGGCAGCACCAGCAGCAGAATGAAACTGGCCAGCAGCGCCAGCAGGTGGCTCGATACCACCACCGCACCGCCCGTAAGCGCCAGGCGCCAGCGTTGCCAGCGCGACAGGGGGGTGTGGTAGTCGAGTGCGGCCGACGTGCTCGCTGGCGTTTTCGTTGCCGCCGCACTCGAACTGTCGGTTTCCAACGCAGGTTTCATTCAATCACTTTCCGGTCTGGCGTCAGGAAACTCATTGGTCAGCACTTGAAGATGACTCGCGCCGTTTCCAAAACATTGGGCCGTATCCGCGGCTTAAGACCAAGTTTGTCAACCAGATCGACGGGCCGCCCGAGTAAGTCCGACAACCGGTTCTGCAACCCGCAATATTCAATCAAACCAATCGTGTGATGCGGCACGAACTCCACCAGCAAATCAATATCGCTATCCGGCCGGAAATCTTCGCGCAGCACCGAACCGAAGATGGAAAGCTCCTGTACCTGATACTGGCGGCACAGGTCGGCAATGGCTGCGAGCGGTAATTCTATGGCTCCGGCGATCATGGCTTGGGCCTCAACGAGAAATACACGCCTATATTATACCGTCTGGTTACCCAACCAGGCTCACACCGGTCATTTCCGCGGGCTGTGGCAGGCCCAGCAACTTGAGCGCCGTGGGGGCTATGTCCGCCAGGCGGCCGTCTTCCTTAAGCTTGGTGCCCTTAAAGCGGTCATCGACCACGATCAGCCGCACATCGTACGTGGTGTGCGCGGTGTGCGGGCAGTTGTTGATCGGGTCCCACATCTGCTCGCAGTTGCCGTGGTCGGCGGTGATGATCAGGCTGCCGCCCTTGTTCTGTATGGCTGCAACCAGCCGGCCGACGCAGGCATCGACGGTTTCGACCGCCTGGATGGCGGCGGGCAGTTTGCCGGTGTGGCCGACCATGTCGCCATTGGCGTAGTTGACCACGTAGACGTCGTACTTGTCGCTGGCGATGGCGGCCAGCACTACATCGGTCAGGCCCAGGGCACTCATCTGGGGCGCCTGGTCGTAGGTCTTGACATCCTTGCGGCTGTGGGCGCCGCGAATCTCTTCGCCATTAAACGGGCCGATGCCGTCCATGGTTTCCTTGTTGACGCTGCGCGGCTCGCGGTAGTCGTCGAAAAAGAACGTGACATGGGGAAACTTTTCGGTTTCGGCGGAGCGCAGTTGCGTCAGGCTGTGGGCTTCGAGCGTGGCGCCGAAAATGTCGACCATCTTCGCGGGCTTGTCAAAAATCACATTGACCGGCAGACCCTTTTCGTAGCCGGCCATGGTGGCGTAATACAGGTTCGTCGGCCGCGTGGTGCGGGCAAAGCCGCCGTTGGGCTCGCGGGCAAAGGCGGCATCGTCGTATACAAACGCCTTGGTGATTTCGCGCGGGCGGTCCCCGCGGTAATTGAAAAAGATAAATGCATCGTTGTCGCTTACCTTGCCGCCGGCCCCGATAACCGACGGCATGACAAACTCATCGCCGCCGCGCGAGGAGTCGGAGGCGTTGGCATAATAATGTTCCAAGGCCGCCGTGGCGGTGGCATACTTTTCGCCGCTGTTCTGCGTCAGCAGTTCGTAGGCTACTTTCACCCGCTCCCAGCGGTTGTCGCGGTCCATGGCATAGAAGCGCCCGACCACGGTGGCGATGCGGCCGACGCCGAGTTCCTTGCACTTGGCCTCCAAGGCGGCCAGGTAGCGCAGGGCCCCGGTGGGGGCGGTATCGCGCCCATCGGTGATGGCATGCACCAGCACACGGTCGCCGGGGAAATTCAACTTTTGGGCCAGTTCCAGGATGGCATAGGCGTGTTCCAGGTCGCTATGCACCCGGCCATCGGAACACAGGCCAAAGATATGCACCTGGCTGTGGTTTTTTGTCGCGTGGGCAAAGGCGGCCAGCAGCGTGGGGTTCTTAAAGAAGCTGCCATCGCGGATGCGCCGCGTGATGCGCATGGTTTCCTGGTCCACAATGCGGCCGGCGCCAATATTCTGGTGGCCCACCTCGCTGTTGCCCATCACGCCGACCGGCAGGCCGACATCTTCGCCGCAGGTATGGATGAGCACATTGGGATAGTCGCGCATCAGGCGGTCATCCATCGGGTGGGTGGCGAGCTTGACGGCATTGTAGGCATCCATCTCCGGATGCGGGTTCTCGCCCCAGCCATCCCGGATAATCAACATCAACGGCCGCTTGGCCAGTTTCGCAGGCATGTACGTCTCCTTTTGAAAAGTCCGGGGATTATAAGGGATAATGGTCGGGAATTGGAATGTGCGCCCGGGAAAGTCAGCTTTTGCTAACGCGTTGCGTGTGCCGCACGAGCCACTGGGCGAATTGTGCCTCGGTCAGATCACCGGCGGCCAAGGCGAGGAATTTGAGATAGCGTTCCTCGTGCCCCGCGTTCATGTCGTAGCCGTTGAGTAGAAGAAAGGTTCGACAGACCACATAGGCCGTACGCTTGTTGCCGTCGAGGAAGGCGTGATTGCGCGCGATGCCAAAGGCGTAGGACGCGGCGAGGGCGGGAATGTCGGGCGTCGGATCAGTGTACGCAAAAAGATTTCGCGGGCGGCCCAGGGCCGATTCCAGCAGGCCCTGATCGCGCACCCCATCGGCCCCGCCGTGTTCGGCGAGTTGTCGCTTGTGAATGGCGAGTGCCAAATCGAGACTGATCCAAATCGGGTCATCCATGGTTCACTGCGCCAACTTATGGAGAATATCCCGGTCTTCGCGCATCACGTTTTCCGCGACATCCATCTGCCGGGCAAATTCCGGATTGAACGGTGAAAGTTCGATGCCGTTGGGGGTTTCCAGCACATGGAGCGTATCGCCTTTGTGCACGCGGAGCTTCTCCAGCAACTCCTTGGGCAGAATAATGCCGGTGGAGTTGCCGATGGTGGTAAGTTTGACGGTCGTGGCCATGGTATCTCTCCGAAAAGGCTGTTCTTTTGCCATTATTACAAATGTTATAACGAAAGTCAAAGGCAAGAACTCGTGCCAGGGGCGCACGGGGTGGTCGGATTCTGTGGCAAGCGTGTGCTACCGGAGCGTCAACCGAGCCGCGACCGTGAGCGACCGCGCTGCGTTCGAACGTCGATTGGTCGCTCACGGTCGCGGCTCGGAAACGCCACAAGAATCACGCCGCGCCCTATAGCCGTCGCCGTAGCGGCGACGTTTTGCTCTTTGAAAACACCACGGCCCCAGCCGATTTAGTCGCGCTGGGGCCGTGGCGTTTTATTTACCAGTGACGTTATTGTGCTTACCGCTTGGCCAGGACGTCGCGCTCGTAGGTTTTTACTTCGTTCAGCCAGGCCGCGCCCACCGGCACGCCGGCCTGCTGGCAGTAGTAATCCCACACCGCGCCAAACGGCAGCGTCTTGAGTTCTTCCTGCAGCGCCAGGCGGCTGGTGTAGTCGCCGGCGGCTTCCAGGTCGCGCAGCTTGGCGGTCGGCTCCAGGTGGGCCAGCAGCAGGGCCTTGATCATGGAGCGCGTGCCGATGACCCAGGCAGCAATGCGATTGATGGAAGCATCAAAGAAATCCAGGCCGATGTGCACGCGGGAGGTAAAGCCGTTGCAGACGATTTCCCGGGCGATGGCCCGCAGATCGTCATCCAGGATCACCACGTGATCGGAATCCCAGCGCACCCCGCGGCTGACATGCAGCAGGATTTCATCCAGGTGCATCAGCACCGAGGAAATCTTGTCCACAATGTTTTCGGTGGGGTGGTAATGGCCGGCATCCAGGCAGACCAGCTTGCGGTTGGCCACGGCATAGCCCAGGTAAAACTCGTGCGAGCCGACGGTGTAGCTTTCCAGGCCCACGCCAAAAAGCTTGCCTTCGACGGCGTCCAAGTTCAGCTTGGGATTGATCGGCTTGGCAAAAACTTCATCCAGCGATTTTTCCAGGATCTGCCGCGGCTTGAGGCGGTCGGCGGGTGTGTCCTTGTAGCCATCGGGGATCCAGACGTTGGTGACGCAGGTGGTGCCCAGGGCCTTGCCAAAGGCAGCGCCAATCTGGCGGCAGGCGATGCCGTGGCGCACCCAGAACTTGCGGATGCCCTCGTTGCGGCTGGCCAGCGTGAAGCCATCGGCCGCCAGCGGGTGCGAGAAATACGAGGGATTGAAATCCATGCCAATCTTCTTGGCCTTGGCCCAGTCGATCCAGCGGGCAAAGTGTTCCGGCGCCAGCTGGTCACGGTCCACCTTCTTGCCGCCGGTTTCGGCATACAGGGCGTGGAGGTTCAGGCGGTGTTTGCCGGGGATCAGGCTCATCGCCTTGTCCAGGTCGCTGCGGAGCTGGTCGGCGGTGCGGGCCTTGCCGGGGTAGTTGCCGGTGGCCTGGATGCCGCCGCCGGTGAGGCCGTCGGCATTTTCAAACCCGCCGACATCATCGCCCTGCCAGCAATGCAGGGAAATGGCAATTTTGCGGCAGGCCGCGAGGGCCTTTTCGGTATCCACGCCGAGGGCGGCGTACTGTTCGCGGGCCAGGGCGTAGGTCTTGTCAACTTGGGGGATAGTGCTCATAAAGGTCATCCTGTGAAAGAAACATCAAGTCCATCCAGTGCCAATCGGAATTAATGCGTGGTTTCCGGGGCCTGCACCGGGGCGGGTTCGGCCGCCGGCGCGGGCAGCCGCGTTTTGTACCAGGTGCCGGCGCCCACCACGATGGTTGAGAGGATCAGCGTGGCAATACCGGCGGAAATAAGGCTATGGGCCTTCTTGCTCGAGCCCTTCCATTCATGGAAGTAGAAGCCCCACATGGTGCTGAAGATGATGATGCTGGCCATGTGCAGGGTCCAACTGGCAAAGCCGAATTTGCCCATCTGCGTCTCGCCCATGGAATAGAAGAAGAACTGGAGATACCAGCAGATGCCCGCCGCCGCGGAAAAAATGTAATTGGCCAGCATCGGTACGCGGGACGGCCCGGCCTGTACCGCGGCCATGGCGGGCCGGCGTTCGACCACTTCTTCGCTGGGGGCGTCGATGGCGGTCTCGATGATTGTTTCCTGGTCGCGCCCCACCGGCTGGGTTTCCCGGCCGCTGAAATACTCATGGCCGGAGCGGTTCTTGAGGTTCAGGTAGACGCACCAGACAAAGTTGGTCGTAAACCCGCCCAGCAGTACGACCACCAGCTTGGGCAGACCCGTCCAGAGCACTTCGGTGCCCGCCGCCTTGGAGGCTTCGCCGATGGGATTGCCGGCCGTGAGGGCAAACGAGAAACACGCACTCATGATCCCCGAGAACGTGGCCACCGCGATGCCCTTGCTGAAGTTGAATTCCTTGACGGTCTTCTTCTTTTCCTCCGCGGACATTTGCTTTTCTTTGGTCAGCCCCGCCAGGGCGGCAATGCCGATGCCCAGCAGGCACACCCCCACGCCGGCCAGCGTGATCTGTCCCGGGGTGTTGGTGGCAATTTCGATCAGGGTTTCGGGCACCGGCACGCTGGGCACGAAGATCTTGAACAGTGGCGGCATGAGCGTACCAAAGGCGGCGCAGTAGCCCAGCGCCACGCCCATGCCCAGGGACATGCCCAGGTAGCGCATCGTCAGGCCGAAGGTCAGGCCGCCAAAGCCCCACATGGCGCCGAAGAAATAGGTCCACCACAGGGTGGACATGGTCTGCTGGCCCAGCACGCCCAGCAGATTGTTGGTCATGAAACTCGCGAGCACCCAGGGCATGATGATCCAGGAGAAGAACCCGCCGACGAGCCAGTAGGTCTCCCACGACCATTTCTTGACGCCCTTGTACGGCACGTAAAAGCTGCCGGAAGCCAAACCGCCCAGCCAGTGAAAACCTACGCCCAGTGCTGGATTAGGAGCCACAAAAACACCTCGTAAAAAGGAAACGTCCGCCGACCGCCAATGTTTGCGGGACCGAAGGCCACCGCTGTCGTACCACGGAATGGGATAATTCCGGAGTAAGCTAACAGGTTTATGTGAGAAATCAAATCCGCCGGGCGGGCAATTTTCGCGCAGGGGCGCATCAGGCAAGTCCGGCCGGACCGTGACGTTGCCAACATTTCGGGAACGGGCGCCGAAACGGGCTGCCGGCCGAGGGTAACTGTCTATGGACGGGAGTGGGTGCCGTGTGCGGTTTGGAGTTCACGCTTTAGCGTGCGTGGACGTCAATTCGACGCGCGACGCACGCTAAAGCGTGAACTGGCTCTGATGAAATCCTCCCCGGGCGTTCGCACTTACCAACTTCAGGTCAGTGGGATTACTCAACTCGTCGGCCCCAACGCCGCCTAAAGGCCAAGACCGTCCAATGGTCGTTTTGAAAAAGTGAGCCTCCCTGCCATCATGGAGATGTTGTAAGTCCCATGTAGCAGGGAGGCTACGATGTTTTC